>Ga0315338_1002766_pt1 | contig 16508 bp, 16 predicted proteins | sample ASW8metaG_FD_204518 | JGI IMG/M metagenome (GOLD analysis project Ga0315338, IMG submission 204518) | Ammonia-oxidizing marine archaeal communities from Monterey Bay, California, United States - ASW #8 | ecosystem: Environmental > Aquatic > Marine > Coastal | place: USA: California | collected... | reverse complement strand
GCCCGCATCTTTCACGGGAGAGGACGTCATTGAATTTCACACACACGGTAGCCCCGTAGTTATAGATATTATGCTAGAAACAATTGTTGAGCTTGGTGCGCGTCTTGCAAATCCAGGTGAATTTACACAAAGGGCTTTTTTAAATGGGAAATTAGATTTATCGCAAGCTGAGGCCGTTGCCGATCTTATTTATGCTAGCACGCGCTCGGCAGCGTATTCAGCGACAAAATCTCTTGACGGCGCTCTTTCTCAACATGCAAGCGGTCTTAAAGATAAGCTTATTAAGCTGCGGACACATGTTGAAGCATCCCTCGATTTTTCCGATGAAGAAATAGATTTATTAGAAAATACAGAAATTGTGAAAAATATCGAAGCAATTGATACCGTAATAACGAACCTCATCAAAAGCGCAAAACACGGTAATTTGCTCAAAGAGGGATTTAAGCTGGTTTTCATAGGTGCGCCTAATGTTGGCAAGTCGAGTTTAATGAACCATTTCACAGGGGAAGAGACCTCTATTGTAACTGAGGTGCCAGGCACAACACGAGATCCTATAACTGCTGAATTACAAATCGACGGAATCCCAATAAAAGCAGTTGATACAGCGGGTATACGAAATTCTAAAAATATAGTCGAAGCAGAGGGCGTTAGGCGGGCCTGGGGAGCAATTGAAAAAGCAGATGTTGTGCTTCATATATTCGATGGAACGAAAAAATGGACTGATATTGACAAGGCAATAAAAAAACAAGCAGGCAAAAATAAGAAATACATACTCATTAGAAATAAAATAGATTTAGCAGAAAAAATCAACGACGAAAAATCGACAACTGTGAATGTGTCTGCTTTAACAGGAGAAGGTATTCAAGGATTAAAAAATGCGATCAAGAAATTGGTAACTGAAGTAGGTGCGGCAGAAGAAGGCGTTTTTACTGCCAGAAGACGACATATAGTTGCTTTACAGAACGCAAAAGCTGCTATCGAGAGAGCTCAACAACTACCCATGCATGCAGAGATAATAGCTGAAGAATTGCGTGTTGCGCAGGATTCTTGTTCTGAAATAACAGGAGAGTTTACGAATGATGACTTGTTGGGAGAAATTTTTTCTAATTTTTGTATTGGAAAATAGTAGGAGACGTTAGAACAGAACACGATTAATATACATTTATGAATAAAAAATACGATGTCATAGTTGTGGGCGGTGGCCACGCGGGAACGGAAGCAGCATTAGCAGCCAGCCGTCTTGGCGCACACACTTTATTATTGACACACAATATTGAAACTATTGGGCAAATGAGCTGCAACCCCGCTATCGGGGGTATTGGAAAAAGCCATTTAGTAAAAGAAATAGACGCGCTAGGCGGCATAATGGCCCAAGCAGCAGATAAAAGTGGTATTCATTTCAGGACATTAAATAAAAGCAAAGGACACGCGGTGCGTGCAACACGCGCACAAACAGACCGCTTATTGTATAAGCAAGCTATCCGCCAAGCGGTTGAGAAACAAGAAAATTTAACTATTTTCCAACAAGAAGTAAGCGATTTGCTAATTCATGGAGAAACTGTGCGTGGTGTTATTACGCAGGGTGGGCTTACTTTTGAGACAAGAGCGGCCATTCTTACAACCGGGACTTTTTTGAGCGGGGAAATACATATAGGAAAAACTAGAAAAAAAGGCGGGCGCGCCGGTGATGCACCATCAATTACATTGTCTGAAAGATTGCGCGAATTACCATTTAACGTTGGCCGGCTAAAAACGGGGACACCCCCTCGCATAGATGGACGCAGTATAGATTTTAGTAAACTTGAAAAGCAGGACACTGAGAAACCCTTACCTATATTTTCATATTTAGGGTCTGAGAGGGATCACCCGCAACAAACTCTTTGCCATATTGCGCGAACTAACAAACACACGCATGAAATCATTGCTTCAGGTTTACACTTGTCTCCAATGTATAACGGTACAATTGACAGCAAGGGTCCGAGATATTGCCCATCAATTGAGGATAAAGTTGTGCGTTTTTCACAACGCGATTCGCACCAAATATTTGTCGAGCCAGAAGGGCTAGACACACACGAGATATACCCGAATGGAATTTCAACAAGCTTGCCATTTGATATACAAGAAAAATTTGTACGCTCAATAGAGGGGTTTGAAAAAGCACATATTACGCGCCCCGGTTATGCAATCGAGTATGATTTTTTTGATCCCAGAGGTTTGCATAGAACTTTAGAAACCAAACACATAAAGGGGTTGTTTTTTGCAGGCCAAATTAATGGGACCACAGGATATGAAGAGGCCGCGGCCCAAGGTTTACTCGCAGGTCTTAATGCTGCAAAAATAACCCTGGGTAGTAATACATGGTATCCACGAAGAGACCAAGCATATATGGGTGTACTTGTTGATGACCTGGTTACACATGGAGCTACAGAACCATACAGAATGTTTACTAGCCGCGCCGAATATAGGCTTAGTTTGCGCCAAGATAATGCCGACTTAAGACTTACAGAGATAGGTCGCAATTTAGGATTAGTCGATGAAAAGCGCTGGCAAGCTTTCGATGCAAAAAAACAAGCAATCGATGCAGAGCTTGAATGGTTAAATACCACAACTATTGCAACAAAAGATGTCAACAATCTCGGACTTGTTAAGAAAAACCTAGCACAACAGTCTTTGGCGGACATATTGCGAAGACCAAATGTTGAGTATTTAGACTTTAAAGCAATATATGCCTCACAAAGCCGAGAAATGAATCCCAATATCTTGGCGCAAGTCCAGATACAAATTAAATATGATGGGTACATATCTCGCCAACAAGAACAGATAGACAAAAGGAAACATGATGAAAATTTGATACTCCCAGAGAGTTTTGATTATGACTCTATTGCGTCTTTATCAAACGAAGCAAAAGAAAGGCTTGGGCAGCATCGTCCTGAGACATTAGGGCAGGCTTCGCGTATCCCAGGCATTACTCCAGCCACTGTTTCAGTATTAAAAGTTTTCCTTAAGGCGCACGGGGGCTACAAAAAAACAGCTTAAACTATGAGTAGCGTCAGCATATTTGAGTCGCTTCATCTGGGCGTTTTAGCTTTAAAACTAGACTTAGACGATATACAAGAAAAGCAATTATGCGATTTTCTTTCTTTGTTGAATAAGTGGAATCAAGCTTTTAATTTAAGCGGGATTAAAGAAATCAAAGATATGGTACCTGTACACATACTAGATAGCCTTTCGGTGTTGCCGCACCTTGAGGCCAACAAAGTTCTTGATGTTGGCACTGGCGCCGGATTACCCGGGATCCCATTAGCAATTGCAAACCCTGAAACTAGTTTTACGCTTCTAGATAGTAGTACAAAAAAAACAAATTTTTTGCACCAGTGTGCTCTTGAGCTTGATATTAAAAATGTTAAAGTGAAAAAAAAACGAGCACAAGATTATAAATGCGAGATTTTATTTGATGTGGCAATATCAAGGGCCTATAACACTTTAGTTCAAATGGGGCAGGATATAAAAAAATTACTTGCGCCTGAAGGAAGAATTTTTGCAATGAAAGGAAAATATCCCAAAGAAGAAATAGAAGAAGCAGAGAAATTGTTTAACATTATTGATATAAAAAAACTAAACGTGCCGCAACTCAACGCGGAAAGGCATTTAATTATAATGGCACCCAATAATGAGATCGATATTTAATGGCTAGAATCCTCGCAGTATGTAACCAAAAAGGAGGGGTTGGCAAAACCACAACCAGCGTGAATTTGGCTGCCGCCCTTGCTGTGTCGCACAAGAGAGTATTGGTTGTCGATCTCGACCCGCAAGGTAATGCGACGATGGGAAGTGGAATCAATAAGATTGAGCTGACTGCTATCACAGGGGATCTTTTGCTAAATGAGGTCGCTTTTGATGAAGCAATGATAGTAGCAGAAAAGAGTGGCTATGATTTATTACCCGCTAACCAAAATTTGACTACTGCGGAAGTGGAACTTATGAGTGTCAATTCGCGAGAATTCCAGCTAAAAAAGATATTGTCAGCTGTGAGTAAAAGATATGACTATATCGTAATAGATTGCCCCCCATCATTAAATATTTTAACTGTGAACGCACTAGTTGCCGCAAAAAGTGTTGTTATCCCAACACAATGTGAATATTTTGCACTTGAAGGCTTAAGTGCGTTAATGCAAACAATTGAGCGCATTCGTAACGCGGCAAACTCCGAGCTTGCAACAGAAGGTATTTTAAGAACTATGTTTGATCCTAGGAATAATTTAGCGTTAGATGTATCAAAAGAGCTGTTAAGGCATTTTGGGAAGCAGGTATTTCGTACTATCATTCCACGTAATGTTGCGTTAGCAGAAGCCCCAAGCTATGGCATGCCAATAACAAGTTATGATAACAATTGTCGTGGTGCAAGAGCATATTTAGCGTTGGCTGGAGAAATATTACGTAAACACAAAAAAGCGTGAGGAATTAAACATGGAAAGAAAGCATGGCTAGAAAAAAGAGGGGCTTGGGTGGGCACGGAGTTGATGTTTTATTAAGCACCCCTGTCAAACCAACAAAGGAAAGTGCAACCCACGCTGGTGTTACTGAGCTAGCTATCAAATTGGTTGATATTAGCCCTTATCAACCCCGCACACATATAGATAAAGAAGCAATAAACGCATTAGTCCAATCCATTAAAAAACAAGGTGTCATTCAACCCGTGCTTGTACGTAAAGTTGGCAGTAGATATGAGCTGATTGCTGGCGAGAGAAGGCTGCGTGCTGCAATAGCAGCCGGGCTCAGCCAACTACCCGCAATAATAAAAAAGGTCAATGATGAGCAAGCCGCCATACTTGCATTGACAGAAAATATAATGAGAGAAAATTTAAGCCCGATGGAAGAAGCAGAAGCGTTTGGCAAAATGTTGAAAAAATTTAATTTAACGCACAAAAGTCTCGCGAATCAGCTTGGGCGTTCACGTGAGGCCGTTACTAACAGTCTGAGGCTTAACGACTTAAACCCAAAGGTAAAAGATTTGCTTCGTCAAAGAAAGCTGGACATGGGGCATGCGCGGGCGCTCCTTTCTCTTTCTGGGGAAAAGCAAATAGCTCTCGCAAAACAAATTGTTAGCCAGGGTTTATCTGTTAGAGAAGCAGAAGCACTAGCACAAACTAGCAAGCAAACGAAAAAAAGCAAAACAAAGGCACAGACAAAGGACCCAAACACCGCAAAACTAGAAAGAGAATTAACGCAATATTTAGGCTCGGCAACCAAAATAAACCACACGCGCGCCGGAAAAGGAAGATTAACAATAAGCTATAACAGCCTTGATGAGTTAGATGGCGTTTTGGCAAAAATTAGATACAAAAAAGATTCGACCAAATAGCAATCATATTTAAAAAAAGCACGAATGTTGCCAAACAGACCCATTAAAAGGATTATTTATATTCAAGTTATTGTTATAATTATCGGAGTTATTGCTGGTTTTATTCATAGTACGGAAGCTGCATTATCTGCCCTGTTAGGGGGTTTAGCATACTTAGTACCTAATTTGTATTTCATACGTTACATGTTTGTTGATGCGGGTACACGCAATCCGCAACAGGAATTAAAAGCATTTTATTTTGCGGAAATTGGTAAGTGGTTAATTGCAGCAATAATGTTTGGGTGTATTTTTTATTTTTATAAACAGGTAGTACCAACATCATTATTTAGTGTATATGTGGCGACATTATTAGTCCCAATATTTATACGAAAATAACTAAAAATTAATTTTTAAAATGTCGGCCGAGCAAAGTTCTTCTGAATATATTAAGCATCATTTGACTAACCTTACATATGGTCGTCACGTTGACGGTGAATGGGGTTTTGCACACACTGCTGATCAGATAAAAGAAATGGGTTTTTGGGCTATTCATGTTGACTCAATGGCGTGGTCCATTGGTCTTGGCTTAATTTTTATTTTGACTTTTAGAAAAGTTGCCGCAAAGGTAACATCGGGAACCCCGGGTGGTTTGCAAAATATTATAGAAACAGTTATAGAATTTATTGAGTCCAATGTTAGAGACTCTTTCAATCATACTAATAAAATTGTTGCTCCCATGGCACTTACAGCTTTTGTATGGATTTTATTAATGAATTTAATGGATCTTGTCCCTGTTGACTGGGTCCCTGAAGTTGCTAAGTTAGCGGGCCTACACCACATGAAAATTGTGCCGACTACAGACCCCAATGTGACTATGGGAATGTCTCTTTCTGTATTTTTATTGGTACTTTTTTATAGCGTGATAAAAAAAGGCGGGTGGGGTTTAGGTTTTCTTGGCGAATTAACTTTACATCCTTTTACAGCAAAGAACATTTTGCTAAAGATTTTATTAATCCCCGTAAATTTTTTTCTTGAAGCCGTCGCATTATTTGCAAAACCCGTTTCACATGGCTTGCGGCTTTTCGGGAATTTGTACGCGGGTGAGATGATTTTTATCTTAATTGCGCTAATGTATCCCGTTGGCGTAGTGATGAGCACATTTGGCGGTTTTCTGCAGCTAATATGGGCAATTTTTCACATACTAATAATTGTCCTTCAGGCATTTATTTTTATGGTTTTAATGGTAGTGTATCTGAGCATGGCGCATGATTGCGAAGAACACTGAGAATAATAAATTATTAATAGAATAGGAGTAGTTATGGAATCTGGCTTAATTTACATTGCAGGCGCACTAATGATGGGCTTAGGAGCGCTGGGCGCTGCGATTGGAATTGGTAATCTTGGCGGAAAATACATGGAAGGTATAGCACGCCAACCCGAATTAATTCCTATGTTGCGTACGCAAATGTTCATAGTCTTAGGTCTTGTTGATGCTGTACCAATGATTTCGGTGGGTATTGCCTTTTACATGATTTTTGCCCTAGGCGCTTAATGAGCGAAAAAAATAATACAGTCAAACAAAGGTAATTTGTGTGAATATCAATTTAACTTTAATAGGCCAGTCAATCGCATTTGTAATTTTTGTGTGGTTTTGTATGAGGTATATTTGGCCTCCTATAACCGAGGCACTTGAAGCACGGAAGAAAAAAATTGCTGACGGATTAGCGGCTGCAGAAAAAGGCGAACAAGCACTTCAGGAAGCAGAAGAGTTCTTCCAGAGCAAGGCACATGAAGCTAAACAAAATGCAAGCGAAATCATAAATAAGGCTGAGAAACGTTCTGATGAGGTCGTTGATGAAGCAAAGACAGTAGCGCGAGAAGAAGGAGAGAAAATTAAGCAAGCAGCTAATGCCGAAATAGAACAGGAAGTAAATCGCGCACGCGAAAAATTACGCAAAGAAGTTTCAGCTATTGCTCTGGCAGGAGTTGAAAAAATACTAGAAAAAGAAATTGACGAGAAGGCTCATAAAAAAGCGCTCGACGAATTAGCAAAACAAATATAGATTTATGTCAGATTTACTAACTATAGCCAGGCCATATGCAAAAGCTGCTTTTGTGTTTTCCAAGGAACATAAATCACTGCAGAAATGGTCACAAATGTTGCAATTAATAACTTTAGTTACCAAAGATGAAGCAATACAACCTATATTAAATAGCCCCAGACTTACGCATATAGAAATTGCTCAATGTATTATTGATGTTTGTGCTAAAAATATAGATAAAGAATTCCAAAATTTTATAAAACTCTTATCTGAAAATCGCCGATTATCATTGCTTTCACAAATAACTTTATTGTTTGATTCATATCATTCCCAAGAAGAAAATAGAATCAGTGCTGAAATTGTGTCGGCCAAGAAATTAAGTAGTGCAGAAATGAAACCTATCAAAGATGCGCTTAAGAAAAGACTCGGTGCTGATATTAAGATAGCACAAGAAATAGATGAAAAACTTTTAGGAGGTGCCATCGTGCGCGCAGGAGATTTGGTAATAGATGGCTCCATTCGAAGCAAACTAAATAAACTATTAACAGAACTAAGTTAACAACTTGAACATAGGTAAAGGAAAATATTATGCAGCTTAGCCCAACTGAGATCAGCGAACTCATAAAAAAACGGATAGAAAGTTTTCAGGGTAAACCTGAAGCTAGAACAGAAGGCACTGTTGTCGCAATTACGGACGGGATTGTTCGTATTCATGGATTGGCAGGCGTTATGTCAGGTGAAATGGTTGAATTTCCAGGCAACACGTTTGGTATTGCTCTTAACTTAGAGCGTGATTCGGTCGGCGTGGTAGTTCTTGGAGATTACAAACATATTTCCGAAGGCAATACTGCAAAATGTACAGGACGTATACTAGAAGTTCCTATTGGGGACGAATTATTGGGACGCGTTGTAAATTCGCTTGGTAAGCCAATAGATGGTAAGGGTGAGATAGGTTGCAAAGAATTTACCCCTATAGAGAAAATTGCCCCAGGTGTTATTGAGCGCCAATCTGTAAGCCAACCAGTACAAACGGGACTTAAATCTATTGACTCTATGGTGCCTATCGGCAGAGGCCAAAGAGAGTTAATTATCGGTGACCGCCAAACAGGAAAAACTGCATTAGCAATCGATACTATTATTAATCAAAAAGGCACAGGTATTAAATGTATATATGTTGCTATAGGGCAAAAAGCTTCGTCTGTTGCAAATGTAGTAAGAAAGCTAGAAGAGCATGGAGCAATGGCACACACCATTGTGGTTGCATCTAATGCCTCTGAATCCGCTGCCATGCAATATATCGCCCCATACTCTGGTTGCTCTATGGGAGAATATTTTAGAGATCGTGGCGAAGATGCCTTAATTATCTATGATGATTTAACAAAACAAGCTTGGGCCTACCGTCAGGTGTCGCTTTTACTTAGAAGGCCACCAGGACGAGAGGCGTATCCAGGAGACGTTTTTTACCTTCATTCACGTTTACTCGAACGAGCATCCCGTGTAAACCCGGAGTATGTTGAAGAATTTACGAAAGGAAAGGTTAAGGGAAAAACAGGCTCTTTAACCGCACTGCCAGTTATTGAAACTCAAGCAGGAGATGTTTCTGCTTTTGTCCCAACCAATGTTATTTCTATCACTGATGGACAGATTTTTCTAGAAACAGATTTATTCAATGCAGGCTTGCGTCCCGCAATTAATGCAGGGCTTTCCGTCTCAAGAGTTGGGGGGGCGGCACAAACAAAACTGATCAAAAAACTCGGTGGTGGTGTACGTTTGGCTCTTGCCCAATACCGAGAATTGGCTGCTTTTTCTCAATTTGCCTCAGATTTAGATGAACAAACACGCAAACAATTAGAGCGCGGCGAGCGTGTTATGGAGCTGATGAAGCAACCCCAGTATTCACCGCTTACCATCGCCGAAATGGCAGTATCACTTTATGCTGCTAATGAGGGTTTTTTGGACGAGATTGAAGTAAATAAGGTTGGCGCGTTTGAATCTGCATTACATAGTTATATGAAGTCTGAGCATAGTGATCTCATGGATAAAATGAATGCAGAAGGAGACTACACGGAAGAGATTGAGCAAGAACTTAAAAAAGCATTAGATAATTTTGCCGCAAACCAAACTTAGTAAAAAAGAGTAAACAATATGGCTAGCGAAAAAGAAATTAGAACAAAAATTGCAAGTATAAAAAATACACAAAAAATTACTAAAGCAATGGAGATGGTTGCAGCCAGTAAAATGAGAAAGGCACAAGACCGCATGGCGGCGACGAGACCTTATGCAAAAAAAATGCTTAATGTAATTGGCCATCTTGCACATGCACATCAAGAGTACAAACATCCTTTTTTAACAGAAAGGGATGAAGTAAAAAAAGTTGGGCTTATTATTATTTCTACTGATAGGGGTTTGTGTGGTGGCCTTAATATTAATTTATTTAAAAACGCAGTTATGGCTCTTAAAGAATGGGAATCAAAAAATATTGGCGTAGAGCTTTGCTTAATAGGAACAAAAGCTACCGGGTTTTTTAAGCGTTTCAACGCTAATATGGCTGCACAAGTATCAGACCTGGGCGATACACCAGAGATTGAGCAACTTATTGGATGTATAAAAACAATGTTAGATAATTATTTGGAGGGCAATATTGATCAACTTTATATTGTTGAGAATGAGTTTGTAAATACTATGTCGCAGCAATCAAAAGTGACAAAACTACTTCCAACCGAGCCAGATGATGACCAGGAACTTGATTATCATTGGGATTATATTTATGAGCCTGATTCAAAAGATGTGTTAGATGGAGTATTAATGCGCTATATAGAATCGCTCATATACCAAAGTGTTGTTGAAAATGTTGCATGTGAAATGGCGGCACGCATGGTAGCGATGAAAAGCGCATCAGATAATGCAGGCACAATAATAGATGACTTGCAGCTGGCATATAATAAAGCACGCCAAGCTTCTATTACGCAAGAAATTTCAGAAATTGTCGGTGGCGCTGCCGCTGTATAAATAAACTTTAAGGGGAGTTTAAATGAGTTCAGGAGAGGTGGTTCAAATTATCGGAGCTGTTGTGGATGTGGAATTCTCGCGTGATTCTGTTCCACAAATTTATGATGCATTAAAAGTCGAAGACCAAGATTTAACCCTAGAAGTTCAGCAGCAGCTTGGTGATGGAGTTGTAAGAACTATTGCTATGGGTGCTTCTGATGGGCTGCAACGCGGACTGAAGGTTGACAATACAGGGGCCGCTATCAAAGTGCCTGTTGGACTAAAAACTTTAGGCAGAATAATGAATGTCTTGGGTGACCCAATTGATAACGCAGGCCCAATCGAATCAGAAGAAAAAATGCCCATCCACCGCGCTGCCCCAACCTTTGAAGAACAATCAGGAGGTGTGGAGCTCTTGGAAACTGGAATTAAAGTTATTGACCTACTATGTCCTTTTGCAAAAGGAGGGAAAATAGGATTGTTTGGCGGTGCAGGTGTTGGAAAAACTGTCAACATGATGGAATTAATAAGAAATATTGCCATTGAACATAGCGGGTATTCTGTTATGGCAGGGGTGGGTGAGAGAACCAGAGAAGGTAATGATTTTTATCATGAAATGAAAGAATCAAATGTTTTAGATAAAGTCTCTTTAGTCTATGGCCAAATGAATGAACCCCCGGGAAATCGTTTACGTGTTGCATTAACCGGACTCACTATAGCTGAGCAGTTTCGTGATGAAGGCAGGGATGTTTTGATGTTTATCGATAATATCTATAGATATACATTAGCTGGCACAGAAGTTTCTGCATTATTAGGACGCATGCCTTCCGCCGTTGGTTACCAACCAAACCTAGCTGAAGAAATGGGTGTACTCCAAGAACGTATCACTTCTACTAACAAAGGTTCTATCACTTCTATCCAGGCTGTATATGTACCAGCCGACGATTTAACCGACCCATCACCGGCGACAACTTTTGCACATTTAGATGCAACAGTTGTGTTATCAAGACAGGTTGCTGAATTAGGTATTTATCCAGCTGTTGACCCGCTCGATTCAACAAGTCGCCAACTAGATCCATTAGTTTTAGGTGCTGAACACTATGACACTGCGCGGGCTGTGCAAAATACATTACAGCGCTACAAAGAATTAAAAGACATTATTGCCATCCTCGGTATGGACGAGTTGTCAGAGGAAGATAAACTAGTCGTGACTCGTGCTAGGAAAGTACAACGTTTTCTTTCACAACCGTTTTTTGTTGCAGAAGTTTTTACAGGCACGGAAGGAAAGTATGTTGCACTGAAAGATACAATTCGAGGTTTCAAAGGTATTGTCGCAGGTGATTATGATGCTTTACCCGAGCAAGCATTTTATATGGCTGGCGCAATTGAAGAAGTTGAAGAAAAAGCTAAATCTTTATGACAATCTAAAATGAGCACAATACAAGTTGAAATAGTAAGCGCAGAAAAAGAAATTTTTTCCGGAGTAGCGAAGTCTGTCGTGGCTTCGGCGGAGGTGGGTGAAATAGGAATATACCCAAAACATACTCCTTTAATTACCCGACTTAAACCAGGAGAGGTTAAATTAGAAACCGAATCTGGCGAAGAGATGATTTTCTTTGTGTCTGGGGGAATATTAGAAATTCAGCCCCACGTTGTGACAATTTTAGCTGACACCGCGATGCGCGGGTCAGATTTAGATGAAGCAAAAGCACTAGAGGCCAAACGCCGCGCTGAAGAAGCACTCGCAGATAAACAAGCTGATATGGATGCGGCTAAAGCGCTTGCCGAGCTCGCTGCCGCTGCCGCACAGCTTCGCATGATCGAGAATCTGCGCAAGAAAGGCAGATAATCAAATCCCTTTCAAAAAAGTGAAACTAGACATTATCATCTTAGCAGCTGGACAAGGCACCAGGATGAATAGCAGCACCCCTAAGGTTTTGCATGAAATCGGAGGGCGCCCGATGCTGGAGCACGTTATAGCGACTGCAGAAAAATTAAACCCAAACAAAATATACATTGTCCATAGCGACGAAAAAGTACTTTTCACTGAAAAATTTTCACAACCTAACCTTGAGTGGTGTTTGCAAAGCGAGCAAAAAGGCACAGGACATGCCGTAGCTCAAGCGCTTCCGGAACTTAATAATCAAGACAGGGTCCTAGTATTATACGGGGATGTCCCTTTTTTAAAGCCAGATACTCTGATCTCTTTGCTATCTATATTAACCAATGAGGGTTTAAGTGTATTGACAGCTGATGTAGAAAATCCCACGGGATATGGGCGTATAATTCGCGACAAAGAGGATCAAATTATATCGATCCGAGAAGAGCGGGATGCAAGTGACGCAGAGCGTCGTATTACCGAATGCAATACAGGTGTACTGGCAGCTCATACGGAGAATTTGAAAGAATGGACTAAGCAAATAAGTTCTGATAATAGCCAATCAGAGTATTATTTAACTGATTGTATTGAGATTGCGATTAAGTCAGGGAAGAAGGTTGATACACTGAAGATACAAACACAAGATGAGATTTTAGGAGTGAACGATAAAATTCAATTAGCACAGGCTGAGGCCACTTTTCAAAAAGAGCAGCGTGAAAAACTCATGTTATCGGGTGTGACTTTATTAGACCCGGATAGAGTATTTATTCGCGGTGAAATAACAACAAGCGGTGAAGTGACAATAGATACAAATGTTATTTTAGAGGGGAAAGTTTTAATAGGGAAAGATGTTTATATTGGTCCAAATACCATTATAAAAGATTCCACGATAGGTGCTGGTTCACAGATATTTGCGAACACCATAATTGAAACATCAAAAATTGGTGAAAGATGTAAGATTGGCCCATTTTCCCGTATTCGCCCAGAGACTGAATTGTCTGAAGAAGCCCATATAGGAAACTTTGTGGAGCTCAAAAAATCCACTATCGGGAGTGAGAGTAAAATAAACCATTTGAGCTATGTCGGGGATACTGCGATTGGCAAGAGAGTAAACATCGGCGCAGGAACCATCACATGTAACTACGATGGGGCACAAAAACATAAAACCTTAATTGGCGATGATGTTTTTATTGGTTCTGATACTCAGTTGATTGCCCCCGTGCAAGTAAATTCAGGAGCGACAATTGGCGCGGGCTCGACTATTACAAAAGATGCCCCAACAGATAAGCTGACACTTTCACGTGCTGAACAGAAAACAGTCGACGACTGGACCAGGCCAAAGAAGAAATAACAATGTGTGGGATAGTCGGAGCCGTTGCTGAGCGTGATATAACACCTTTACTGATCGAAGGCTTAAAGCGCTTGGAATACCGGGGTTATGATTCGGCTGGTATTGCACTTTTGCACAACGACACTTTAACCCGTATTCGTAAAAAGGGAAAAGTTGTCGAGCTGATGAAGGCACTCGATACTAAAAAAGTTAACGGCTCTATTGGTATTGCGCATACTCGTTGGGCTACCCATGGAGTGCCTGCGGAAAATAATGCGCATCCACACATATCTAAAGACAGGGTCGCCGTCGTTCACAACGGTATCATTGAAAATTATGAAGCACTCAGGGTAAAACAAGAAAAACAAGGATATCAATTCGACTCCGATACCGATACAGAAGTTGTGGTACACCAAATCGCACATTATTTAGAGAAGGGTTCTGATTTACTCCAAGCCGTTACGCTGGCAACCCAAGATTTAGAAGGGGCCTATGCCTTAGGGGTGATTGATACACAACACCCAGAGCATATGATTGCCGCACGTCAAGGGAGCCCCTTGGTCGTAGGTGTTGGTGAGCACGAAAACTTCATTGCATCTGATGTCCAAGCGCTATTGTCAGTGACACAAGCTTTTATTTTTCTTGAAAACGGCGATATTGCAGATATACAAAAAGGCGGTGTGACAATCTTTGATAAAAAAGGTAAAGAGGTGAAACGCAAAGCCAAAGCAAGTGGCCTCTCGGTGAGCTCAATCGAACTGGGTGAATATTCACATTACATGCAAAAGGAAATTTTTGAGCAACCTATTGCGATCTCGGAAACACTCGAAGGCAGAATTATTAACAAAAGCGTGCCGACAGAAATATTAGGACCCCATGCTGCAAAAATATTAGACAAGGTTGAACAGGTGCAAATTATTGCCTGCGGGACAAGTTATCATGCTGGTTTAATCGCCCGGCATTGGTTTGAAAGGCAAGCCGGCATTTCTTGCCAAGCTGAAGTGGCCAGCGAATTTCGTTATCGCAAACATATTATTAAACCCGGTACATTGTTGGTTAGCATTTCGCAGTCCGGTGAAACTGCAGATACATTGGCGGCCTTACAGCTTGCTAAAAATGATAAAAACTACATTGGAACGTTAAGTGTGTGCAACGTGCCAGAGAGCTCTTTAGTAAGAGAATCTGATTTAGTGCTAATGACGCACGCTGGCCCTGAAATTGGAGTGGCTTCAACCAAGGCATTTACCACACAACTGGTTGCTTTAATGCTGATCGTAATTCTGGCTGGTAAACGCAAAGGGATGTCAAAAGATGTCGAGCAAGAGCTAGTCCAACAGCTGCAGGATTTACCCAAAAAGATTCAAGAAGGGTTAAAGCTCGATTCTGCATTAGCCCAATTATCAGAAGAATTTGCCAACAAGCAGCATGCATTGTTCCTAGGGCGTGGCTCACACTACCCTATCGCCATGGAAGGGGCGTTAAAGCTCAAAGAGATCTCTTATATCCACGCTGAAGCTTATCCAGCGGGAGAGCTCAAACACGGGCCCCTGGCACTGGTTGATCGAGATATGCCGGTAGTTGCGGTAGCACCGAATAATATTTTGCTGGAGAAATTGAAATCTAATTTATCTGAGGTTCGTGCACGTGGTGGGCGTTTACATGTCTTTGCGGACAAAGGTTCTGGTTTTGTCAGTGATGACATTATGAATGTCTTTGAAATCAATGCACCACAAAACCCGGTCGCACCTATCATCTTTACCATTCCTTTGCAGCTGCTGGCTTACCACTGTGCACTCATCAAGGGCACTGATGTCGATCAGCCCAGAAACTTAGCGAAATCTGTTACGGTGGAGTAGATTCTACAGAGGGGTTCGTATTAGAGTAAACAAAAAGGGAGAGAATTCATATGGAACATTTACTTGAACAATGGGGTTTTTTACAAGACAAGGCCTATTTAAGAGGTTTTGTATTTGGGTTTGTGCATGTCTCTATCATGTTGATTGGTTATTACACAGGCTGGAGCATCAACCGCCTCTTAAAAATAGTCTCCAACGGCTTTATTGCCGGTATAGTCGGCGTAGTTGTCGCCCATGTGGTTGCTGATCTCATTGCATCTATTTTGGATCCTGATTTGAGATCTGCGGCAATTGGTATTGTGTTGGGTGGCCTCGCCCCCTTACCCCTTATTCCTTTCCTTGAAAAACATATCACCAAGAGCGAACATCACATTGTGATTGGTGATCATGAAGATATCGAGAAAGACTTAACTAGCCAACACACCCACAAGAAGTAATGAACAAAAGTTACGAGATCACCACCATGGAACTCGGCCCCATGGAAAATTTTATTTATCTAATTACTGATGTAGATAGCCGTCAAGCGGCCGTTGTTGATCCCGCGTGGGAGCCTAATAAAATAATTGAATATGCAGCTGCAAACGATATACACATTACAGATATATTATTGACTCATAGTCACCATGATCATATTAATGGTGTTGAAGAAGTCCTTAATAAATACGATTCGAAGCTTCATTTACTAAAAGCAGAAGCTGATTTCTGGCAAGCTGACTTGGTTAAACCAGAGCTTCATTATGGTGGCGATACAATCAGTATTGGTCAATCTTCTATCCAGGTATTGCATACTCCTGGGCACACACCAGGTTCTACCTGTTATATGCTCGATGGTGACCTTATTACTGGCGATACCTTGTTTGTTTTTGGTTGTGGACGTTGTGATTTACAGGGTGGTGACCCTGAACAAATGTTTACTACTTTAAAGCGAATCAAAGGAGAATTAGAATCGAGCACTGTGATTCACCCTGGACATAATTATGCTGACAAAAATGTTTCAACGCTGGATGAACAAGTAGACGGCAATCCTTTTTTACACTTTCACAAATGCGAAGATTTTGTCGAATATCGCATG
>Ga0315338_1002764_pt1 | contig 16524 bp, 22 predicted proteins | sample ASW8metaG_FD_204518 | JGI IMG/M metagenome (GOLD analysis project Ga0315338, IMG submission 204518) | Ammonia-oxidizing marine archaeal communities from Monterey Bay, California, United States - ASW #8 | ecosystem: Environmental > Aquatic > Marine > Coastal | place: USA: California | collected... | reverse complement strand
TCTAAAGTCGCTTAAGTCTTGTCCTTTTTCTTTCAAATAGTCGCTTACCTCTTCTGTTTTTTTATCCAACCATTTTCCTGCACCCGTATCGTCGAATTTTTCTAGAAGTTCATTTTTTTTATCATCAATAATCTTTAGTTTTTCCTTAAATACATTCTCATCAATAATATTGTTTTCATGATCACTGAATATTTTGTCCACTTGTTCATTAAGACTATCCACTGCTTTTTTAATTACATTTTCTTTATCTTCTGTTTCCTCCTTAAAAATACTAGTGTCTACAGAATCTCCTTGCTCCGCTTTTTCAATAGCAAGTGCCGGAGAGCTGCCTATCATACTGCCTTCAATTCCCTTTTCGAGTGCTGCAAGTTTCTGGTCTTCGATCACCTTGGTTACTTCATCTTCAGAAAGAATCTCAGCATCTCCCACATTAAACATATCGCTAATAATATTTTCTCCTACATCTATTGCGTGCGGGAAAATAGAGTCTTTATACCAATCTGTAAGCCCCGCTTCAACCTTCGCACCCCCTTCTTCTAAATCCTCCATAGTTACACCAAATAAACTTTGTTCTCCGTCTTTCGGACTTTTTTCTTTTAAATAGTCTATTTGTTCATTAAGTTCTTGTTTTCGTTCATCTGACCATCCCTCACTAATAGCTTTCTTCCAACCTTGTAACATTTCGTTAGCTGCTTCGGCTACTTCTCCCCCAATATTTTTCATATCATTCCAAATTATTAGAGCAGTTTCTGTAGACTCCCCAGCAGCATCAATAATGTTTTGCAATCCTTTTTCGGAAACATCACTTAAATCTACTTCCGCTCTTTTTTGTGCGGATATTGCATCTGAAACTTTCATTTTATCAACTCCCGATAACTCTCTGAATTCTTCGGTTCCTGGTTCTACAATGTTGGTGCCTTGCAATATGTTTCTTTTAATTATTTCTATATTTTCGTCTTCTGATACTTCCCGATCTGTAGGCTCACCGGCTAAGTTTCTAATTTTAGCTTCTTGAAGAGCTTCAGCTAATTCTTTTTGATTGGCTCCGCTTTGTTGTTGTTCTATTTCCTTTGCGGTTTCAATAGCTTCGTTTGTTCCCACACCAGACGCTTTTAAATATTCCTCTTCTACCGCACCCATGCTCGCCTCTTGTTCACTTTTTTCTTTTTCTTTTTCTAGAAAATAATTTTTAAGGAACTCTTCATGTTGTTCACTTGGTTTAACCTTTCCTCCCGGCGTATGGTAGGTATCAAATACAGGATCATACATCGTATCAACGCCGTGCTCTGTCATAAAGTCTTTTGTGCTGCGCCGTGGGAGAAGATTTTCCCAGGTATCTATCGGTTTACCATCTTCAAAAAGCCCCGCTTCGTTTGCTTTATTAGCATTCTGTATAGCTATTTGAAAAGCTTCCATATCTTTAGGCTCACCGTCAGCAGTAAAGCCGCCACCATAAAAATTCATTATCTGTTCTATAGTAGGAACATATACTCCGCTTTGTGCGTAGATAGGTTGCTGAAACATTCTTCTATTAAGAACATTTTCCATTAGTTAATCCCAAAGCCCTTTATTATATGCTCCCAATCCGGCTAATCCCAATCCTGCAATTTGAGAATAGGGACTAACATTGTCCGAAGGACTGGTACGTGTTGTATATGTTGAATAACTGGACGGCTGACCCTGTAGAATATCACTTGCCCATCCCATTCTAGTAAATGGTTCAAGTTGTCTTGCTTCTTCAGTTCCTCTTGCCGCATCTATACCAGCTTGCATTAATTGTTGATTTAATCCTCCAATGCCCATTAGTGAACTAATATCCGTTAATCCTGCTCGTTGGGCATCCAATCCTAATCCCGCTTGGGCTCCTCCTAGTTGACCTAGCTGTGTTCCAAATTGTCCGAACCGTGAACCAATACCACTAAGCCCTGCACCTAATTGTCCTAATCCTTGACCTCCATAAAGAGATCTTTTCTTCGCTGCTTCCGCTGCTTGTAAAGCTTGGCCATACCCTGTCGATCTGGCTTGTCCTACCCTAGCTGCGGTGTCCGCTGCTATCGTTCCTTCTACCACTCCTTGCCTTGAACCTCCGAATGCTCCATATTTTTGAGCAGCATCACCTGCTTTTGTAGTAGCAATATCCCCTTGTTTTATAATTTCATCTGTCACATAATCTTGATAAGGATCAAAATATTGACTAATGTCTGCGCCGGTTAATGCTTGCGCGCCTTCTTGCATTAATGGTGCGCCCGTTTGCAGTAGATTTGCGCCCTGCGTGAGCCATGGCATTCCTTGTTGGAGTGCTGCAATACCTGAACCTAAAGTTCCTTCAGCCGCCGCTAGATGAGGAGCAAATCCCCCAAGACCGGCACGTCCCATCCTCATTGCTTCTAATTGGTCTGGGCTGAAACCCGCAACTTGATAAGAAGGTATCTGTCTTCCTATACCCGCTCTCCCATATCTTCTTAAATTAAAATCTTCTTCGGTTTCAGTGAAAGCACCTGATTCATCTTTCCGCCTTTCAGCGGTAGGATCACCAAAAATAGACGCCAGTAATTGTTCTGAGCGCTGTTCAATAAAAGGAGCTTGCCTTACCGTTTGTTCTGTTACATCAACCATTATTTTTTACCTCTCGATTCCATTGACAGTTTACCACCTTTTTCTAAATGATCCATCATATCATACATAGGTCGTGAACCGCCTGCATTTTTAACAGCCTTGGCTGTTACAACAAATTCGCCATTGCTTAAGTAAGCGGGGATTTCATCACTGGTCCCTGTTCCGCGACCCGTGATCCCTCCTTCTGCTCTCTTAGCAGAAGCATAAGGAAACCCGCCTTCTTTTAAATTAACTATACCACCTTTAGCTAAACTAAAAGGGACAATATTACTACCTGGATTATATGTATTAGCTTTAGCTAATTCAAGTAGTTGTCCAAAGTCACCAGGATATACATTAGTGTCTACGTACTCCTCTTCCTCATCTTTTGCAAACATTCCAGGAAGCATACCACCTACAGTCATTGCTGTAAATATTCTTTCAGGGCTCCAGTCACCCCCTGCTTCTCCCTTTTTCCTGAATATATCCAGCCAGTTCTTCTTGGTTGCCGCGTCAGTTCCACCACTCTTGTATCCTGCGAACGCCGGATCGCCTGAAAAAGGTCGACTTGTAAAAGCTCCGCTGCCACCGGAACCAGCAACATTGCTTACAGCCCCTGCATTTTCCAGCGCTGCTCTTTTTAATAAACTTCCCAAACCTTCTTTAGATATTCCTTTAAATATAGAACTTCCTAAAGATCCAGCACCAGCATCCAGACCAGCTTGAGCTGCCTGTGATCCCTTAGCAAACTTACCACCCAGCCCTGCCATAATACCAGACATAAGAGCCTGTTTTGTATCTTGACCTGCTATTTTACCACCAGCAAACCCTGCGGCGCCCATCATTAAAGGACCCACACCGGGAATAAAAGATGCGGCAATTGGTAAAATAAGAGGTGCAGCTTTTTTTAATTTTTTAAATAATTTTTTAAGAAAAAATTCTGGCTGCCCTGTTACAGGGTTAATCGAATTAAAATTACTGCCTACAATATATTGAGTTGGATCTATTCCTAGATCTGCCATAGATTTAAATACTTGATCTCGTAACTGGGGGTTCTTTTCAAAAACCTCCATAGGGATAATGGTTTCCCCTGTTGCTACGTGAGCTAGCGTGTCATCTTCATATCGTCCGAAATCTTTAAGGGCATGGATTGCCCCTTGAAAGTCCGCTAATCCACCCTCAACTAATTTAAGCTTTTTCATTTATCTCCTTATAATGCATTGTATCAATGTAGCAAGGAGGCGAAACTTGAATCATGGGCCAATTTAATACTTTATTTATATGGAAATTATTGTTATATGACAAGGATATTATGGCGAAGAAGAAAGTCAAGCAACCTGAAGTAATTTATGTTCCTTCTTATCCCACTGCAGGACGACCTTTAAAGAAGGATGAATGGGCATTTGTACAAGAGAACTTAAGGAAATTTAATGAAGCCACAAAAAAAACAAATAAAAAAGTCTAAAGAAGAAACTATCGAGTTCCAGGCTATTCGACCTTTCGGTCCAACAATAGTAAGGGGAACACTTCCTAAACACTTACTTGAATTGATGGATACTAAAGCAACAGAAATGCTAGAGGATGAAAAACTTTCAAAAGAGTTTGATCATTCAGGTTCTCTCGCTGGTAATGTTAAGCAAGAGGTACGTTTCCCTACTGAATGGATGGATACAAATGCATTTCTTCCAATGATAGGATTTATAGGAGAGATGGTTAAATCCTATATTTCTATTCCTCCTGCTAATGAAACTATCAAACCTGAATTTGTAGGTAAATTGGTTATGGAATCAATGTGGGTGGTTTCACAATATGCAGGGGATTTTAATCCTTTTCATATCCATGAAGGCCAACTATCAGGTGTGTTTTATTTACGGGTTCCTCCAGGCCTACCCGAGGAGTACGCAAAAGAGGATCATTATCCTACAGTTGGTGATATATGTTGGTTTGATGGAAGAGCCTCAACATTTAGTGGGCATAAGTTTCAACACTCGCCTAGAGTTGGTGATATATTTTTATTTCCAAATTGGTTAGCACATGGTGTCTATCCTTTTAGAACCCCTAATGAAGAAAGACGATCCGTGTCGTTTAATCTTCACCTTATTAAAAAAGAAGAGGAAAAACAATTATTGAAATGATTGATATTGACAAGACTCCAATGGTCCGTGTGACGTGGCTGGATGCCCGTGATACGGAAACAGGGTGGCTCGATATTAAAGATATTTTAAAAGCGCATCTTGCTACATGCCAAGACGTAGGATGGATGGTTGTTAATAACCCCGAAAAAATAGTTATTATGCGCTCTTACAGTAAAGATAAAGAAGACATTACTGGAGGAGGAGCCATTGCCATCCCCCAAGGATGGATAAAAAAAATAGAATATTTAAAAATAGATTATGCAACACAATAAGGAAACAGCATACGTTCAATATGTAGATAATTTTTTTAATGTTGAAACATTAGAATCATTACAAGAAACACTTATTAGTTTAAAATATACCGAAGTAAAAAATGAAGAAGGACAGCATTATGGCCAAAGACACACCTTTCCTCTCCATCAATTTAAAAATGATCCCGTCTTGCAGCGTATTAAAGAATTCTTTTTTCCCCATACAGATCTAGAACCAATATCTATTCACGCTCATTTGCGCCACAATCAGGGAGAACCTAAAGTACATATTGATACTGATAAAGGAAACATAGCAAATTTTCTTTTCTTTGTTAAGGGAGAACCATTATTAAATAATGGGACCGGGTTTTTTATAGATGGTCAACTTTCCTCACATATAGGATTTGTAGAAAACCGGGCTTTATTTTTTAATGGCAGTAAAATATGGCACACGGACTTACAGGGATTAGGAGAAAGTTCTCCACGCTATACGTTAAATATTTTTTATAGGAAAAAGGTTTCCAAGGATGCAGGATTTTAAAGATAATTTAAGAGACTATACAAAAATTTACAACAATGTTTTAGATCTAGAAACATGTGATAAAATCACGCAAGAAGAAGATTTAACTTTTTATCCAGCTACTACTAATGGTTTAGTGCATGAGCATAGAAAATGTTTAATAAAAAAGTTAAATGACAAACACAATGAAAGTGTAAAAGAGTCTATAGAAAAAATAAAAAATAAATATTTAAAAGAACACCCTCATCTTATTTCAGGTTTTAAAAACAAAGATACGGGTTATGATCATTTATTATATAGATCATCCGCAAATGAAGAATACAAAGAACATGTGGATAATATCAGCGATCAAAAAAGAATATTAAGCTGTTCTATTATTTTAAATGATGGCTATAAAGGAGGACATTTTTATTTTTTTAATAAGAAATGGGTTTTAGCTGCAAAAAAAGGGGCCGCAATTGTGTTTCCAAGTAATTTTATGTTTCCTCACAGCGTGGCTCCGGTAACTGAAGGGGATAGACATTCAATTGTTACATGGATTTATTAATGAATAAAATTTTTGTCGGAACCCCGTGTTATGGAGGAATGATTTCTGTAAATTATTTTGAAAGCTGTTTGCGTTTAATGTCTGAATGCTCTCTAAATAAAGTAGGACTACAGTTTGGAACAATTGGAAATGAATCATTAGTGACAAGAGCTCGTAATACATTGGTTCAATTATTCATGGACCATTCAGAGTATACCCATTTACTTTTTATAGATGCTGATATTGGATTTAGTGAAAGAACTGTTATGCGAATGTTAGAACTTGACGAAGAAGTAGTAACGGGAGTGTATCCAAGAAAGACTATTGATTGGGCAAAAGTTATACGAAAAGTAAAAGAAAAACCTGATATTAAAGAAAATGAATTATTAGCTTCTTCATTACAATATAATCTTAATGTGGAAAATCCAGAACACGTGGAAGTAAAAAAAGGTTTTATTAAAGTACTGGACGGCGCAACGGGATTTATGCTGATAAAAAGACAGGTCTTTGAAAAAATGGCTAAAGCTTATCCTGAATTAAAATTTAAATCGGATCAGCATTTAAATGACCCCCACGATAAAACGTTCAATTATCATGACACATCTGACTGGAATTATGCTTTTTTTGATACTGCGGTTGAACCAGAAACTAAAAGATACTTGTCAGAGGATTATGCTTTCTGTAGGCTATGGCAGAAAATTGGTGGAACCGTATATGCTGACATTACGAGTGGGCTGACGCACTATGGGACCTATGCCTTCAAAGGCAATGTAGGTACTCAATTCTTGCCACCGAAGAAGAAATAATTTAGTATGTGGTCTTATGCAATTAACCGATTTAAAATTTCAGCCAGGTGTAGATAAACAAGATTCCCCTTATGCGGCGGGAGATGACCGGCGTTATGTCGACTCTCAATTAGTAAGGTTTCATTACGGAAAACCCGAAAGGTGGAAGGGGTGGGAATATCTTCCCAATCCCAATGAAACCCTTGTTGGCGTGGTCCGTGATACGCATTCCTGGGTTAGTTTAAATGGAACCAGATATCTTGCTTTAGGAACCGATAGAAAATTATATATATTAGAAGGCAGTGGTCTTTATGATATTACACCTATTCGGGAAACAGCTAGTTTAACAAATCCTTTTACAACAGTAAGTGGTAGTCCTATCGTGACTGTAACCGATGCAGCGCATGGAGCAATAGTGGGCGACTTTGTTACATTTGATGACTCTACCACCAACAATGTTGTGGATGGCATAGAATTTAATAATGAATTTGAGATCACTGAATATGTTGACGCAGATACTTATAAAATAACATATTCTTCTAATGCTACAGGATCAACCGCCAGTGGTGGGGGATCAGTAACGGCAGCTTATCAAATTTCTGTAGGCCCCGCTACATCTACCTATGGATATGGTTGGGGTGTTTTAACATGGGGATTAAGTACATGGGGCACCGCTAGGTCTTCATCAGCCGTAACTCTTGATGCTCGTCAATGGTCATTGGATAATTTTGGCGAAGATCTTATTGCCACTGTTTTAAATGGAGGTGTTTATCAATGGGATACTTCAGGAGGGACATCAACTAGGGCCGTGAGCCTTGGTGCAACAGCCCCGGTAGCTTCTCGTTTTTCTTTAGTATCATCTGACACAAGACACTTATTTTTATTTGGCACATGCACAACAGTTACAGACGGAACAACGCAGGATGATTTATTTTTTAGATTTTCTGATCGTGAAAGTTTGACGCAGTGGGCACCAAAATCGACAAATGAAGCGGGATCATTGCGTATTGCCGATGGTTCCCGTATCATAGGGGCGGTAACATCAACAGGTCAAATCCTGGTATGGACCGATCAATCCCTGCACGGTATTCAATTTGTAGGAACTCCCTTTACATTTGGTCAGAGGCAGTTGGGAGCCAACTGTGGATTGATAGCACAGCATGCAGCCATTGATGTAAACGGTAAAGCTTTCTGGATGGGTGATGATGCATTCTATATGTACGATGGTGTTGTTAAAAAAATGCCGTGTTCTGTTCAAGATTATGTATATGATGACTTGAGTTACACAAACAAGAATGACATTGCCTGTGGCATCAACCCTGAATTTAATGAAATTATGTGGTATTATCCTTCAGGCAGCGCTACGCAAATCGATAGAGTTGTTGTCTATAATTATTTAGAGGGCACTTGGTATACTACAACATTGGGAAGAACCACGTACCTTGGAAATTACACTTTTGAAAACCCTATAGCCACGCAATATGATGCTGCTTTAGTGGCCAATGCCACTACAAGCACAGGAGTAACCAATACTCCTTACGGCGTCACAGCGGGAGCTTCCTATGTCTATAATCAAGAAACAGGAAACAACCAAGCAGATGGAACTGCCTTAACAGCTTCCTTAACAACAGGATCAATTGAAATTGCAAATGGAGATCAATTTATGTCAGTGAGTAAGTTTGTTCCTGACTTTACTTCCCTAACAAATAATGTAGCCGTTACTTTAACATTGGAGGATTACCCTCAATCAACAACAAGTCAAACTACTTCAGGCAATGTTACTAGCACCACGACTAAAATTAATGTAAGAGGAAGAGGACGATCAGTAAAACTAGCTTTTGCCAGTGATACAGTGGGAGATACAAACTGGAGACTGGGCTCCATGAAGTTGCAGCTTAGACCGGACGGAAGAAGATAATGACACAATACGATCCAAATAATGATTTAAAGCGAAAGCAATTGTCCTTGAGTGGAATATTCGGACTTGCAGGAGGGCCAAGACAACTACCAACGCCAGGGAAACCGCAATTCCCTTTAATACAAGGTCCACCAAGAGGATGGCCTTATCAAGGAGGGACACAGATGGCTATTCATGGGTTTGGTGAAGAACTAGGCGAGTTTGGAGAAACGCTTGGAGGATACGGAGAAACGCTTGGAGGCTATGGTGAACAGCTCGGAGGCTATGGTGAGCAGCTCGGAGGATTTGAAGAACAATTAGGTGGGTATGGTGAGCAGTTAAGTGGATTGGGAGATAGGTTTGGTCAACAAATTAGTGGACTGGGAGACAGGTTTGGAGGAGTAAATGATAAATTAGCAAAAATAGAAGAAGGAATTGGAAGCTTACTACAAAACAGGGGATCAGGAATGGGAGGAATGGTACAGCCAAATTATGGATACTCTCCTTATAATATGTTATTAAATTCTTTTTTTGGAGGATATAGATAATGGCTAAAATAACGATTACTCGTTTACCTAATGCCACGCCTCAATATGAACCAAGTCAATTTGATCAAATGATTCGTTTACTCGAACAATTAATTTTAAATTTAAATACTTCTTACTCTCAGGATATAGAAGAAAAATCTTCGGGGAGGAGCTGGTACCTTGGCTGATACCTTTAAAAACGCCGGTGTTGACTTAACCACAACTGATCCAACGACCATTTACACGGTTCCAACAGCGGCTCCAGGTATAACAGGAACTGCTCCTATTTTTCCAACCACAGCCGTAATTAAATCCATTATCATATGCAATGATTCTGCGAACACTACTGAGTACACTATCGAATGGACGGACACGAGTGCTTCGGCAACCTATAAAATTACCAATGATAAGACTATTGCTACCGACACTACCTATGAGGTTTTATTACAGCCTCTGGTTCTGGAGGAATCGGACTTGATTAAAATTACGGCGAATGCCGCTAATGAGATTCATATTACTTTAAGCGTGCTGGAAATAACAAAGGGGGATTTGTAATCGACCTTCATTCTTTATTTATTACTCCTATCTTTTCTATAAATTTAGCAGGCTATGAAAATCTTACTAAAGTTATAAAAAATATTCAAGAGAAAGAGCCTACAAGTATTGAAGGAAAAAGCACTGACGGGGGATGGCATAGCCATGATTTTTTACATGAGGATAAACAATTCGCTAAATTAAAAGCAGAAATAATTGAAATGACAAAAGAGACAATGAGTCACTTATCCATTATTGATCAAATAGTTCCTATAATTACCGGTATGTGGGCCGTGGTCAATGGGCCGGGAAGCAGCAATCGTTTACATAGTCACCCCTATAATAATATGTCGGGGGTCTTTTATTTACAGGTCCCTGAAGATAGCGGGGCTCTTGTCTTTCATGATCCCCGTCCTCAGAGTGAGGTCCTGGCCCCTCCTAAAAAACCAGGAGAAAGCATTCACACTTCTTCCCGGGTTTCTTGGAAACCCAAGCAAAATGATATATTGTTTTTCCCCTCATGGCTTACCCATGAAGTGGAGAAAAATAATTCACAAGAAGAAAGAATTGTGATAAGTTTTAATATTGAATTAAAAAGGAGAAACAATGGCTAAAATCATAGAAGAAGCAAAAGTCTTGGGGGAAATTGATGCTGGTGATGGTCGCATGGTTCCTCACATTAGATGCCGTTCAGAAACTACAATTACCAATACAGAAACAAATCAAGAATATGATTCAGAAGAACATGCTACCAATGATGTAGCTGATCCTGAAACAGAAACGAAAGAAGAGCATCTTAGACGTGACGTTAAAATATTTGCCCCTTCTTTAGCCGATATGGTGGGTGCAAGCGACAGCGATTAAGCACTACAAGCCTCACATTCAACATCAGCTTCATTTCCATTTAACATTACTTTTTCATCGGAAGTATCATGACATCCACACCCCTTAAGATGCTCGGACAGTGTCTTTTCTAGTCTTAAATTATCTCTCTCAACCGCCATTAATCGTTCGTGATAGCGTCCTATCTTATCTGCAAGACTAGCAATAGCCTTCAAAATTTCTTGATTTTCCATTTTTTTCTCCTGATTTATAATTTTGGGTGAGAACCAATTTAAACATGTCTGTTGAATAGATCAAGATATCTTTTTAAATTGTTCTCTTGACAAGAAAAGTGTGATATGAACAGGACAGAAAAAAGAATGAAATCCAAGAATTCTCCACCACAAGAACATAAATTTTTTCCAACATATGTATTAAGTTTTGATCTGTCGAACCTGGATGTATCAGATTTAATAAATTCATATGAAGGTGAGGATCATACTTTAGTTAGCAGTGGCAGCAGTTCACATAGTAAGTTTTCAAACGTACTGGATAAGTTTCCCTTGATTGGTGAAAAATGCCAAGAGTGCATAAAGACATACGGTCAAATAATGAAATTAAAAAAAATATTTATCAGCAACAGTTGGGTCAATAAAATGATGCAGGGTGGTAAAACAAAATTACATCGGCATGAGGGCAGTGTTCTTAGCGGTGCATTCTACCTAAAATCAAATGATGACAGCGCCGGCCTTGTATTTCATAGTCCTTTAAAGCCATACAGAATGAATGATATATTTTATGAGGACAACCCCTTGGACGTACACACTAAGTGCGTACCGGCACAGCAAGGAATGTTGTATCTTTTCCCCAGTTGGTTAGAGCATGAAACAGAAATTAATCAATCAAGTGAGAGATACGTTTTAAGTTTTAACACATGGCGGGGAACATGAAAAATGAACTATTTAGAAAAAATGATTTATCTTAAAACACTTCCTTACGAAGAATCTAATTACAAAAATGTCAGTATTCATTACGGAAAGGAAAAAGCTATCTGTATCGAACCTAAATCCTCAGCATTTATTTCAGAAGGGAAAATAGAGGTTTTTTGTCAGCAGCCGCATAAAAAAACCCTTTACTATGAAATAAAAGTGAAAGAACCTGCCGAAATAAAAAATGAAACTTCAAGTAAAATATTCGTTGAATTGGAGGAATGTGTTTTAATGCCCAATAGATTGGGTGATTATACCATTCATATTAAAAATGGAATTTTGAACTTATGAAATATGAATTTAATAGATTTTTATTATTATTTTAAAGGAAAAATTCCCGAAAGCATGTGCAAGGCCATCATAAGTGAGGGTGTAAATAAGAATCTAGCTAAGGGATCGGTTTATGCAGGTGATAATAAAAAGACCATTAAAGATAAAGATAATGAAACAGATTTAGATGAAAAAGTAAGAGTATCTAAAATTTGTTTTATGTCCCATAAATGGATTTATGATCTTCTTCACCCATTAATTCACGAGGCAAATAAAAAAACAAAATGGAATTTTGAATTTTCTTGTACGGAACCCATGCAATTTACTCAATACGGATTAAATGAATTCTATAATTGGCATCAGGACAGTACACCTTATCCCTTTGAAAACACTCATCCTAATTTTAATGGTAAAATTAGAAAGATTAGTTCTATTATTAATTTGTCAAAACCAGGGGACTATGAAGGGGGAAATTTAGAATTTGATTTTAGAAATTTGAGAGAAAAGGGTTCTAATATTAAAGTATGCGAGGAAATAAAAGAACAAGGATCGGTTGTTATTTTTCCTTCTTTTACTTTTCATCGTGTTACACCCGTTACTAAAGGAACACGATATAGCTTAGTAAGTTGGTCGGTAGGAAATCCGTGGAAATAATAGATATTGAACCTTTTATAGAAAAGGGAAACATTTGTTCTTTTACTAATTTTTTAGAAAATTATAAAGAACTTGAACAAAAAATAAATTCATTTGAGTGGAAAAAAGTTTACCAACCTTCTGGAATTTTTTATCAGGATCGCATGCAATCTTACCCTTGCTTGGAAACAAATTTATTTGAAAGACTCGATAAAGAATTACATGAAAACATAAAAGGACAGTTTCAAAAACTTTTTAAAAAAGAAATTATTAAGGCAAACATAGGGATGCGGTGCACTTTAACTTCCGAATTAAAACAGTCTACTCATTTTAAAGATTGTAAATATGGATGGGTACATACTGATTCCAAATGGCATTATGGGGCAATCATTCCTTTTTACCAATCCATAAATGGGGGTACGGCTTTTTTTGAAAATAACTGGGAGACAATACCTGATATTGTATACGGGGGGTATCCCAATCGTCTTATTATCTATAATGCCAATAGAAATCACGCTAGTTGCAATGATTATAATCTAGAAAAAAGAATAATTTTAACCGCTTTTTTAAAAATAAACAAAGATGCCTGATTTTATATATTCTAATTTTGTTAGGGATAAGACACTGCCAGATAGGATAAAAGATTATTTTAATAAAAATACAGAATATCATAGAAAAGGAGTGGGGTATCAAATAGAAAAAGGACCAATAAGTGATAAAATTAAACAAGATAAAAATGTTAAAGACAGCACAGATATATGCTTCACTATGGAAAACACAGTCAATATTGATATTCTATCTGATTTTTTAAAAGAATTACAAATTGTGCTAGAAAAATATATGGATAAATATCCTTGGTGTAATAAGGGAGATCCCTTTACTATTAAAACATTTAATATTCAAAATTATAAGCCTAGAGAGGGTTTTTATAGCTGGCATTGCGAGCGTCTTACAAGTTTTGGTCCTGTAAAAAACCGTCATTTAGTATGGATGATGTATTGTGATGATTTTGAAAATGAAGGGGGAACAGAATTTTTATACCAAAATTACACTTCTAAATCAGAAAAAGGAAAAATTTTAATATGGCCTTCTGATTGGACTTTTACCCATAGGGGACAATTTTGCACGAAAGAAAAAACAATAATTACCGGTTGGTATGATTTTTTTAGGGATGAACAAATATATACGTAAAAACATGAATAAAGATATAAAAATTATAGATAATTTCTTAACAAGTTCAGAATTAAAGGAAATGCAATTACATATGCTAGGTCATAATTTCCCTTGGTTTTATCAGGATAAGGTAGTTGGTCCGAAGGCCGAACAAGAAGAAAGTCCTGATAATTTTCAATTTGTCCATAATATCTATTATTTAAATAAACCGAATAGTACAGTTTATTCAGAGTTTATTGAACCGATGTTTGTAAGAAAATTGGAAAAACAATTAAGCTTAGGAGCCCTGATAAGAATAAAATTAAATCTCACTCTCAAGACAAAAAACATAGAAGAGATTCTTCCTTACCATTGTGATTTTCCCGAGCCCCAATTTAAAAAAAGTTTTACAGCCGTATATTATTTAAACACAAATAATGGGTATACAAAGTTTGAGGATGGCACTAAAGCAGAAAGTATAGAAAATAGATTTGTTGTTTTTCCCACCCCTTTAAAACACACAAGCGCTACAACCTCAGATCAAAAAATCAGGGTAGTTCTTGTTTTCAATTTTTTTTAAATTTCATCCCAAGATAAGGTATCTTCATTCCACGCATAAATTTTACCATCTTCAGGGTATGCCACAGGAGATTCCCATAGACATGATGTTTCATTTAGAGTCCATGAAGGATAGGGTTGTTGGAGTATAAAAGCGTCTCGAGAAGAGTCGTATGTACCACCTATTGATGCGTAGTTTTTTCTAAATGCTTTGGACTGATCTGCTCCCAATACTGGTTCTGCCTCATTGTTCCAATGTTTTCCTCCCCACGTATTATATGAAGTTTTTTTCCATGTAACTCCTCCGGCAACTCCTTGGTTATTAAAGTTTGCATTAAGCCAGGATACAGTTTCATCTTCACCACCTAATTGATTTTCTTTGTCATTATCAACAACATTAACCTCTAGCACCACATTATTGGCATCTAATTTTGCATAATGCGCCATACTATTGGACCTTATAAGCTATTAAAACAGCACCTGAGCCTCCGCCCGCCGATGTACTGTTGTAGTTAAATGATGCACCGCCTCCTCCTCCTCCAAGGTTGGCTGATCCTGCTGTTCCTGCGGTTGCATAGCCTCCAGGGCCGCCACCACCGTCACCGCCGACACCTCCAGCTCCAACAATGGTCTCTCTATTATCTCTACCGCCACCGCCGCCGCCTGCTCGTGTTGTACTGTCTCCTTCAATATTATTGGTTCCTGAACCGTCTCCTCCGTAACCATTTGCATCGGTATTTCCTGCTTCACCGGCACCGCCGCCACCGCCGCCTAAACCGTAACTACCTGCAACAACACCAGCGCCACCAGCATTTCCTTGTCCTGCGGGAGATGCTGATCCTGGAGTATTACCATAAGCATTACCGTCAATCTCCCAGCCACCGCCGCCTGAACCGCCATCAGTTGCGTCGCCTCCGTTTCCTCCAAATCCTGATCCGCCACCACCACCACCTGCTGAAGTGATGTTATGAAAAACGGAATTACTTCCTGTTCCACCTGGGGTCTGACTTGAATTTATTCCTGATCCCCCTCCTCCTACAGTGATGGAATACCCTGTAGCTGTAACACTTAAACCTGCCGCTGTACGATAACCGCCAGCACCGCCACCGCCACCGGCGTTTTGACGATAGCCACCGCCACCGCCACCTGCTATGACTAAGTATTCAACGGTATTGGAACCTGCTGAATTTCCTACGGAATTAACTGTAAATGTTCCATTTCCATTAAAAGTATGAATTTTGTAATCACCGCTTGTGCTCTCACTTCCACCTGAAGCTTCAATAAAAGCAGCGTTAACCGCCCCATAAAAATCTGTTAGTGCTATTTCTCCCGATGTAGGAACACTGTTGTTTGCGGAAACATCTGGAACAAGACTTCCACCTCTGTAATATTCACTTATAGAGTGAGGAGTAGAACCCCCAAACTCATCGACAAGATCCTGTATTGATACTGCTCCACTTGAAGGGACTGCCATTTTATTTTCCTTTTAATTTATCTACTTGGCCCTGTAAATCTTTTACACATTCAACTAACAAAGAAACTAAACGGTCGTATTTAACTGCTTTAATTCCATCTTGCCTCGTTGCTACAATCTCAGGTAATACTTTTTCTACATCTTGGGCAAGAATACCTACGTCTTTTTTTCTAACAAAGTATCCATCCTCTCCGCCCTTGCTTTTAATAAAACTGTCTTTCCAATCAAAATAACAACCATTAATTTTTTTAACCATTTCCATTGGAGATGGAATTTTTACAATGTTTTCTTTAAGGGCTACATCAGAAGAATAAAAAGCAGTAACATCATTTGTCGCCCTAATTTCACCTGAAGTTCCTGAAGCCGCGGTTGCAACTCCTAGGGAATCCATTCTAATATCATTCAATCCTGTTAAATCTTTATTTGCGTCAACTATTAATGCTTTAGAAAGTGTAACTGTTCCAGCGGTTACTCCATCAATAGTTTCTAATTCTGCCTCGCTAATCACTGCACTTCCAATTGTAAGTCCAGCAGATGTCACTACACCACTAAATGTGGCAGCACCTGCATCGGACATGTCTAAAGTTAAAGCAGTAACTGGGCTTCCGCCATCATCGCCTATTATTGTAAAATCTTTGTCTTGCACCGCCGTGGTTATTACTAAATCACCAGAGTTGGCTGTTGTTATTTCCGCTACATCAATGGTAGCTATTTTTAAATCTATTTGATCATCTGTGTCTGCTGTTATACTGGTGTCTCCATCAGCATCCAGAACTAACTCACCACCGTCTAAGTCCACCCCATCAGTTGTAATTGAACCCATGACAGCAAATACATCGTACCAATTTGTTCCATC
>Ga0315338_1002762_pt1 | contig 16542 bp, 19 predicted proteins | sample ASW8metaG_FD_204518 | JGI IMG/M metagenome (GOLD analysis project Ga0315338, IMG submission 204518) | Ammonia-oxidizing marine archaeal communities from Monterey Bay, California, United States - ASW #8 | ecosystem: Environmental > Aquatic > Marine > Coastal | place: USA: California | collected... | reverse complement strand
CCCTCTACAGATGAAAAATCTGCTACAGAAGAGAAGCCCTCTACAGAATAATTATCAGTTAAGCTTATCTTTACATGCCAAACTAATTGATGATAGAAGATGTGTTCTATAATTGGTTACTACGGAAAGAATTTAGCTGCCCCAATTCTCGTAAAAGGTTTAGAGAAAATGGAATATCGTGGATACGATAGTGTAGGTGTAGCTACAAAATCAGAAAATGAAATTCTAGTGAAAAAAGGAGTTGGAAAAGTAATCCAAGTAAATAATGCAATTCATCTGGATGATCTGCCTGGAATAACTGGAATTGGTCATACAAGGTGGGCAACACACGGTAAAGTAACTGATACTAATGCACATCCACACTCAAGTAATTCTGGAAAAATTGCAATCGTTCATAATGGAATAATTGAAAATTTTGAAGAGTTAAAGAAAGACTTGATCTCTAGTGGTTATGCTTTCAAAAGTGATACAGATACTGAAGTGATTGCAAACCTCATCCAGAAAAATTTCGAAGAGACTTCTGACATAAAACAGACAATAATCAAAACTGTTTCTCAACTAAAGGGTCATTATGCATTTGTAGTGATTTTTGAAAACGGTACACTTGCTGCTGCCAGATTCCATGAACCGCTGATAGTTGGAGTTGGAAAAAATAGTTATTACTTATCCAGTGATGTTTTAGGGTTTATTGAGAGAACTGACGACGCTATTTACATAGATAACGAAGATTTTGTAATTGTTAATGATTCAGGTTTAGAAATTCATAATTTTGATGGAACCCAAGTTAAACACCAGATCACAAAAGTCTCAAAGGAATTTGCAGATGTTTACAAGGGTGATTATGCTCACTTTACACTAAAAGAAATTTCAGAACAACCAGATACTATCATACGTGCAGGAAGTGATGAACAAATAGACGAGATGGTAAAGCATATCAGAGATTCAACAACATTGTACATCACAGGAAGCGGTACTAGTTATAACTCGTCTAGAATTTCAAAATATCTCATGTCAAAACACGCTAAATTGAAGATAGAACCAATAATTTCAAGTGAATTACAATTTGCACCTGACAGTATAGAGAAGGATTCTACTTTGATAGCAATATCACAGAGTGGTGAAAGCGCAGATGTGTTGGAAGCAGTAAGTATCGCAAAACAATCAAATGCAAAAATTTTATCTATTGTCAACCATCTAAACTCATCATTATCACAGGAATCTGATGTTGTCATTGGACTAAACTGTGGTCCAGAAATTGGGGTTGCAGCTACGAAAAGCTTCACATCACAACTTGCTATACTTTACAAAATTACCAACAAACTTTGTGATGGATGCATGAAACTTGATTGGGATAATGTGTCAAAATCTATATCAGAGACTCTTGAGAATCATTCTAAAATACAGGAACTTGCAAAAATATTGAAGGACGTATCAGACATTTACGTTCTTGGAAGGGGAATACACTTTCCAATAGCAAAAGAAGCTGCACTAAAGCTAAAAGAACTAACATACATTCATGCAGAAGGAATTCCTGGTGGGGAATTAAAGCACGGTCCACTTGCTCTGATGGATGAAAATGTATTTGTGATAATCATAAATCCTGACGACTCGACGTATACTGACACCATAAACAGTGCAAGTGAGATAAAGGCAAGAGGAGCCAAGATTATTGGAATATCTGATAAGAAGAGTGATATCTATGATTATTGGATTGAAGTTCCAAAAACTGAAGAAGTGTTCTATCCGTTAATTGAAATCATACCTATTCAGTTATTGGCATATTATGCTGCATTAGAAAAAAATACAGATCCTGATTATCCACGGAACTTAGCAAAATCAGTTACTGTAAAGTAGAAATTCTTTGATATTCTTTTTCGATTAATTCTAGTAGACGTTGAGACGATCTTCCAGTCTTAAGAACTGATGCAATCAAGCTTCCACCTGCACCAGCACCTTCTTTCACAAAACCTTCAGAATAGGATCTTAGTCCATGAAACTGTGAGTCACTTAGCATAGGATCAATTGCGAGTACAGCAATATCATCAATCTGTTTTACAGTTTCTAGGAATAATGCTTCTTTATCGTCAATGATGTATGAAGTGCATCCTATTGCAGTATTATTTTTTTCATAACCAACTTTTTTGGCAAAAGCCAAAACTGCAGTCATTTGAGTTCCACCAGCTAAAATTACACGATGATTTTTTGATGCTTCTGATAACATTCCTGCACATACTGGAATCATTGGGTCACCTAACTCTGCAACAATCTCAAAGGCATCATCTGATTTTTTACGTTTTAATGCAGAAGATACCACTTTATTTTTTATCTCGATTGGATTCTTTGGCATACTAGAACTTACACTTGCTTCAATTCCAAGTCCCCTTAGTGTGGCTAATGCAGTAGTAGTGCCACCTGGTATACTTTCACCAATTACAAGACAATCAGTTACTTTGGAGATTGACTTTCCAATGATTTTGCCAAATTCTACTGCATTACGAACATCATCTAGTGTTAATGCTGATGATTCAGAGATGTTTTTTCCAATAGGAAGCTCAGAATCAAATGATGGCACATCTGGTGCTATCTTACTGCCTGCGTTTATCACAAAATGAGGAATCTTTGATGTGTTTAGAGCAACTTTTGTCAATAAAGCAGGAGTTGGTTTTCCATCTGGTGACATTGGTATGGAATCAATACATTTGCATTTTCCATAGCTTAGATACTCTGCGTCAGCTGGTGATGTAAATTTCAAAAATTCCTTATCTGCGCCTGCGATAGTAATTCCAGGAATCTCACATGTTTCCGTGTATGATGTTACTAGGGAAAAGGTGAAACGCTTCCTTTCTAATGAATTTATGAAGTTTTCTGCATTCTGCTTATTCCCATAACAGGTTATTGACAACTTATCCACCCATTCTCATGACAAAATCGTCTTCAGAAATTTTCTGCATTACTGGATTTGTCATCTTTTCATTTCCAATAGTTGAGGTTTGAGCAGAGCCATAATCATGTCCTGGATACATTATCAGTCCATCATCCAGGTTCGAAATTACATCAAACAAACTGTGATATAATTCTCTTGAACTTCCCCCCGGAAGATCAATTCTTCCACAATTTCCTACAAATAGTGTATCACCAGAGAATATTTTTCCATCACCAACAAGACAGATACTATCTTTCGAATGACCTGGTGTATGATATACAACTAGTTCAGAGCATCCAAACTTTATCGAGTCGCCATCTTTGACGGTCATATCATTTTGTAAATTTGATGCTTCATGCTGTACAATCTTAGCGCTTATTTCAGCTGCTAGTTCCTCATTACCTCTGGTATGATCATCATGCCAATGTGTATTCACAATATACTTTGGATTGAGATTTTGCTCCTCAACTGTCTGAGTTATTTTATCCAAATCCCAAGATGGATCAATTATAATTGCTTCGTGTGTAGACTCGTCCTCAACAATATATGAAAAATTCTGCATTGGTCCTACTGGAATTTGATAAACTATCATAGAATACCATCTTCTGCTTCTGGAGGTATTCCAATTTTTTCAGCAAAAAGCTCACCAGTAAGATCCTTTCTTTTAGGAATCCCTTGTTTCATCTTATGAAATGTCACAGTCATGTCACATTTGGTAAAGATATTTGCAGTGTCACCTGTCTGAGGATCTAATCCTGAGGGAACATCAACTGCAAATTTGTAGCACTCGGTTTCATTGATATAATTTATGGCAGATGCATATGGCTCTCTTATCTCTCCTGTTATGCCTGTACCTAAGATGGCATCAACTAGAATTTCAGGTTTAAAATCAAAATCAATGGAACTATCACTCATTAATTTTACTGAAGGCATTTTTTCTAAAATTGACCAATTCCAATTACTTTCTTCAGTCTTGATTTTATCCGGTGTGCCGAGAAGCATCACTGTTACATTTGCACCGTGCCCAGCTAGATGTCTTGCCATTACCAGACCATCGCCGCCATTATTTCCTAGTCCAACAAAAATTACAATGTTTTTTGATTCAACACTTCCAGTTTTTTCTACCAATCGTCTGACTGCTACAGCTCCAGCATTTTCCATCATGAATTTTTTTAAAAAACCCATATCATGACCATTATTTTCAATTTGATACATTTGATCTACAGATATTTCCATGATTTACAAAAAAATATCCAAAATAAGAGCTTTGGCAAACGACTTTAACTAAGAAATCTCAAGTTATTCTATGGCGATAAAAAATGTAAAGTCATCTTTGCCGTTAATATCAAAAAATCTAGAAAAAACAAATTCAAAGCGAGAATTTTTGATTAAGAATAACCGTGAGACTGTAATCCTTTGTAGCCAGGCAATTATTTCAATACACAAAAATGATTTGAATACTGCAAAGAAAAAAATTGAAAAAGCAAGATCTGAATTAACTAAATTAAAACAAAAGTCAACAGGTGGTTTGATTCGTTATATTATTACGCCGGAGCAAGAATTTGTGGAAGCCGCATCATTGTTAGCAATAATTGAAGGTAAGGAAATTCCATCTGTGAAATCGCTAAAAGTTTCTGACGAATCATACATTCTAGGTTTACTTGACTGTATAGGTGAGCTCAAGCGTCAGATTATAGACAAAATTAGAGTTGGTGACTCAAAGAGTGCGACTCAACTATTTGACACAATGGAGAACTTGTATCTTCTCTTATACCCATTTGCAAGTTATGATAAGATCGTAAAGGAAGCGAGAAGAAAGCTTGACGTAAACAGAATGTTAGTAGAAGAGACCAGATCCGTACTCACAGAAGAAATACGTAGACAGGAACTAATCAAAGCAATCAACAAGAAAAAATAATTTTCATAAAATACTGATGCGGGCGATGGGATTCGAACCCACGAACTCCTAAGAGACTAGGCCCTCAACCTAGCGCCTTTGACCAGGCTGGGCGACGCCCGCATAAAAAAAACCGTGCAGGGTTTTTATAATCCTTGATTGTTTTTCGTGATGTGTTAGTTCCAGTCAGATGTTTTTCATGTGGAAAATTGATTGCAGACAAATTTGATGATTTTCAAAATAGTATCAAAACTGGCAAAGAGCCAGAAGAAGCTCTTGATGAATTGGGTTTTCAAAGATATTGCTGTAGAAGAATGTTATTGACCACGGTAGAAACTATTCAGCAAGTAATTCCATTCTATGAAGCAATACACAAAAGAAATCAAGAAGTACAGAATGAGTTAGAATAATTGTCAAAAATTACTGGCATTAACGGTAGAATTCTCTATAATAGCAGAGGCAGTAAAACTATTGAAGTTGATGTAATTTCTGATGAAAGTTTTATTGGTAGAGTATGTGCCCCATCTGGCGCAAGTGTTGGGAAGTATGAGGCAGTAAGCTTTCCAAACAACAATCCTGAAGAAAGTTTAACACTATTAAAAAATAATTCAGAAAAATTCATCGGAAGTGATCCTACTGATCTAAAATCAGTTCATGAAATTATTAGAACCATAGACGATACTGAAAACTATGCAAAGATTGGTGGTGCATGTGCATTTGCAATAACAATTGCTGTAACAGAATCAGCTGCAAAACTACAGAATATTCCGCTCTATAAGATTATAAATCCAAGTAATGATTTGAAATTTCCATTTCCTATAGGAAACATACTTGGTGGAGGAGCTCATGCTGGTCCTGGCACTCCAGACATTCAAGAAATCTTAGTTGCATCAACTGGTGCAAAAACAATGCATGATGCAATTGATATGAATTTACAAGTTCACAAAGAACTGCGTAACGTTATTCAGAAGACTGATCCAACTTTTACAAACGGACGAGGTGACGAAGGTGGATGGGCTCCGAAATATGATAATGAAAAAGCATTAGAAATTTCTGTTACTGCAATAGAAAATTTGGGATTTACCCTTGGAAAGGAAGTTTCGTTAGGAGTTGACTTTGCATCATCCACTCAATGGGATGAACAAAGGGGAAGGTACATCTACGACAGAGCTGGATTTGAAAATGATCCTGGTGAACAAATTGACTTTACTGCTGGTATAATAGAGAAATACAAACTAGCTTATGCAGAAGATGCAGTACATGAAGAAGCATTTGATGATATGGCAGAACTAACCAAAAGATTCCCACATACGATGATAACTGGTGACGACCTTACAGTTACCAACAAAAACATTCTTCAAAAGGCAATTGAAAAGAATTCATGTAATGCTGCAATTCTCAAGGTAAACCAAGCCGGAAGTCTTTATGATGCGTTAGAATTTGCCAAACTTGCAAATGAAAATAACATTAAACTTATCACATCACACAGATCTGGTGAATCTAATGATTCTCATATAATCCACATCGGAATTGCCACTGGTTCAAAACTTCTAAAAGTTGGCGTTGTTGGAGGCGAAAGAGTAGCCAAATTGAATGAGTTAATCCGTTTATCAGAGCATGATTTAATACATGGCATGGTCGACCTTTAAAAAATAAGATGAGCGAACAAGCAGAAATTCCAGACATAAAGAAAAAAGTGATTTCAACTGGAATCAGAGTTGGAACTAATGTAAAAACCAAATTTATGCGTCAGTTCATCAATCAAGCAAGCCCTGAAGGCTTGTACATGTTAGACATTGATCAAACACTTGCAAGAATCAAAACTGCTGCAACATTTGTTAATCATTTCGATATCAAAAGAGTGATTGTATGTTCTGGAAGAGAATATGCAAATATGCCAATTGAGAAATTTTGTGAGTTAACAGGGGCTAGAATGATGTTAGGTAGATTTATGCCAGGAACTTTAACTAACCCATCTTTGCCATTCTATACTGAACCACAACTGATAGTAGTCTCTGATCCAGAAATTGATAGACAGGCAGTTATCGAGGCAACCAACGCAGGAATTCCTGTAGTAGGAATTGCCAATACTGACAATCTTACATCAAACATTGATGTAGTTATTCCAGCAAACAATAGAGGACGTAAAGCACTTGCAACTACATTCTGGCTATTATCAAGAGAAATTCTTATTCAAAAAGGCGAATTGACTGAATCCCAAGCCATGAAATATGAAATTGACGACTTTGAAACAAAAATCAAAGAAGTGGTAGAAGATGAGGAAGAATTTCAGAAGAAGAATTATAGAAGCAGATCCTAAAATATCTGTTTGATATCAAAAGCAAGCGCACCTGGAAAAATCATTCTTTTTGGGGAACATTTTGTCGTGCATGGGACACGTGCCATAGTTGGTGCAATAAATAAACGAGTTACTGTAACATCAGAAAAAAATGATACTGCTGCAATATCAATATCATCATCATTAGGAAAAGCGACAATTCCAATTACAGAGGAAGTAGATGGTGTTGAAAAAAAATTCCGACCGTTCTTTTTTGTTGCCAAAGAAGTGATCAGTGATCATAATTTTCAAAATGGAGTTAACATTGAAATTAAATCCGACATACCAATTGGAGCAGGACTTGGTTCATCTTCTGCATGTTGTGTTGCAGCAGCTGCTTCTGTGTCTAATCTATTTTCTAGAGTAGACATATCACAGGTGTTAGATTTGGCAATAGATGCAGAACGTACCATCTTTCCAAGGACATCAGGCGCAGATTGTACAGTCTCTGCACTGGGTGGAATCATAGAATATCAAAAAGAACATGACCCAAAAGCTATCAAAACGGAACATGACTTTGATTTTGTTGTAGTGAACTCGCAAAAAATGCACAACACTGATGTTGTGGTAAGCCGCGTGAACAAATTCAAAGATGATAATGCAAATGCATTTTCTGAATTATGTACAGAAGAAGACAATCTGATAACAAAGGCAGTTGATTCCCTTCAGACATTTGATCTAGAGACTATAGGCAAATGTATGTCTCAAAATCAGATTTTTCTAGAACGCATTGGTGTTTCAAATGACGTTTTATTAGATATAGTAAAATCAATTGAAAAGGAGACATTTGGTGCAAAACTTACTGGTGCAGGAGACGGTGGCTGTGTGATTGCACTCACAGAGAAAACCAAAAAAGATTCAGTTGTACAAAACATGAGCACAAAATATGAAACATATCCAGTTACAATTGAGAAGACTGGCATTCAACTTAATATCACCAATTAGGAACAAAATAACATGATCCTAATCAAACTTGGTGGCTCGATAATAACAAACAAGGAAAATCCACTTTCTGCACGAAGAAAAACCATCGACAACATACTAAAACAGATACGAAAGATCAAAGAGTCAAAAATAATTGTTCACGGAGGCGGCTCATATGGCCATTACTGGTCTGTCAAGTATAACATGCACACAAAGCCTGCAAAATATGACCTAAAGGGAGTATCTGTTGTAAAAAATTCCATGATACAACTAAACAAGATAATTTTGGACGCTGGAGTGAAGAACGGACTTAACCCATATTGCTTGCCACCAACTGACTTTATGAGCGGCAACCGCTCTCTCAAAAGTAAAATTTTAACAATAAATGACATCGCAAAATCTGGATTGACACCAATAACATATGGCGATGCGTTATGGTATGGTCAGAAAAAGTCCTACATCCTGTCTGGCGATGTCATAATGACTACACTTGCCAAAGTTTTGAAACCAAGACTTTCCATATTTGTACTAAATGTTGACGGTGTTTATTCCAACATGAAATCCAAAAAACTGATTTATGATTTCAAGAAAGAAAAACCTGCCATCAGCACAAACAAGATGGACGTGACTGGTGGAATGAATAGAAAAATTACAGAGGCTGTCAAAATGTCCAGATCTGGACTCAAAGTTTTCTTTGTAAACGGAAACAAGCCGCAAAGAATTACAGATGCTATCTCTGGAAAGAAGTTTGAAGGAACACTATTTCGGTGATAATATGGACGAATTTGTTATTCTGGTAGATGGAAACGATAATCCAATAGGGAAAGAGGAGAAGGTCAAGTGCCATCTTCCAAACGGAAAACTTCACCGTGCATTTACTGCAATGATTTTCAATAAGGAAGGTAATCTTCTACTAACAAGGCGAAGTGACTCGAAAATGCTTTGGCCAGGAGATTGGGATGGAACCGTAGCATCACACCCAAGAGAAGGCGAAACATACGTATCATCAGCTGAGCGTAGAATGCCTGAAGAGATCGGCATTATCTGTGAGATGAACTATGTCAACAAGTTCGAATATCACGTTCCATACAAGGACGTTGGCTCGGAAAACGAGGTTTGTGGCACGCTGATTGGTGTGGTAGATGATTTTGACGAGTCCTCTCTGATACTAGATGAAATTTCTGAGATAAAGTGGCTCTCACCAGAAGAGCTTGGGGCAGAATTTGAACATAACCGTGACTCATACTGCCCATGGATGGCAATAGCACTGTACTTTTTTGCAGACTGTGATGATGCAACAAAGGAAAAATTTGGTTCACTCATTGACAATTGGACCACAGATGAACTTCAACAGGTTTATCAAAATGCAATTAAACACTACATTCCTGATGATAACTGGAGATTAGTAGAATGAAAGTGTCTGATTCAATCAAAAAGAATGCTAAATTTGTAAACAAGTTTTTGAGAAAAGAACTCAAAGGAAACCCAAAGCAACTCTATGCCGCATCTGCCCATCTGATCATTCACGGCGGAAAACGACTACGTCCATTTATGGTTTTGAAAAGTTGCATGATGCTTGGCGGAAAACAATCAGATGCGATGGCAGCGGCAGGTGCCGTCGAGATGATTCACAACTTTACTCTTACACATGATGATATCATGGACAATGACGACATGCGACATGGCGTTCCAACAACTCACAAAAAATTTGATACGCCACTGGCAATTCTGGCAGGTGATGTTTTGTACTCAAAAGCATATCATACAATATCAAAATCAAAACTTTCTTCAAATTATACATCTCAACTGGTATCCAAACTGTCTAAAGCATGCATTGAAATTTGCGAGGGTCAGGTGGACGACATCAAACTGGCAGAGAACAAACGAATTCCAACCGAATCAGAATACATCAAGATGGTTGAAAAGAAGACAGCGGTTCTCTTTGAGGTAGCATGTGCAATGGGAGCAATCTCTGCCAAAAAACCTGCAAAAGATGTTAAAAACTTGTCAGTGTTTGGTCGCAATCTGGGAATTGCATTTCAGATTACAGATGATCTGATTGGAATAATGGGCGATAGTAAAGTGACTGGAAAGGCAGTTGGAAATGACATTCGTGAGGGCAAAAAGTCACTTCCCATTTTACTGGCAATACGAAAGGCTCGTGGTTCGAACAAAAAGAAGATTTTACGCGTGTTTGGCAAATCAAAGGCAACTAGAATAGAGCTTAATGATGTGGTTAGTATAATCCGCTCACTAGGAATTGAAGAGACCGTCCGCAAACAAGCACTTCGTTATGCAAACCATGCAACAAAGGCACTTGACAAATATTCTGGTGTCCACAAGTCTGAACTGATAAGTCTCTTAGACTTTGTCGTGAAACGTTCGCTTTAGGTATAGAGAAATGCTTTATGATATATTATCAGATCTTGTAAAGATTGAGAATGTGTTATTTATTGTAAAGAGCAATGGTGCAGTTAGTGAGATTAGAAGTAATATGTTAAACATTAGACAAAAAGAAAAATGGATCAATATAGGTGAAAATGACGGTCCTTGTCACATGCATGTAAATTCTGAATTGATTAAAAAGGCAGAATTTGTTAAAGAGCAAAAACCCGAGCGAGTAAGTTTTAGCGTGAGATTTTATGATGAAAATAATGAGCGTGTCTTAGCCGCTTTTATCACAAAAATGTATGATGATGACATGAATGTCATTCCTGAGCGATTAAGTAGTTATGAAGGATTATTTGAAAAATATGGTTCTAAAGATATAATTTCGTTTGCCTGAAATTATGAAAGAAATTTGTTGTAAAACTTAGTCTTTAGAGTAAATACTAAAAGTAATTAATTTTAGAGGATTGTATTGCTTAGATATTCTAATGCAATGATTAACTCTGCAATATCAATTTGGTCATCTAATACCCATTGACCAAGATTCTTTGTCCATTCTGGTAGTGAATCGCCTTGAAGACCTAGTATGTTAAGAAGTTCAACACCACTAGTATCATATTCTGCTCTAACTTCACCGTATGTATCCATATTCCAGTTGTTAATTTCAGCAATTACCAAAGGCTCTGCAACTGATGTTGCAATTCTATAATTTGAGTTAATTCCAAAGATTTCTTCATAAGTCTCATGATAGTCTCCAACCTTTAGTGTGAATGGAAGTGTGACTTTGGTCAATCCATAATCAGCATCCATTATTTCTGCTACTAATTCTGATTCTGGCATTGCCTCATTCCATGTGGTTACAAATGATATTGTCAATGTGCCATCTTCATTAGTTGTGATAGTTGGTTCTTCCCATGTTACAGATTCTGTAACATCATATGGTTGATCATTAGTGTATTTATTCCATTGATACAGAGTCTTGCTTACATCACCTGCTTCGTTGAAGTTACTTGCATAGTAATAGTTCATGTCAGCTGGTCTTTCACCAAAGTTTGTGTATAATGCAATATTATGAATATTATCTGCTCCATCGTCATCTTCAATGTTTAGTGTCACTTTTACGGTGTCACCAGGATCTGCTACAATAGTTGATACTGTAGTAATGTCTGATCTATCAATGATATACTCTGCATCCAGACCAACTGATACTTGCATTTCATCACTTAGATATGGTGCCAAATTGAAGAGTTTATCATTACTATGAGAAGTCTTTACTTGGTCACAATTTAGCATTCTTGCACCCTCACTTCCATCATGTATTGATGTTAAATTACAAGTGTCTTCCCATGGTGCATATTCTTCTAATATCTTAGTTAGTGTAAATGTAGAGAAATATCCTTTCTTATCAGAGCCAACAAAACCGACAGATACAGAGTCAGCATCGTGTCCAATTGCTGTTGTGCCGTTAATACCACTTGTTTCAAATTCTATTTCGTTGATAAAGTTTGGACTAATTGCACCAGAATTTTCAATCCAGACAGATTTGATGAAACCGTCACCATCAAAGTCTGTATCAGTGTCAACTCCAGCATAAGCAATAGCGAAAATATGATTACTCACTTCAGTTATAGAAATGAATGATGCGTCAGCTGTGTCAAACTCTAATGCGTCAACTGTTGCAATAACAATTCCACCAGCATCCTGAGATACTGAAATTGTTTCTAGGAAACCGTCACCTCCTGCACCTTGGTATGCAATTGCATAAATGGTATCTACAGCTAGTGCTTGAGAACTATTGTGAACCATTATCATGTCGATGTATGATGCGTCAGCTCCATCAAACTCTAATGCTCCATGTGCTGTAATTGCATTGGCATTACCTGTACCACCAGTTCCACCAGGATCAAAATGAATTGCTCTTACAAAGCCGTCACCTGCTGCACCTTGGTTTGCTAAAATTGCAGTTGAATGATTATAACCTGCCCATGCAGGATATGAGAAATCAGCTGTTTCAACTTCTAATTCTGCTGTGGTTGCTGGTTGGCTGTAGTAATCAATGTTCGCAATGAAACCGTCATCGCCAGTACTTTGGAATGCTACAAAAGCATCAGTTGAGTTAAGTTTGTGAACTGCAAGGTGTGAATCTGCATCAACAATATCAAATTCTAAGTTTGGTCCGTTTACAACGGTATTATCTCCTGGTGTAACTAATTGTGCCCAACCGTCAGAGCCAACACCAGTGTATACAACTAATGCAGTTGTAGAATTTATTTTTACAGCATCAATCCATGTTGCATCTGTTGCGTTAAACTCGTTGCTAACTGACCAGAATGCTCCAGTTGTTGCCCATGCATCAGGTATCGAAGAAGCTCCACCCTCTATACTTGCATTTGTTTTGACGTGAACTACTTGTCCGTCACCAGAACTATCAGTATAGAACATAGCATAATGTGTAGAATTAAATTTCACAAGAGAACTGTAATTTGCCTCTGTAGAGTTAACAGTTAATTCTGAAACCTCTGTAATCTTTACTGTTCCAGAGCCAAGACCAACACGAACTTCTGCCTCACCATATTGATAGACCAATGGGCCAGCAATAAGTGCCGTAGTAATTACGGAAAGCATAATCATAGATCTAAGAGAAATTCTTGTACGTTGCAATGAAAAAATTCAGCAGATTGCTTGATTTAAGTCTTTTTGGGTGGACTTTGTATTATTTTCTTTAATTCTAAAATACCATTCTTTCCAGTCTGTTTAGCCTCAAAATAGTATTTTTTAGATCTACCGTTTTTTCCAGTCCGAAGTCCAATATTTCAATGAACATTTTATCAATTCCTTCTTTGTGTGCAAGCGTAAATCCCTTTTACACTTTGGGCATATGGAATTCATAATCCAACTACCTGATTATACTATTAATACTCATATTGATATGATTAGGATATGGACGATCCAACTGGTGGTATGTGGATTTACTTTATTTTCTTTCTGATTCCGGCTGCCAGATTCCTCCCAAGATTACTTAGAAGAATAAAGGGAAAGAATACTGTAACGGAACAACAGAAATTTGGTGCAGAGCCACAGAAATATGAACCTGAGCCTAGATGGAAGCCCAAATCAAAGCCAAAAGAAAAATTCTTCTTTGAAGAAAAACCACCCAAGAAAGATGACGGTTGGCTAAACAAAGACGACTTTAAGTAAAAAGCAATTTAGTCAAGTCCCAACAAACATGATCATGGAATCATGTGATGACGGAAAGTGTGATGCAAATATTCCAAATCTAAATGACAATAAAGTAAATGTCTGGATGGGTGGAATCTTCCTAAAAGATGAGGGTGGATATGAGATTATTCTCAAATCATTCGCACACTACAAAAAAAGATTGCAAACCATAGGAAACAGCCCAGAACTCAAAGAGGCAGCTGCAATGTTTGCTCCTGTTCTACAACAGCAGGCAGTAAAAATAGTTCCACAAATTGATGTAACCGTATCAAAGATTCAGGATGCACTTTCTGATTCTATACCTATTGATTCGCTTGCTGACGACGTACCACTAATGCAAAAAGCACTGGAATGCTATCAATCAGACATAGAAAAGGCTGAAACCACAGGACATGAATATTTTCAAAAACTATTGGGTGATATTACTAGAGCAAAACAGGATTCGACAATCATTGCACAAGCAATTGATAAAATAAAACAGGTTTCAGCATAACTAGAATCTATATTATATCCAATTCTTCAACATCTCGGATAAACTGTTCTACGCATTCGTGTGCCTCATTGATATTATGATCAAGCATCTCTTCTTCGCAGACGGGACAGATTAATTTCTCTCTAGAAGCATATACAACTGGGTTTCTTGCCTCTCTGGCAAAACGCCATAGACATTTGTCTATCTTTTCTTTGTCATGGTCTTTCACCGCCATGTGACATATTGGACATGGAGTTTTGATCATATTGTTTTAGGTGAGATTCCTGATGTTTTAATCATTCCAGCTGACTTTATTATCAAAGAACCAATGAAAAGCGTTATTGCTAATAACACGACCATTCCTGATGGTGCAATATCTAATGGATATGAAATCATTATTCCTGCCACTGTGGAAAATACTGAAAATGACATTGAAAGAATAATTGTCTGTTTAAATGAACGTTTAAACATCATTGCGGTGACATTTGGAATTACAAAAAGTGCTGAAACCAAAAGTACGCCTACTAATTGCATTGATGTTACTACCGTAATTCCTGCTATCGCAATTAACAAATAATTCAATTTTTGAACTGGAATTCCCGAAACTTGTGCCTGTTCTTCAGAAAATGTAATGTACATAAATTTTTTGTAACCTGTGATAAGAATTATTAAAATCGCTGCACACAGTCCTAAAATCATAATTACGTTTTCCGTGCTCACAAGCAAAACACTCCCAAACAAAAATGAGAAAATATCAATTGAAAATCCTCCTGATAAACTAATCAGAACAATTCCTATTGCTATTCCTGATGAAAGTAAAATTGCTATAATTGCATCTCCTGAAATATCGAATTTCTGTCGAATCTTTGTTAATGCTAATGCACTAAGAATTGAAACTACATATGCCGCCCATAATGGGTAGACTCCGAGAAATAAACCCAATGCGACTCCACCAAATGCAGAATGTGCTAATGCATCACCAAACAATGAATATTTTCTAAGAACTAAAAATAATCCTACTGTGGAACAGATTAGTGAAATTGCAATGCCTGAAATTATAGCATTTTGCATAAACCCAAAAGATAAGATGTCAAAGACCATATCTTATCAATGATGGTGCATGTGCATTTGCATAGATGTCTCTGAATATTTCTTCATCATTTCTTCATCGCTAAAGAATTCCTGTGAAATTCCATGGAAAAATAGTGTTTTATTTAGACATGCAACTTTATTTGCTAATCTTTCTACCGCATCAAGATCGTGTGATGACCAAATGATGGAGATTTTCTCCTTTGAGTTTAGTTCACTTAAAATCTGAAAAAATAAATCCTTATTGTGAATATCTATTCCGGTAACAGGTTCATCTAGAACCAATATTTTAGGCGAATTGACCAATGCTTTCGCAATAAACACTCTTTGCTGTTGACCGCCTGATAAATCTCCTATTCGTCTATCTGCTAATTCATGCATCCATACTTTTTGTAATGCTTCATCTACTTTATCGGAATCATTGTTTGCCTGTCCCATACTCACCACTTCTCTTATTGTTGCTGGAAAATTTCTATCAACGACTGGTTTTTGTGGAACATATCCGATATGTGTTAGATATTCTTCTGATTTTCTAATGTCTTTGTTGAAAAATTTGATCACTCCTTCATATTGTAAATGAATTCCTAGCATGCAATGAAATAATGTGGATTTTCCTGCACCGTTTGGGCCTATGATTCCAAGAAAATCCCCTTCATTAATTCCAAAACTTATTTTTTGTAATGCATCTATTCCATCATAATTTACTGATAATTCTGAAATATCGACGATCAATTACATAATGCCTCCTTTAGATTAGAAGTATTTTCTTGCATTCTCTCAAAATAATTCTTATTTTCTATATCTTCTGTGGCTACAGGTGATAAAATTAAAACATCGGCGCCAATTTCATCTGCAATTACTTTTGAAACTCTGATATCTGAAGTGTCTTCCGCAAATATCACCCTAATATCCAATTCTTTTGCCAAATCAATAATGTTCTCAATTGATTTGGCAGTAGGTTGTGAATGACTATGAACTCCTTTTGTAATAGTGTGCTGTGTTAATCCATATTCATCTGAAAAATAAGAAAATGCGTTATGATATGTTATGAAATCTTTCTTACTACATGATGATAACTCCTCTCTTATTTGTAAATCAAGTAATTCTAATTTCTCAACATACTGTAATGCATTTTCATTGTATGATTTTGAATTTTCTGGATCAATCTTTGATAATTTTTCTGCAATATTTTTCACCTGGATTTTTACTAAATTTGGATTCAACCAAATATGTGGATCTGATACCACTTCATGTTCTTCATGTTCATCATGTTCTTCATGTTCATCATGTTC
>Ga0315338_1002761_pt1 | contig 16552 bp, 29 predicted proteins | sample ASW8metaG_FD_204518 | JGI IMG/M metagenome (GOLD analysis project Ga0315338, IMG submission 204518) | Ammonia-oxidizing marine archaeal communities from Monterey Bay, California, United States - ASW #8 | ecosystem: Environmental > Aquatic > Marine > Coastal | place: USA: California | collected... | reverse complement strand
AGGCGATACGGTGAACATGAAGGTGAATCTGATAACGCCGATTGCGATGGACGAAGGACTTCGTTTCGCGATTCGTGAAGGCGGCCGCACGGTAGGCGCGGGCGTCGTTACCAAGATTCACGAGTAGGCATCAAGAAGGTAACGGGCGAGAGGCTGATTCGAAATGATGAGTGAAAGGATACGCATTCGGCTACGGGCATACGACCATCGTGTGCTCGACCAGTCGGTGCGGGAGATAGTCGATGCGGTCAAGCGCACTGGCGGCCGAGTGGCCGGTCCGGTGCCGATGCCGACGCGCATCGAGCGATTCACGGTCAACCGATCGCCGCATGTGGATAAGAAATCCCGTGAGCAGTTCGAGATCCGTACGCACAAGCGATTGTTGGATATTGTCGAACCTACGCAGCAGACCATCGACTCGCTCGGCAAGCTTGATTTGCCTGCCGGTGTCGAGGTGGAGATTAAGCTTCACTAGGCGGGGATGGCGATGGTTGGTTTAATTGGAACAAAGGTCGGTATGACTCAAATCTTCGGCGAGGGTGGGGAGGTTATTCCCGTGACCGTCGTTGAGGCTGGGCCTGCCACGATTACACAGATTCGCACTGCCGAGAACGACGGCTATGAGGCGATCCAGATTGGTTTCGGGGTGAAGCAAGACAAGCTCATCAACAAGGCAAAGCGCGGCCACCTCGCGAAATCCGGCAAGCAGAATCTTGCTAAGCTTGCAGAGTTCCGCGTTGGAAGTATCTCGGAGTACGAGGTGGGCCAGGAGATCAAAGCCGCAGATATCGTCGGCGCCGGTGACGTGGTTGACGTTACGGGAACGAGTAGGGGCCGAGGTTTTTCGGGCGTCATCCGTCGCTACAGTTTTCAAGGCCAGAGCGCGACGCACGGTACGCACGAATCGTTTCGTGGGCCGGGCGCCGTCGGGGCTTGCGCCTACCCGGGGCGAATTTGGAAGGGCCAGAAGATGCCCGGCCAGATGGGCAACAAGAGACGCACGGTACAGAACCTCGTCGTCGTGGCGATTAGAGAAGAGGAGAACCTTGTTCTCATCCGCGGTGGCGTACCGGGTCCGCGAGGCGGTGAAGTTCTGATTCGGCCGGCCGTGAAAGCCCAGGGCAAACTGGCTAAGAGCGAGTAAGAAGAGATGCCTGAGAATACAGCCATCGAAGTCGCTATCGTCGACGCCGCCAACTCCGAGAAGGGGAAGGTTGCGTTGCCCGATGCGTTCGCCGCCCACGTCAGCGAAGGCGCCTTGTTCGACCAGGTTTTGGCCCAGTTGGCCAGCCGTCGTAGCGGCAGCGCGAAAGTCAAAGGCCGCAGCGAGGTTCGCGGCGGTGGAAGGAAGCCGTGGAAACAGAAAGGCACCGGTCGCGCACGTGCGGGGACCATTCGATCTCCCATTTGGCGTGGTGGTGGCCAGATCCACGGACCGGCGCCGCGCTCTTATGCGTACCGACTGCCGCGAAGTGCGCGAAAGGCGGCGCTTCGCAGCGCCCTGTCGCAGAAGGCACGCGACGGTCAGGTGCGGGTGATCGACAGCCTGGTTTTCGAACAGCCCAAGACGAAGCAGATGCGTGAGTTGCTTGGCAATCTTGGCATCAAGTCGGCTCTGATCGTTACTTCAGGACCCGATGCGAACGTAGCCTTGTCCGCGCGCAATCTTCCGTGGGTAACGGCGATGCCGGTCGCGGGCTTGAATGTTTACGATCTGCTCAAGCACGAGATTCTCCTGATTACGCAGGATGCTCTGGCGGTCGTCGAGGAGAGGTTGTCGTGAAGGCCAGTATCCAAATCATTCAGGCTCCGTTGATTACGGAGAAAGGCACTTATGTTGCCGAAACCTCGGGGCAGGTCGTCTTCAAGGTCGACCGCCGAGCGTCGAAGCACGAGATCAGAGATGCCGTAGAGAAGATGTTCGAGGTCAAGGTCGTCGCTGTTCGCACCATCAACTACCTCGGCAAAGCGCGTACGCGGTTCGGTAAGAAGCTCGGCCAACGCGCCCACTGGAAGAAAGCCTACGTCAGTTTGGCGGAAGGCGAAACGATCGATTTATTGGATCAAGCGTAGGAACGGACCGATGGCGATCAAGAAGTATAAACCTACCTCGCCCGGGCGGCGCAACCAGAGCGGTTCTGATTTCGCCGAGGTAACGCGCACTGCCCCGGAGCGTTCGCTGCTGCGTCCGCTTAAGAAGTCCGGCGGGCGTAACGCGCACGGCAGGATTACGAGTCGGCACCGCGGCGGCGGTCACAAGCGCCGCTATCGCGTAATCGATTTTCGTCGCACGAAAGAGGGCGTTCCCGGCCGCGTGGTCTCGGTTGAATACGATCCCAATCGTTCGGCGTATATCGCGCTCGTGGTTTACGCGGACGGCGAGAAACGCTACATCATCGCGCCCGAAGGCGTCACGGTCGGTACCGTGATCGAGGCCGGGCCGGCGGCTGATATCAAGCCTGGAAATGCCTTGGCACTGGCTAACATTCCCGTCGGTACCGTTGTCCACAACATTGAACTCAAAGCCGGAGCGGGTGCAAAGATGGCACGCGGCGCCGGAACCGGAGCGCAGCTGATAGCGAAAGAGGGGAACTACGCACTCCTTCGTCTGCCTTCCGGTGAACTTCGTAACGTGCGCAAAGAGTGTCGTGCGACCATCGGTACAGTCGGCAATCAGCAGCACGAGAACATTCGCATCGGCAAAGCTGGTCGCTCTCGATGGATGGGCAAACGCCCGTCTGTTCGCGGCGTCGCGATGAACCCCGTGGATCATCCGCACGGCGGAGGTGAAGGTCGCTCCAAGGGCAATCATCCGAGCACGCCGTGGGGTAAGCCGACGAAAGGATACAGGACGCGTAGCAATAGTCAGAGCGACAAGTACATCGTCGCGCGGCGCAAGAAGCGCCGCTAAGGGATAGGGAGCAGTATCGTTGCCTAGGTCAGTAAAGAAAGGTCCGTTTGTTGATGATCACCTGGTTAAGAAGGTGGCCGCGCTGGCTGTCGGTGACCGTCGTCCCATTCGAACATGGTCGCGTCGGTCCACCGTGCTCCCTGAGATGGTCGGCTACACGATTGCGATCCATAACGGGCGCCGGTTCATCCCTGTTTCGGTGAACGAGAACATGGTGGGGCACAAGCTTGGTGAGTTTGCTCCGACCCGGACCTACCACGGGCACGGCGGCGCTCGAAAAGGCGACGTCAAGAAGTAACGCGAAGCGTCGCTACAGAGAACAACGGTAAGAAGCGACGGCAAGTAGAGATGGCACGTAGAGATGGAAAGTAGAGCGATAGCACGACACATAAGGATCTCTCCGCAGAAGGCGAGGCTGGTCATTGATCTCGTTCGCGGTAAGCACGTCGACGACGCTCTGATCATTCTCGATACGAGCCGGAAAAAGGCCGGCGAGATCATTGCCAAGACCGTCCGCTCGGCGGTTGCGAACGCAGAAGACACGCAGAACGTCGACATCGACAAACTTTATATCAAACGTGCTTTCGTCGACGAGGGCGCGACGATGGGGCGATGGCGAGCACGTGCGCAGGGGCGTGCCTCGATGATTTTGAAGAGGACGAGCCACATCACGGTCGTCCTGGACGAGCAGGAGTAATTCGCTAGCAGCGATTAATAGACTCAGAGATGGGACAGAAAACACATCCTAAAGGCTTTCGCCTCGGTATTACAGAAACGTGGGACTCGCGCTGGTTCGCCAAGCGTGACTATGCCGACAACCTGCAGCAGGACATTCAGATCCGCAACTTTCTGAAGAAACGCCTCGCGCATGCCGGTGTTCCGAAGATCGAAATCGAGCGGGCTTCGAACAAGGTTAAAGTCAATATCCACACCGCACGCCCCGGCATCGTCATCGGCAAGAAGGGCGTGGAGATCGAGAAGCTCAAGAAGGAAGTTCAACAGATCGCCGGCCAGGATAGTTTTCTCGAGATTCATGAGATTCGTCGTCCCGACCTCGATGCACAGCTCGTTGCCGAGAACATCGCGATGCAGCTTGTACGACGCATCATGTTTCGACGTGCGATGAAAGAGTCTGTTGCGCGCGCCATGCGCATGGGCGCCCAGGGCATTCGTGTTCAATGTGGCGGCCGCCTCGGCGGTCATGAGATCGCGCGCACCGAATGGTATCGCGAAGGCCGAGTTCCGCTTCACACATTGCGTGCTGACGTGCAGTACGGATTGGCCGAGGCCAAGACCACCTTTGGCATCATTGGTGTGAAGGTTTGGGTTTATCGCGGCGAAACGACCGGTCGTCTTCACGAAGAGCGCGGTCAGGGAGTCGGAGTCTGAACCATGCTCGCGCCGAAGAAGACAAAATATCGCAAGATGCACAAGCAGCCGGGCCGTACCCGGGGCCTCGCTCACAGGGGCAACACGCTCGTGTTTGGAGACTATGGCTTGATGGCGACCAGCCCCGCGCGCATCACGGCGCGCCAGATTGAGGCCGCTCGTATCGCAATCACTCGCCACGTAAAGCGCGGCGGTCGCGTTTGGATTCGTATCTTCCCGGACCTTTCGTTTTCGAAGAAGCCGGCCGAAGTGCGCATGGGAAAAGGCAAGGGTTCCCCCGAAGGCTGGTGTGCTCCGGTTAAGCCCGGCCGCATGCTCTTTGAGATGGAAGGAGTTGGTGTTGAATTGGCGCGCGAGGCGCTAATTCGTGCTTCACACAAACTCCCGTGCTCGACGCGAATTTGTATCCGCGAGGGAGCCGACCATGGAGAATAGTGAATTACGTAGCCTCTCTGCCGAACAGCTGCGTAACAAGATTTCTGAGCAGCGCGAGGACCTGGCTCGCCTCGGGATGGCGCGGCACGCTCGTCGTCTCGATCGGACCTCGGATCTCGGTACGGCAAAAAAGAATTTAGCCCGCGCGCTCACAATACTGAATGAGAAAGGGCGCGACGAGCAGCAGGGAGCCGAGTGATGGCTGAGAACGTAAGACCGCGCACTCGCACACAAGAAGGCATCGTCGTCACGAGCGCGATGAACAAGTCCATTGTGGTGAGTGTCAAACGTAAGATCCGTCATCCGCGGTACAACAAGTACGTGAGTGTCAGCAAACGTTTCATGGCGCATGACGAAGACAATACCGCCGCTGTCGGCGATCGTGTCATCATCGCCGAAGCGCGGCCGCTTAGCCGGGCGAAACGGTGGCGTCTACGAACTGTTCTTGAACGCGCGGTGCAGGATTCTCCCAATGTGAAGGAGCTTGGCGAGGCTTCGGAGGCGAGTGAGATAGAATGATCGCGGTCGAATCCCAACTCGATGTCGCCGACAACTCCGGCGCGCGCCGGGTGCTGTGCATCAAGGTGCTCGGTGGTAGTCGACGTCGCTATGCGCATATCGGCGACATCTTCGTCGCCGCCGTCAAGGAAGCTATTCCGGGTGGCAAGGTGAAAAAGGGCGAGGTTGTAAAGGCCGTCGTCGTGCGCACATCGAAAGAAACCCGCCGTTCCGATGGTTCCTATATTCGTTTCGACACGAACTCGGCGGTGATTATCGATGCGCAAGGTGAACCCGTGGGGACGCGTATATTCGGTCCTGTTGCTCGAGAGCTCCGCGCGAAGAAGTTCATGAAGATCATCTCGTTGGCACCGGAGGTTCTTTAGTATGAAGGCGAATCTCAAGAAGGACGATACGGTGTTGGTCATAGCCGGCAAGGAACGCGGCAAGTCCGGAAAGGTGGTTCGGGTGCTCGCGGAGCGCGATAAGGTGCTCGTCGAGCGCATCAATATGATCAAGCGCCACCAGAAGCCGGCGGGTTCTCAGAGCCCTGGAGGCATCGTCGAGAAAGAAGCGGCGTTGGATATATCTAACGTCATGTTGTTGTGCGCCTCCTGCGACAAGCCAACACGCGTCGGTCGCAAAGAGCTGGACAACGGTACGCATGTGCGTGTTTGCCGCAGTTGCGGCGAGGTAATCGATAAGAGCTAAGACGATGGCTGACTACGCAGGACCACAGCTTCAGAACCGTTACACCGACGAGATTCGTCCGGCGCTCAAAGAGCAGCTCGGGCTGAGCTCGACGATGGCCGTGCCCCAACTTGATAAGATCGTGCTCAACATGGGGCTCGGGGCTGCAGTGCAGAACCCGAAGATGATTGACAAGGCCCTCGTGGACTTGAGCCGCATTGCCGGTCAGCGCCCCGTTGTTCAGAAAGCACGCAAATCGATCGCGAACTTCAAGCTGCGCGAAGGCATGCCCATCGGCGTGTCCGTGACGCTTAGGCGCGATCGCATGTACGAATTCCTCGATCGTTTGATCCGTGTTGCGCTTCCGCGCGTACGTGACTTTCGAGGCCTTCCCGACCGCGGATTCGACGGGAAGGGTAACTATACGATGGGCGTCCGTGAACAGAGTATCTTCCCCGAAGTGGATCTCGACACTATCGAGCACGTTGTGGGAATGAGTATCACTCTCGTTACGACCGCCCCTGATGATGAACAAGGCCGTGCCTTGCTCGTGCAGCTTGGTATGCCGCTGCGCAGCACCGCGCAGAATGCCTGAGGAGCCGATCGGAGAGTTCGCATGGCTAAGAAGTGTTTGATTGTAAAGGCTCAGCGCAAGCCGAAATTCAAAGTGCGCGGCTACACGCGCTGTCTGCAGTGTGGTCGCCCGCGAAGCGTGTATCGTCGTTTCAAGCTGTGTCGAATCTGCCTGCGTATGATGGCGCGCGAAGGTCTGATTCCCGGCCTCGTCAAGGCGAGTTGGTAGGAGCTTGGTGAACCAATGAGTATGACTGACCCCATTGCCGACATGCTGACCCGCATTCGTAACGGTGCGAAGGCTCGTCACGAACAGGTGCAGATGCCTTGGTCGCGGGTGAAAGAAGGCGTTGGGCGCGTGTTGTGCGAACAGGGCTATCTCCGTGACGTATCGGTGAGCGGAGAGGTTCCCAAACGCACTCTTACCGTCCGTCTGCGCTATACCGACGCGGGTGATTCCGCGATCACCGGAATCAAGCGCATAAGTAAGCCCGGCATGCGCGTGTATTCTTCGTCCAGTGAAGTGCCACTAGTGCGCAGTGGATTGGGTGTAGCGGTCGTATCTACGCCGGTAGGCCTGTTGGCTGACCGCGATGCGCGTAAACGCAACGTCGGTGGCGAGATCCTTTGCGAGGTATGGTGACGTGTCTCGACTAGGCAAAGTTCCTGTTTCTGTCCCAGAAGGTGTGAAGGTCGCTGTTGTTGAGTTGGCGCTCGCGGCCGAAGGGCCAAAGGGGAAATTGGGTGTCAGCATGGTCGATGGTATCTCCATCGAACTGGGCGATGACGGCGTGCTCGTGAACCGCCGAGACGACTCCTCTCAGCAGCGTGCAAACCAAGGACTGATTCGCAGCCTTGTGACCAATGTGCTCGTCGGCGTGAGTCAGGGCTTCACGAAGGTTCTGGAAATGGAAGGTGTCGGCTATCGCGCTGAGTCGAAGGGCAACCAAGTAACTCTGCTTTTGGGCTTCTCACACCCCATTGTTTACACGCTGCCCGAAGGCGTCACGGCCGACGTTGACAAGCAGAACGTCATCACGATCACCGGAGTTGACAAACAGCTGGTCGGCGAGGTCGCTGCGGGTATTCGAAAGTTGCGTCCGCCGGAACCGTACAAAGGAAAGGGGATTCGCTACCGCGGCGAGCAGATTCGACGCAAGGCCGGTAAAGCCGGTGCGGCCGCAGGCTAAGGGACAGTTCGATGGATTCATCGCGACATAGAAAGATTGCGCGGGCGCGCCGCAGGGCACGTATTCGCAAGAGGGTCAGTGGCACCGATGCCATACCGAGACTCACAGTATTCCGGTCGAATCGCCACCTATATGTTCAGGTCATTTCGGATGAGAGCGGGCGCACCTTGGCATCCGTCTCCTCGTTCAAGGAACTGGGCGGAGGCGTGACTGTAGAGAAAGCAGCGGCACTCGGAAAACAGATTGCGGAGAAGTGTAGTGGCCTTGGAATCAAGGGCGTCTACTTTGATCGCAGCGGTTACAAATATCATGGCCGCGTGAAGGCTGTCGCCGACGCCGCACGCGAAGCAGGCCTCAGGTTCTGAGGTAGGAGCGAGAAGTTGGCACGACGACAAACACAGTCTTTCCAGCTCGATGCAGCGGATCTCAAAGAGAGAGTCGTTTACATCAATAGAGTTGCCAAGGTGGTTAAGGGAGGCCGGCGTTTCAGCTTCAGTGCGCTGGTCGTAGTAGGCGACGGTGCTGGCCATGTGGGCTACGGCATCGGCAAAGCCAAAGAGGTGCCCGAGGCGATTCGCAAGGGCGCGGAGAAGGCCCGCAAGTCGATGCTCGAAGTGCCTCTCCAGGGCGGTACGATTCCGTTTCTTGTCAAAGGGCACTTCGGAGCCGGGCTCGTCCTGCTCAAGCCCGCCAGCGACGGCACCGGTGTTATTGCCGGTGGCGGGGTTCGTGCGGTTGTCGAACTCGCCGGCGTAGAGAATGTGCTCACGAAGTGTATCGGAACGAACAACCACCAGAACGTCGTAAAGGCGACGATGGATGCGCTGTCGCAGCTGGCGCTCCCGGAAGAGATCGCGGCCGCCCGCGGCAAGGAATTGGCCGAAATCCGCGGCTAGTCCGCGGGTGATTTGAGGAGACGGGAGCAAGATGAGCACCGCCGAAGGGATGATCCGAGTAACCATGACAGGCAGCTTTTCCGGTTGCACCGAGCGTCAGCGTGCCACCTTAAGAGGTCTCGGCCTGACACGGCGTGGTCGTTGTGTGGCCGTGCACGGCACGGCTCCGGTCCGTGGAATGATCCGCAAAGTATTGCACTTGGTCAAGGTAGAGGAGTAGTCGATGCAACTTGATTCGATGAAGCCTCCGCGCGGTGCGCGCAAGCCCCGCAAGCGAATAGGCAGAGGCCCGGGTTCCGGTACCGGAAAGACGGCAGGTCGTGGACACAAGGGCGCCGGCGCGCGTTCGGGTAGCTCCACGACCCCCGGTTTCGAGGGCGGCCAGATGCCCTTGGCACGCCGACTTCCGAAACGCGGCTTTCACAATATTCACCGTGTTGAGTACCAGGTCGTGAACCTGTCGGCGCTGGATGCCTTCGATGCCGGCGCGGTCGTCGATCTCGATACTCTGACCGAAACGGGCCTGGCCAAGCGTCGCATGCCCGTGAAGATTCTCGGCCACGGATCACTTTCGAAGGCACTGACCGTGCGTGCGCACGCGTTCTCTAAATCGGCGAAGGCCGCTATTGAGGCCGCCGGCGGTACCTGTGATCCGGTCGCACTGAAGGCGTCGAAGCGGAAGGAAGAGGAGTCGGGGGAGTAAGAGGCAGTGTTTGAGGGGATACAGAACGTACCGCGCATCCCAGAGTTGCGCCGGCGCTTGGGTTTCACGCTGATGATGCTTGCCGTTTACCGGATAGGCGTCGCGATTCCCACGCCCGGTGTGAATGGCCAGGCAATGAGCGATTACTTCGCTGCTGCCAGTGGTACCGCCCTCGACATGGTCAACCTGTTCTCGGGCGGCGCGCTCGAGCGTTTCTCGATCTTCGCGTTGGGGATCATGCCCTACATCTCAGCCTCGATTATCTTGCAGCTGATGACGCTCGTGGTCCCCTACCTCGAGCAGCTCAAGAAAGAGGGAGAGCAGGGACAGAAGAAGATCACGCAGTACACGAGGTACGGCACGGTCCTTCTCGCACTCATCCAAGGTTTGTTCATCTCAATCGGGCTCGAGCAGATCCAGACACCGAATGGCGGACAGGTCGTCAGCCACGGCGGCTGGGACTTCCGTCTGATGACGATGCTTACGCTTACCGCCGGTACGTCATTCATCATGTGGATCGGCGAACAGATCAGCGAGCGCGGCGTTGGCAACGGGATCAGCCTGATCATCTTTGCCGGTATCGTGGCATCGTTGCCGTCGGCTATGGTGACTACGTTCAGCTACGTTCGCCAGGGTGAGCTCGGTCCGCTGCAGCTTATCGTACTCGCTATCATCATGGCCCTCACGATCGCGGCCATCATCTTCATCGAGCGCGGCCAACGACGGATTCCGATTCAGTACGCGAAACGCGTCGTGGGTAGGAAGATGTACGGTGGCCAGTCGACGCATCTACCTCTCAAGGTGAATACGGCAGGTGTCATTCCGCCGATCTTCGCATCGTCGCTGCTGATTTTTCCGGCGACGATTGCGCAGTTTGCGACGGTACCGTTCGTTCAGAATATCGCCGACTATCTCAATCCCGGCGGCCTCACGTATAATCTCGTGTACGTTACCGGCATTATTTTCTTCTGCTATTTCTACACAGCAATCGTCTTCAACCCGCAGGACGTTGCCGAGAATCTGCAGAAGTTTGGTGGTTTCATCCCCGGCATACGGCCGGGGAAGCGCACCGCAGAGTACATCGACCGCATTCTGACGAGGCTCACACTCGGCGGTGCGATCTACGTATCGCTGATCTGCGTGTTGCCGACAGTTTTGATTGCCCGATTCAATGTTCCCTTCTTCTTCGGCGGTACCGCGCTATTGATCGTGGTGAGTGTCGCTATTGACACCGTGTCTCAGATGCAGGCGCATCTGATTCAGCGCAACTACGAGGGCTTCATGAAGAAGGGGAAGGTTCGGGGACGTAGGTAAGGATTATGCGCTTGGCGTTGCTTGGACCGCCCGGATCGGGCAAGGGCACACAGGGTGCGAGGTTACGCGAGACGTATGGGATCCCGCATATCTCGTCGGGTGATCTGCTGCGCGATGCTGTGAGCGAGAAGACGGATCTGGGTCGCCAGGCGGAAGTGTTTATGAATGGCGGCCGACTGGTGCCGGATGAGCTTGTTCTTGGAATGATGAAAGAACGTTTCGAAAAGGCCGATTCTGCTTCGGGATTCCTTTTGGATGGATTCCCTCGCACAGTTGCGCAAGCCGAAGTACTCGCTGAGATGCTTGACGCAAAGCAAGCTCCACTCAACCGGGTGATTGCGCTTGTAGTCGATCGCGACGAGATCGTTGCGCGGCTCGGTGGCCGTCGAAGCTGTCCTCAATGCCACAAGCTCTACCACGTCACGTTCGATCCGCCGCGACGCACCGAGAACTGCGATGACTGCAACGCGATTCTGGTCAGCCGAGAGGACGATCGTGAAGTGACCGTTCGCGAGCGCCTCGCGGTGTACGCCGAACAGACCGAGCCTTTGCTCGACTTCTATCGCAACCTGGGCCTGTTGGTCGAAATAGATGGCGTCGGTGCACCAGCCGACATTTACAGCCAAATCGCGGCTGAGCTGGGGGCTGCATGATTGAGATCAAGACCCCAGCGGAAATCGAGAAGATGCGTAGGCCGGCACAGATCGTGGGTGACATCTTGGCCGAGTTGCGCACGCTGGTGCGACCCGGAGTTACCACTGCCGAACTCGACCGTGTTGCCGAAAAGCGTATCGACGAGGCGGGCGCGCGTTCGGCGTTCAAGAACTACAAGGTCGGTCCGAATGTATTTCCGGCCGTGTTGTGTACGTCTATCAACGAGGAGATCGTTCACGGCATTCCTGCTGAGCGTATCGTCGAAGAGGGCGACATCCTGAGCCTGGATTTTGGTGTCGAGATCGACGGGTTTTACGGCGACTCGGCCTTAACCATAGCCGTCGGAGAGATTGACGCGGAAAACAAGCGTTTGCTCGAGGTCACCGAGCGCAGTTTGTACGCCGGCATCGAACAGATGCAGCCTGGCGGACGCTTGGGAGATATCGGCGCCGCCGTACAAGAAGTAGCGGAAGCCGAGGGGTATTCGATTGTCAGGGATTTCGTGGGTCACGGAATCGGGCGTGCTCTGCACGAGGATCCGCAGGTACCGAACTACGGCAGTCGCGGCAAGGGTCGCGGGCTACGCGCCGGCATGGTGCTTGCGGTCGAACCGATGGTGAATCTCGGTACGGCTGCAGTTCGGGTGCTCGATGACGGCTGGACCGCAGTGACTGCCGACGGGCGTCGCGCTGCGCACTTCGAGCATACGATCGCGATTACGGACGATGGTCCCGAAATATTGACCAAGGTGTAGAGGCGCCGCTCGGAGAGACAATGAAAGTCAGAGCATCTGTCAAGAAAATTTGCCGTGATTGCAAGATTGTTAAACGCAAAGGCGTGATACGCGTCATGTGCAAGAACCCCCGCCATAAGCAGCGGCAGGGCTAGAATAGCTTAATAGGAAAGAGGCAAGACGTATGGCACGAATCGCGGGAGTAGACCTGCCTAAGAATAAGCGCATGGAAATTGCGCTGACGTACATCTACGGCATCGGTCGGACGAGTGCGCAGAAGATTCTCGCGGGGGCGAATATCGAGCCCGGGAAGAACTCCGATCAGCTCGATGACGCAGACGTGAATGCGATACGTAAGATCCTCGACGAGAGCTTCAAGGTAGAAGGTGATTTGCGTCGTGATATCGCGATGAACATCAAGCGCTACATGGATCTCGGTTGTTACCGTGGGCTCCGCCACCGACGCAGTTTGCCGGTGCATGGCCAGCGGACGCATACGAACGCTCGCACGCGTAAAGGGCCGCGTAAGGCCATTGCGGGCAAGAAGCAGGCGCCGAAGCGCTAGCGGGATGAGATTGGACGTTTAGATGGCAACAAGACAACAAGCATCGGCCGCAGCGCGGCGAAGAAAGGGCAAACGAGTCGGCAGTGAAGGCATTGCCCACATTCGTGCGACCTTCAACAACACGAAGATCACGATTACCGATACGAAGGGGAACGTGGTGGCGTGGAACAGCGCAGGTTGCGCCGGGTTCCGCGGTTCGCGAAAGGGCACGCCCTTCGCTGCGCAGGTGGCCGCTGAACGGGCTGCCCGTGTGGCGATCGACATGGGCATGCGTAATTTGATTGTTCTGGTGAAAGGGCCGGGTGCCGGCCGAGAGTCGGCGGTGCGTGCACTGGGGGCCGCAGGTTTCCAGGTGACTACGATTCGTGACGTCACGCCGATCCCACACAACGGATGTCGACCACCGAAGAAGCGGCGCGTATGAGCCGCGCCAACGATACGACTGAACGAGGATATCGATAGATGGCAAGATACACCGATCCGGTCTGCCGCTTGTGCCGAAGAGAAGGTCTCAAACTCTTCCTCAAGGGCGATCGCTGTTACACGGACAAGTGTGCGATTGAGCGTCGCAACTATGCGCCAGGCCAGCATGGCCAGGGGCGGCGCCGCAAGGTGTCCGAGTACGCGATGCAGCTTCGCGAGAAGCAGCGCCTGAAAAGAATGTACGGTCTGCTCGAAAAGCAGTTCCGTAAGTACTTCGACATGGCGGAGCGTTCGCGCGAAGTCACGGGCTCGGCACTGCTCAAGCTGTTGGAAAGCCGTTTGGACAACATGGTTTATCGTCTGGGGTTGGCACGCTCGCGTGCCGAAGCGCGCCAGTTGGTACGCCATCGTCACTTCGTGGTGAACGGTAAGCGCGTGGACATACCATCCTATCTCACGCGCCCCGGCGATGAGGTGAGTATCCGAGAGAAGAGCCGTCAGAAGGACGTGTTCAAACAGTCGCTGGAGTTTGCAGGCCGACGCGGTTTGCCCGAGTGGCTCGAAATGGATGCGGATAAGTTCACTGGTAAAATTGTGAAGTTGCCTGAGCGAGACGATCTCGCAATTCCGGTTAACGAGCGACTCGTTGTCGAGTTGTATTCGAAGTAGGCGACACGTGATGCGGGCGACGACGCCCGCGAGAATGGAGCGAGCTATTGATGCAAGTGTTGGATAATTGGAAGGATCTAATTCGTCCCAAATTGGAGATTCGCGCCCTAGAAGAAGCTTATGGGCGCTTTGACCTCGAAGCGTTCGAGCGTGGTTTTGGCACGACCATCGGCAATGCGCTCCGTCGTGTGCTGCTCTCGTCGCTAAAAGGTGCGGCGATCACAGCGTGCAAGATCGATGGCGTACTGCACGAGTTCTCGACGATCGACGGCGTATCGGAAGATGTTACGGACATCATCCTGAACCTGAAGGAAGTGCGCCTGAAGATTCACGAGGGGCAGCGCCACATGGGGGTCGTGGAGCTGAGCCGAGAAGGCGTAGTGAAGGCCGGTGATCTCCAGTTCGGCCCGAACGTCGAAGTTCTGAATCCGGATCGACAGATTGCGACGCTCTTGCCCGGCGCCACGCTCCGGATGGAAGTCGTCGCGAAGCGCGGAAGCGGTTACGTCGTCGCTGACCGTAACCGTGACGAAGACGCTCCGGTCGGCATGGTCGCCATGGACGCGGTTTTCTCGCCGGTGCGTAAGGTCAACTTCAACGTTTCGAGCGCGCGCGTCGGTCAGCGAACCGACTACGACCGCCTGACGCTGGAGATCTGGACCGACAGCAGTTTGCGTCCCGACGACGCGCTGGGGATTGCTGCGCGTGTCTTACAGGACCAACTCTCGGTGCTGATCAATTTCGACGTTGACGAGATTGAATCGCAAGAGGCTATTGCTGAGCCCGAGGCCGAACCGCTCAACGAGAACCTGTTTCGCTGCGTTGACGAGCTGGAGCTCTCGGTCCGCTCCGCCAACTGTCTGCAGAACGCAGACATCAAGTATATCGGTGAGCTGGTTCAGCGTAGCGAAGCGGAAATGCTCAAGACGAAGAACTTTGGTCGTAAGTCGCTCCTCGAGATTAAGGAGCTGCTTTCCGAGATGAGTCTCGGCCTGGGGATGAAGCTCACGAGCTTCCCGGATCGTGAAACGCTTGATCGAATGCGTTTGGAGCAGGAGAAGTACTAGACCATGCGTCACCTTAAGTCGGGTCGCCAGCTGTCGCGTACAGCATCGCACCGTCGTGCGATGCTGCGCAATATGGTAACCTCGTTGATCGAAAACGGTCGTATTCAGACGACCGACGCCAAGGCCAAGGAACTCAGACGTGTTGCCGACAAGATGATTACTCTCGGCAAGCGTCGCACGGTTGCTGCGCGTCGGCGTGCTCGTCGGTTTCTCCAGACCGATAAGGCGCTTAGCCAGCTGTTCGACGAGGTTGCGCCGCGTTTTGCGAATCGTCCCGGTGGTTACACGCGCATCATCAAGGTCGGCAATCGTCGCGGCGACAACGCCCCGATGTCGATTATTGAACTCACCGAGCTTCCGGCTCAGGTCGGCGCTGAAGAGGCAACCGAGACGGCAGCGGAGTAGCGACGTACTTCGAGCGCTGCCCATCGCCGAGCCTGCGGCCGTGACGGCTCATAGCGGCCTCGCCCGGTCCTTGCGCTCATGAAAGACGCTCTCCGAGGTCTCATCTCTCGAGCTCTCGAGAAGGCATGCGCCGATGGGGCGCTGTCTCTCGAACGCATTCCTGTTCCACATCTCGAGGTTCCTCGCGATACCGGCCATGGCGATCTGGCGAGCAATGTTGCGATGTCGCTCGCCAAGCCGGCTCGGATGGCGCCCCGCGCGATCGCCGAGGCAATTTGCGAACGTCTCGAGGACTCTGATCTACTTAGCGCGGTGGAAATCGCCGGCCCCGGCTTTATCAATTTTACGTTCAGCGACGACGCCTGGCGGGCGCGGCTTCTGGAAATTCTAGAGGCGGGGGAACGTTTCGGCTCCTCGAGCCTTGGAAAAGGTCGTCGCGTGCAGGTTGAGTTCGTCTCTGCCAACCCCACCGGTCCTCTGCACATCGGCCACGGCCGTGGTGCGGTTGTTGGTGATGCGCTGGCACGCGTGCTCGAAGCGGCCGGCTACGACGTCGACCGTGAGTACTATGTGAATGACGCCGGGGGGCAGATGGAAATGCTCGGGCGTTCTATCCGAGCTCGCTATCTAGAGCTATGCGGACGCGACTGCGAGTTTCCGGAAGAGGGTTATCCAGGCGACTATATCATTGAAGTTGCGACGGCGTGGCGCGATCGTGACGGCGATCAGTGGGCCGACGAACCGGAAGACGCCGGGGTAGCCGCCGCAAGCGCATTCGGTGGAGACGAGCTACTAGACCGGATTCGCGATGATCTTGCCCAGTTTGGGATTCAATTCGACCGCTTTACGAGCGAGAAGGGCTTACGCGAAGACGGCACCGTCGTCGCCGCGATCGATGAACTCAAGAAGACGCAGCATCTCTACGAGAAAGATGGTGCGCTGTGGTTCCGGTCGACAGGCTTCGGCGACGACAAAGACCGGGCGATCGTCAAAAGCAGCGGCGAGCTGACGTACTTCGCGAGCGATATCGGGTACCACAAGAGCAAATTCGAGCGCGGCTACGACGAGATCATTGATGTTTGGGGTGCCGATCATCACGGCTACATCCAGCGCGTCTCAGCTGCGCTGGACGCACTGGGGCTGGACTCGAAGCATTTCCGCGTACTTCTCGTACAGATCGTCAACCTGACGAGGGACGGAGAACCGGTGCGCATGGGCAAGCGCTCCGGCGAGTTTGTCGAACTACGCCAAGTGGTCGATGAGGTGGGGGCCGATCTTGCGCGCTTCTTTTTCTTGATGCGTAAGGCCGACGCGCAACTCGAGTTCGATATGGAACTGGCACGACGACAGACTGCCGAGAATCCCGTATTCTACGTCCAGTACGCCCATACACGCATCGCCGGAATATTTCGGCAGGCCGAGGCGAAGGGGGTTCGG
>Ga0315338_1002760_pt1 | contig 16553 bp, 7 predicted proteins | sample ASW8metaG_FD_204518 | JGI IMG/M metagenome (GOLD analysis project Ga0315338, IMG submission 204518) | Ammonia-oxidizing marine archaeal communities from Monterey Bay, California, United States - ASW #8 | ecosystem: Environmental > Aquatic > Marine > Coastal | place: USA: California | collected... | reverse complement strand
CGCCTGTGCGACAGACTCGGTGGCGGGCGTGTCGGGCTCCGCCTCGGGCGGCGCCGCCACCGTGGTGTCGACGACGGTATCGGCGGACGAGTGCGCTGACGTGCGCTTTTGGTTTGTTGCCATAAGACCGGTCGCGCGGATCTCCTGGCTGGCCCCGTCAGCAGAATCCGGAAGCGCGAGAACAACGCCGTCGTGCGCCTCGACCGCGGCCACGTCGGTCCCGTCCGCTGACATCGTCACCTTCATCGTCCCCGCGCGAATCTGGGCGCCCGTAGCGGTCTCCACCCCTGCCAGTTCGATGACCGTGTCCCCAGACAGGATGGCCTGCTCCAGCACCCGGCTCGTGTCCTCGAACGCCAGCGTCATGTCTCGAGCGAGCATTTCCCGCAGGGCCCCAGGGGCTGGTGTCGGAATGTAAATACGCGCGTGCTCGTGTAGTTCCAAGCGTTCGAGGGCGGTCTCATCCGCGCCGAAATGGGCCGTAGTGTGATCCGCCTCGAGGAACTGGGTGCCGGTGCTGACCCGTGTCCCGCCATCAAAGTTCATGTAACCGTCGTCGTGCGCCAAGACCGCCAGGTTCGACCAGATGTCGAGGCTGGCGCGACCGTCGTCACCGGCCAGGCTGACGTGCGCCTCGCCGTCCAGCGTCGCTAGCGAGCGGTTGGTGTCGACCGTGACCGGGTGGCCGACTGCGGTCATCCCCATGCGCCGCAGGGTCGTGGCCCCTGGCATGCTGACGGTGCCGTCTTGTCTCGAATAAATGGCGGTGTCGGTCTCAGCCCCTAGGCCGTCGGACACCCTGATCAGGACGGGGGCGGTCGGGTCGCCCACGGCATCGTCACCCGGCGATTCGGCCCGGGTAAAGACGAAACGATCTTGGTCCGCATCCACCCGCGCTTCGCCGCCGGTGACCAGGAAGCCGTCTCGGTCCGCCTGCTCCGGGACGTCGACTCTGAATCCATTCGAGAGTCGTAGCGATCCGTCTTCGTAAAGCTGCTGGAGCCCCGCATCGTATGTGTAGTCCTTCAGTTCCCCCGCGGCCTGGGTGACCTGCGCGCCACGAATCTCCGCGAGCGCTTTCGGGTCGTCCCGGTCGACACCGGGCGCCGCCGCCGGTTCGACCCGCTCACGGACACCGAGAGACACCACCGTTCCGAACGCGACGAGGCCAAGTACGAGGACGAGACGTGTCACTCTCTGCCAACTCACTCGTCGCCAGATGGGGCGACGGCGAATGCGATTCTCGCGCGCAGGAGGCGCACCGCGTTGGGGCTCTGGCACGCTTTTCACTTTATCGGGCTTGGCGAATGTCGGCAACGGATAACTCGACCGTGTGCTCGCCGCGGTAGTGGTTTTCCGTCAGATTGAAGGCCACATCGAGGGCACCGCGGTGCTGCGTGACAAAATCAGCGCGGTCCGCCATACGCCACGCCACCGCCCTAAACACGCGCGCGTCCTGTCGCACCGACATGGACAGGTGTTTCGCCTTCATGATACGGGGGCCGTTCGCCACTTCGACCGCTCCGGTGTGGAACACAGGGCGCGGATTGCCGGCGCCGAACGGTTCCATGGCGCGGAGTCCCTCCACCACCGCTGGCGTGATCGCGGTCAACGGCAGATGCCCGTCGACTCTGAGCCGCGGCGCCAGATCCTCGGGCCCCAGTCGCGTGTCGGCGTAGTCGGTCAGACGCCGTCGCAGTTCTTTGAGGCGTCCCGCCTCCATGGTGAGCCCGGCAGCGTGCCGATGCCCACCGAATTTCGTGAACAGGTCGCCGCATGCCTCGAGTGAGCGGAGCAGATCGAAGCGGGAGATGCTACGGCCGGAGCCATACGCGGTGTCTCCATCAACGGCGATCACAATGGCCGGCCGGTGATAGGCGTCGACCAGCTTCGACGCCACGATCCCGATCACGCCTCGGTGCCAGCCCTCACCCCAGACCACCAGCAACGCGTGCGCGCCCACGTCGGGGTCCGTGTCGACCTTGCGACGGGCGGCGGTGAGGATCTCCGCTTCCTCCTGCTGGCGGCGGAGGTTCTCCGCTTCGAGTTGCTCCGCCAGACCCATGGCCTCGGCGCGCCGAGCGTCGTCGGTCAAGAGCAGCAGACGGGTCGCCAGATCAGGTGTGCTCATGCGGCCGGCGGCGTTGATACGTGGCGCCAGTCTAAATGCGACATGGAAACTCGTCACCGCCTGACCCAGCACCCCGGCGGTGTCCAGCAGAGCCCGCAGACCGGTGGTGTGACGGCCCCGAGACAGCTGCTCCAGCCCGAGCTTGGCGATAACGCGGTTCTCGCCACGCAACGGGACCACGTCGGCCACGGTCCCTAACGCGGCCAGCTTGATGAAGCCCGGGAGCCATCGGGTATGTTCCGTCCGCTGGCACAGCGCCTGCACGAGCTTCAACGCTACCCCGACGCCGGCCAGGTTCTTGTCCGGATACAGGCAGTCCGACCGTTTCGGGTTAATCACGGCGAGCGCAGACGGTAGGGTGGCGTCCGGCTCGTGGTGATCGGTGATGATGAGGTCGACACCGAGTTCGCGGGCGCGTATCGCCGCCGCCGCGCTGCGAATACCGCAATCGACCGACACGATGACGTTGACATCCTCCCCGGCGAGTCGTTCGATCGCCGCCGGCTCGAGTCCGTAGCCGTCCCGGAGACGGTCGGGAATGAAGTGCACCACATCGGCGCCGAGCAACTCGAGCAGCCGACGGAGCATAACGGTCGAGGTGACCCCGTCCACGTCGTAGTCACCGTGGACCGCAATCCGTTCGCCACGAGCGATCGCACCCAAGAGTCGGTCGACGGCCACGGGCAGATCGGTCAGCGAAAATGGATCGTGTAGCTGGTCGAGCGCCGGGGTCAAGAACCGCGTCGCCTCATCCGGGGTCGTGATGCCGCGGAGCACCAGCAACCTCGCAATTCCCGGGTCGATGTCGCAGGCTTCGGCCACTGCCGTGGCCGCTGCCTCGTCTCCGCGGACGTGATCCCAGATGAGCGGGGTCTCCATGGTCGGGGCGATCGTCACCGGTTCGTGTGTCAGACGCCGTCGATCCCGGCCAGACCGAGTCGGCGAATTTTTTCGTACCGTCGGGCTACTCTCGTGTCCGATGACGTACTGGCGAGGCGATCGAGCGTGGACCGAAGCGGTTCCGCTAGCCGCTTGGTGGCGGTGAGCGGATCGGCATGCGCTCCGCCGAGCGGTTCCGGAACGACCTCGTCGATCACGCCGAGCCTCACCAGGTCTGACGCCGTGATCTTGAGAGCGTCGGACGCCTCCGGTGTGTGCGCCGCGTCGCCCCACAACATCTGGGCGCCGCTCTCGACCGGCACCACGCCGTAGACCGCATACTCGAGCATCAGAACGTGGTCGCCCATGCCAAGCGCCAACGCCCCTCCGCCGGTGCTTTCGCCGGTCACGACGACGATCACCGGCACCGCCAACATCGTCATCTCCCGAAGACTGTAGGCAATGGCGTCAGCCATGCCCCGCTCCTCCGAGCCCACATCAGGCGACGTGCGGGCGCTGTCAACGAACGTAATGATAGGCCGGTTGAACTTCTCGGCCAGCTTCATGCACCGCAGCGCCTTGCGGTAGCCCTCGGGCCGAGCGCAACCGGCGAACACGGGGCCGGGTCGCTGATGCCCCACGACAAGAACCGCATCCTCGCCGAATCGAGCGAATCCGGCGACCACGCCCGGATCATCGCCGAACCGTCGGTCACCATGCAGCTCAGTGAAGTCCACGAACATTCGCGACAGATAGTCCCGCGTACGCGGACGTCGTGGATGACGAGCCACCAGCACGCGCTGCCACGGCGTGAGCCGGCTGTAGATCTCCTGCCGCAGTTCGGTGACCCGCGAGCGCAGCCCGTCAAGTTCGCGTTGTCTGTCGGCGGTGCTCGGCATGAGACTCAAGGTCTCGATCTCAGCAAGCAGCAATTCGATCGGCTCGTCGAATTCGAGGAAGGCCGCGGCTCTGGGCACCTTAACCCCCGTTCACAACCAGGACACCGTGCCTTCGCCACAGACCTTCTCGACCGCGAGCACCAGAGTTTTAGATGCCCGCACCCGAGCCCCGGTCAGACGGGCGCGGATGCGTAGCGGCGGCGTGCGATCGGTTAAATCGAGTTGGACGCGGACCGGACCGGGGCCGCGGTGGGTTGTGAACAGGTCCGCCAGGGCCTCCAGGGTGCCGCGGTCATGCCGGGGCGACGAGAGGCGAATCGAGAGGGTGCGTCCCACTGAGACGTCGAGACTCTCGATCGGACGGATGTCGTCAGCCATGATCCGGGCAGTCTCCTCGTCCTTGTCGAGCTTCCCGGCCACCAAGACCAGCCGGTCCGTGGCTAGCACTGGCGCGCAGCGCTCGTAGGTTTTCGGAAAGACGACCACCTCGATGCTGCCCCCACGGTCTTCGAGGCTCAGGACCGCCATCTGCGCGCCGCGTTTAGTCTTGAGCGGACGGTAGCCGCAGATAATGCCGCCCACTAGCGCCTGGGCCTCGCCCGCGGCCAGCGCGTTGATTTCAGATGCGCCGGCTGCTTCCAGTTGGTCACGGTACCCGTCGATTGGGTGGCCGCTCAAATACAATCCGAGCGCCTCTTTCTCGCTCGCAAGCTGCTCGGCGTCGCTCCAGGGTTCGACATCGGGCAGCGCGACATCCCCATCCGCGTCGTCGTCCAGAGCGTCGAAGAGCTGCGTCTGGCCCCGGTCGCGGTCACGCTGCAACCGGCCGCCATGTTCTAGCCCACGATCCACGATGGCCGTGAGCTGCGCCCGACGCAGGTGTGTCCGGTGTCCCCGCCCTGGCACGCTCGAATCGAACGCCCCGGCCTTGACGAGGCTCTCGAGCACGCGTTTGTTCACCAGCCGTAGATCCACGTCCTCACACAACCGGTACAGCGAATCAATACGTCCGAGCGACGCCCGCCGTTTCAGAATCGAAATGATCGCCCCTTCCCCAACGTTCTTCACCGCGGCCAACCCGAATCGAACCCCCTCCGGGGTGACCTTAAACGCCACGTCGCTCTTGTTGACATCCGGAGTGAGGATGGGGACCCCCATGTCGCGACACTCACCCAAGTAGAGGGCGAGCTTGTCCGTGTTCTGGGATTCGATGGTGAGCAGCGCCGCCATGAAATGGCGTGGATAGTTGGCTTTCAGATAGGCCGTCTGATACGCGAGGAGGGCGTATGCCGTCGAGTGCGACTTATTGAAACCATACCCGGCAAAGAATGCCATGAGATCAAAAATCTTGGTGGCCTGTTTCTTGGTGACGTCTCGGGCCACCGCGCCGTCCACGAATTTCTGGCGCTGCGCCTTCATCACCTCCTCGCTCTTCTTCCCCATCGCCTTCCGCAGCACGTCGGCGTCGCCCATCGTGAAGCCGGCCAGATCGCTGGCGATCCGCATGACCTGCTCTTGAAACGCGATGACCCCGTAGCTGTCCTGGAGGATAGGCTCGAGCGCCGGCAGCGCGTATTCGATCTCGACCTTTCCGTGTCGGCGCGCAATGTAGTCATCGACAACGCCACCCCGCAATGGTCCCGGGCGGTAGAGCGCGTTCAAAGAGATGAGGTCCTCGAAACGATCCGGCTTGGCCTTCCGGAGCGTGTCTCGCATCCCGGAGCTCTCGAACTGAAAAATACCGAGGGTCTGTCCGTCGCTGAAAAGCTGGAAGGTCTTCGCGTCGTCCATGGGGAGCGCGTCCAGCCCAATTGTCTCGCCCGTCGTCTCGGCGATGTGCTTGACCGCATCATCGAGCAGGGTCAGGGTGCTGAGCCCGAGGAAGTCCATCTTTAGCAGCCCCATGCGCTCGACTTCCTTCATGGGCCACTGCGTCGTGATCTCGTCCTTCTGGCTCTTGTAGACCGGAGCAAAGTCCGTCACGGCGGCCGGGGCGATGACGACGCCGGCTGCATGGACCGACGCATGCCGCGTGATGCCCTCCAGCCGCCTCGCCACCTCCAGGAGCTCGCCGACCTGCGGGTCCTGCTGTTCGAGCGCCTTCAATCCCGGGTTCTCCTCGAGGGCCTTGTCGAGGGTCATGTCGAGAGCCGGCGGGATTTGCTTCGCCACCTTGTCGACATCGGCATACGACAGGCCCATCGTCCGGCCGACGTCCCGTATGACCGCGCGCGCCTTCATGGTGCCGAAGGTGATGATCTGCGCAACGTTGTCGCGGCCGTACTTCTCCGTAACGTAGGCGATGACCTCCCCACGGCGCCGTTCGCAAAAGTCGATGTCGATGTCTGGCAGCGATACACGCTCCGGGTTCAGAAAGCGCTCGAAGATCAAGTCGAACTCCATCGGGTCGACGTCGGTGATCTTCTGGCAATACGCCACCAGACTGCCGGCAGCGGACCCGCGACCGGGGCCCACCGGTATCCCCTGCTCTCTGGCGTACCGGATGAAGTCCCAGACAATCAGGAAGTAGCCGGGATAGCGCATCTTCACGATGATCTCGATCTCGTGCGCGAGTCGTTTTTCGTAGGCTTCGATCGGATGTTTGAGGCGTCCCTCCGCCGCGAGCGCGCGCCACGAGACGAGGCGATCGGCAAATCCCTCGCGTGTGACGTGTTCGAAGTAGCCGTCGAGGGTGTAGGGCTCCGGCACATCAAAATTCGGAAGATGACGGCCGGGATTCGACAGGTCGACGTCGCACCGCTCGGCTATGGCGACGGTGTTGGACATCGCTTGCGGCCAGTCCCCGAACACGGCGCGCATCTCCTCGCCGGTCTTCAGATAGAACTGGTCGCCGTGGTACCGAAGCCGCTTCTCATCGTTGACGTTCTTCCCGGTCCCAATGCACAACAGGACGTCATGCGGGCGATGATCCCCCAACTTCAGATAGTGCACGTCGTTCGTGCACACGAGCGGTAGACCGAGATCGCGCGCCAGCGGCTGGAGACCGGTGTTGACGATGCGTTGCTCCTCGATACCCTGGTATTGCATTTCGAGGAAAAAATTGCCGGCACCGAGGATGTCTCGGAACGTGCCGGCTGCCTCCAGCGCTTTCCGGGGTTGCTCCGTCCGTAGCCCAGTGGCCACCTCCCCCTTGAGGCAGCTGCTGAGGCCAATAAGTCCCTCGGCGTGTTCGGCCAGCAGGTCCTTGTCGATCCGCGGCTTGTAGTAGAAACCTTCGGTGTAGCCCGCCGAAACCAGCTTGATCAGGTTGTGATAGCCGGTCAGATTCTCGGCGAGCAGGACCAAGTGATTGTTGGTATCGCCCGGCGTGCCGCTACGGGCGTGCCGGCTGCCGTTGGCGACATACACTTCGCAGCCCAAAATCGGTTTGACGCCGCGTTTACGGGCTTCATCGTGAAAGATGACGCTTGAGAAGAGGTTGCCGTGTTCGGTGACAGCCAGCGCCGGGGCGCCGGACTGTTCCGCGTGGTCCAGTAGTTCGCCTATGCGACACGCGCCATCCAGCAGCGAGTATTCGGTGTGCAGGTGGAGATGCACGAACTCCGTGGTGGACATGGCGTTCTGTTGGCGGGACTGACTAGGACTCAGACGGGGCTACGCCCCAGGCTCGGCCCACGTTCCTAGACGGGGCTGTGCTCCGCACCCGTTCGGCACGTTGCTCGGTCTCGTCTGGCAGATTACTCCCACTCAATTGTCGACGGGGGTTTGCTGCTGATGTCATAGACGACTCGGTTCACCCCGCGGACTTCATTGACGATCCGTGATGAGACAACCGCCAGCAGATCGTCCGGGAGGCGTGCCCAGTCGGCTGTCATACCGTCGCGGCTGTCGACCGCCCGAATCGCGATCACGTGCTCGTAGGTGCGTTCGTCCCCCATGACTCCGACCGTCTGGATCGGGAGCAGGATGGCAAACGATTGCCACAATCGGCGGTACCACCCGAACCGGCGCACCTCGTCGGCGACGATCGCATCCGCGGCACGGAGAATCGTGAGACGAGTCTCAGTCACTTCCCCGAGAATCCGGACCGCGAGCCCCGGGCCCGGGAACGGCTGTCGCCAGACGAACAGCTCGTCGAGACCGAGCTCTTCGCCCAGGCGCCGCACCTCGTCCTTGAACAGGGCGCGTAGCGGCTCGACCAGTTCGAAGCTGAGTCGCTCGGGGAGTCCTCCTACGTTGTGATGACTCTTGATCGGTACGGACGGCCCCACCACCGAGACGCTTTCGATGACATCCGGATACAGGGTTCCCTGGGCGAGAAAATCGAAGTGTCCTACGCGGCCCGCGACCTCTTCGAACACGTCGATGAAGATGCCGCCGATGATTTTTCGTTTTTGCTCTGGGTCGACGACGCCGACCAGCGCGCCCAGGAACCGATCCGTGGCGTTTTCGCAGACGACGGTGAGCGCGAGTTGTTCAGCGTACCGACCTGCGATCTGCGCCGCTTCGTTCAAGCGCAGCAACCCGTTGTCGACAAAAATACAGGTCAGTCGGTCACCGATGGCGCGCTGGATGAGCATCGCGGCGACTGTCGAGTCGACTCCCCCGCTGAGCCCGCAGACGACGCGCCCATCGCCCACCTGCTCGGCGACCCGTGCCGTCGCTTCATCGAGAAACGACGTCATAGTCCAGTCGCCGTCACAACCGCACACGGTGGCCGCGAACTGCTCCAGAATGTCGACGCCGCGCTCCGTGTGTGCCACCTCCGGATGAAACAGCAGGGCGTAGCAACGGCGCTCCACATTCTCCATCGCGGCCACTGGCGCATTGTCGCTAGTGCCGATGGCTCGGAACCCGGGCGGCAGGCTCGCGACCAGGTCGCCATGGCTGGCCCAGACTCGCACGGCCTCCGGCAGTGGCGCGAACAGGGAGCTGGTCGTGTCCACCTGGACGGTCGCGTGACCAAATTCACGCTCCGGCGCCGGCTCCACCACGCCGCCCAGCATGTCCGCCATGAGCTGCATGCCGTAACAGATACCGAGCACCGGAACGCCGAGCTCGAAGACCGCCGCGTCGCATCGGGGTGCGCCGGCGTCACGTACGCTCGATGGGCCACCGGACAGGATGATTCCGACCGGGTGTCGTCCGGCGATCTCGCTCGCCGGGGTCTGAAATGGCAGGATTTCAGCGTACATCTTCAACTCACGCAAGCGTCGAGCAATGAGCTGCGTGTATTGGGAGCCGAAATCCAGCACTAAAATCGTTTGATGTGCCACGCGCGACCGATATGTATAGGGGTGAATAACGATCTACCGCCGGGGTGCAGACACCCCGAACAATACAAGCTATTATACCGAGGTGCTGCGACCGGGCACCACAATATCTTGTAGCTCACTCATGATTGGTCCCATCAGGTGCGGTGTGACGGCGTTGATGGCCGGGGTGCTGGGGCTCGCGGCCGTAGTCGCAGCCGAGCCGCAACAATCCCCCTCGACGCTGCTGCCACTCGAAACGATCTGGAACGGTGTGTTGCCGGCGGCACCGGCCTGGCCCCCCGTACACTCGCAGGGGCGGTTGTTCGTCGCGTTACGCGACGGTCGCGTGGCCGCCGTGAATCTGGCAGATGGACAGCTGGCGTGGGATGTCGAGCAGACGGTCGTGGCCCAACCCGCCGTCGGCGGTCGCTTGCTGTTCGTAGCTGGCGAGGACGAGCTGGTGGCGCTGGAGACCGCGACCGGCACTGAAATCTGGTCCATCCCGCTTGACGCGCCCCTATCGGCCCCGCTGGTGTGGAACATGCAGTGGCTCATCGCGACGCTCGATGTCGGCACGGTCGTGGCGCTCCGCGGAGACGACGGGGGTGCCGTGTGGCGCCGTACCTTGGATGCGGGCATCGAGGTGGCGCCCGCGCTAGCCGGCGACCGCATGTATGTATCGTTGATGAACGGGGGCTTGGTGGCACTCTCGCTTGTGAGCGGTGAGTCGCTGTGGGAGCGACAACTCAAGGGGGCCCCGCAACAGGTGTTGCCGCTCGATGATCTGTTTGTCGGAGCCGCCGACAACAATTTCTACCGTCTCTCCCGAATCGATGGGGCCGAGCAGTGGCGCTGGCCGACGGGCGGAGACATCGTGGGAGTGGCCGCGGTTGACGAAGAGCGGGTCTTTTTCTCGTCGCTAGACAACTTCGTATGGGCCCTCGACCGGTCCAGCGGCGTACAGCGATGGCGGGAGCCGTTGGCGGCGCGGCCGACCGCCGGACCGTCCTACGTGCGCGACCTGCTGGTGTTCGGTGGGTTGAGCCAGCAAATCCACTTCTATGACCCGAGCGATGGCACATCGTACGGCAGTGTTCGGGTCCCGACGGACCTTGCGTTTCCCCCCGTGCATCTGTCCGGTGCGGCGGGCGACCCGACGCTGGTGTTTGTCACCGGAGATGGTCGGTTGCAGGCGCTCGGTCCGGCTAGCGTGCCACGGATGCTCGAGCCGGCGCTGACTTCCATTTTTGGTACCCCTCCGGCCAAGACAGCCTCGGCCGGTGAACAAGCGGTAGACGAGCTGGCAGACGGGACCGTCGACGAGGGCGACCCGGTCACGGCAGGGACCGCGGCTGCGGTGGTCGCCGCCCTGACACCGGTACCGCCTCTCACCGAGGACCTGGGTGGAGTTCCGACGACGAGTGCCCGGGTGCCGCCGGTGCTGGACCTAGGCGCCGCCGCGAGACAGCCAGCGGTATTGACCAGTGCCGAGGTGGCGGCGACAACACCCGCAACCCCGATGCCTCTACCGACCCCGACGAGCGGAGACAATGGTCGACGGCAGGCCTCGGTCCTGGCCAGCCCGCCCCCATTGCTCGACCCGACGGTGACTCCGGTTCAAGGCGACGGGCCCACCGTGACGGCGTTGCACGGTGACGAGTCCGCATCCGATGCCGTACCCGACCAACCGGTGCGTCCACCCATACTGGTGCCTCCCCCCGTCGTGGAACCCTCGCTCGCCCCCGAGCCTTCGCTCACGCCGGTGACGGGTGGTGCCGATGCCACACCGACCATACCAGCGTCTGTCGGCGGCGAGTACGCGGTTCAGGTCGGCACGTTTGGCAATGAGGAAATTGGGGCCACTCTCGCGGAGCGACTGACTGAGGCTGGATTCCCAGCGTACGTAGTGGTGACGCAGTCTGGCGACCGGCGGATGTATCGCGTGCGGATCGGAAACTTTCCTGATCGTGCGTCGGCCGAACGCGCAGGGCAGCGAGCCGAGGACGACTTCGAGCTCGACTGGTTCATCGCCGCATTGCCCTGACCGAACAGATCTGGCGTGCTGCCATTTTCTCGTTGCCCCACGCCGTTCGGCTGAGCCACACACCAGAGCTGACGGGCCCGGCGCCTTCCTTGCATGGTGTTACGAAAGCGCGGGAACCGGAGCTGAACACTGGTGCCCGGCTAAGCGGTGATTCGCGTATCTGTCACGGGCATCTTGAGACGGATGACAGCTCTCCTTAATTGGCGTCGCTTTCTCGGGCTCGCGTTGGGAGTGCCCGGCGCTGTGCTGGTGTTGGGTGGAGTCGGCGAGCGCGTGCTCGTCGGGTGGACCGATGAGGGCGCGACGCGGCGCGTGGAGCGGGAGCTCACCACGCGTGTCCAATCCCTCGACGCAACGCTCAGCCGGGCCGCCCAGGCCCTCGCGGCACGGGTCGAGGTGCGACGCGCGTTAGCGGACGACCTGTCGGCGACTCGCGGCTTGTTCGAGTTGCTTGAAGCCACGGCAGAGGTGGCGGCGGCGCCAGGGCTAGCCATCACCATCTATGACCCACGCGGCGAACCACGCGCCTGGACCGGACGACCCGGGGAACTCAGTCCGAATCTCGAACTTCGGAGCGCCGTTGGATTCGCCGATGTGAACGCCGGTGGACTGCGACTGGTGCGGGTGGCCCCGGTGGTCGACCCGGCGCCTGAACGTGCTGGGGCTGTCAGGAGCCTGGGAGCCGTCGTGGTGGAGCGGGTCCTCGCCGCGCCAGCCACGACGACCGTTTCTGATCTCGACTTCAGTCTAGAGACCGCGGCGGGCCGCGCGACCATCAATACCGCCAGTGACACCCGGGACGTTCTGGCCGACGTGGATAGGGAGACGGGTCTCGGTGTCCATCGCTTCCAGGTCGCCGACGCGAACGGTCATCCCCTGATTACGGCCACCATTCGGCTCGATGATATTGCGGACCGGCGCACCCGGTGGCGTACACGCGTAGTTGCGCTGATGCTCGTGGTGCTGGGGCTCACGGCGCTGTTCGCCACCAACCGCATCCGGGCGTATCGCGCCGAGTTCGGCTATCTCCGAACCCTCGGCTGGGCTGTCGCCGCGGCATTGGTAGCCCGCGGCCTCTTCTGGTTCGCAGCCACCCCCGAGCTATTCGCTCTCTCCCTGCTCTCCCCCGACGAGTACCGGTCCGTTCGATGGGCCGCCCTGATGCGAACCCCGCTCGATCTGTTGTTGACGGCGGCGCTCTTCTGCGTCGTCGTGGCGCTGTGTGCCGAGGCGGTCAACCACCGGCGCTGGTCGAGTCGGAAGGGGCGACCGCGGTCACCGTCGACAAGGCGTCTCGCGCTGTGGCACCTGGGAGCCTTGGGGGGGGCGACCCTGGCGCTAGTCGCCCAGCAGGCGATGTTGCGTGACACTGTCAACGGGGCCGGCGTCGACCTGATGCATACCGCGCTCCAGCCGTTCGAGACCTCTCGGGTGGCCCTGCAGTTAGCGCTGGTGCTGTGGAGCGCGGCCACCGTATGGGCGATCGGCGTGTCGATGGCCGCCGGCCTGGCCCGGTGGCCCGTCGCCGTCCGCCACCGGTGGCAATGGATGATCGCCCCCTCGGCCATGCTGCCGGCGGGATTGGCGATCGCGACGGGGTGGGCGCCGTCCTGGTCTTCACTGGTGATCGTCGGCATGGCGCTGGCGGTGGCGCTCCGTTGGCAACGCCTGTGGACCTGGTTTCGCCACACCGACCCGCTAGCCCGGGGAGTGGCCACCCTCGCAGCCATCCTGCTGCCGGCCCTGCCGCTGTATCTCGCGCTCGTTGACCTCACCGACGATGCCAGACGGCGGATGGTCGAAACAAACTACGCCGTTCAGGCCGCCGAGCACACCGACGTGTTGCGACAGCTCCTCACCCAGACTCAGGACGAGGTGGATCTCATCCCCGACCTGGCGCGGATCGCGACTCCCCCGCCGGACGCGGATTCTGGCACCCTCGACACGGACCGCGCGTTCAATATCTGGCGTCGCACGACGCTCGCCGCGTCTCGCGTGAGTTCGGCGGTTGAGCTGTACAGCACCGATGGGACGCTGAACAGTCGGTTCGCATTCAACCTGCCAGAGTATGGCCTCGGAGCGATACCGTGGGCCGGCACCGGGTGTGACTGGGCCGATTTGTTTGGGCATGTCAAGCCGTTCGGGTCAGAGGAACTACGTCTCCTCCACACCGAGCGTGGCCTGTGCGAACCCGGTTCCGGTGATGCCGCGATGCCCGCCGGAGCCGTGGTGCTGCACGTTGCGCAGGTGGACTACGAGTCCTTGCCATTCATCGCGTCGCAGAGTCCGTATGCCGCCCTGTTCGAAGGCGCCGACGCGGCGCCATTGCCGGGCGAGCCGGGACACGCCGTCGAGTTGGTCATCTACGGATGGGGGTTGCAGCCGACGTTCGTTTCCGGTCGGTCCGCGTGGGCCATCGACGAAGTGTTGTTCGATCAGGTGTATGGCTCACGCGTGCCGTTCTGGACGCAATTGGTGAAGGATTCGACCCGCTATGACGTGTTCATCACCAACGCGCGTTCCGGGATCTTCGCGCTGGGATATCCCAGCCATACTCCGTTCGACCATCTGCTCCATCTGTCCGAGTTCGCCCTGCTCATCATCGCGACGTCGCTCATCGCGCTCATCGGAGTCGGGCTTGGCGGAGTGCTGTTCCCGCCGCTTCGTGGTCTGCTGGTCGTGCGCGAGGTGCGCGCACGGTTCACGCTCAAACTCGAGTTGTGGTTCGTGGGGGTCGCCACCGTGCCGGTGGTCGTGGTGGCTGTGCTGAGTCAGGGGTATCTCGCGGCCCAGTTGCGTGCGGACGTCGAAGCGGGGGCCGCCCGTGCCGCCGCCGTGGCACGGAGCGTGATCGAAGAGTCCGCGGTGTTGCCGCCATTGGACGGACAGGTTACGAGCCCCTATACCGATGATGCCCTCGTGTGGCTCAGCCAGGTCGTGGGACAGGGTGTCAATATCTTCGACGGACCGCAGCTTCTAGCGACGAGCGAGCGCGATCTCTACGCGTCTGGGTTGTTGCCGACGCGAACCCCGGATATGGTGTATCGGGCCATCACGATCGACCAGGCGCCTAGCTTCGTCGGTGAGGACACGATCGGGTCCCGCAGCTATCAACTCGCTGCGACGCCGGTGCGGATGGGTGGACGCGAGGTGATTCTGACTCTCCCGCTGGCGTCTCGTCAGCAGGAAATCGAGAGCCAGATTGACGAACTCAATCGACGGGTCTGGGGTTCGGCGCTTTTCTTTGCCGCGGTCGTCGGATTCATCGGCTGGGCGATTGCGCGAAGCATCGCGGACCCAGTCAGGCGCCTGACGCGTGGGACCAGCCGGGTCGCGCGAGGCGATTTTCTCGCGCCGGTGTCGCGACGCACGCAGTTATTGCAACGCCGGGTCGCGGACAAGTCGGCCGACGAACTCGAGGTGCTGGAGGCCGATTTCAGCAAGATGGCGGTCGAACTCGATGCGCAACGCCGCGAGCTTGAGCGCACACATCGGTTGGAGGCCTGGAGCGAGATGGCTCGTCAGGTCGCGCACGAAATCAAGAACCCGCTGACACCGGTACAACTGAACGCGGAACACTTGCGACGTGTCCACGCCGACCGTGGGTCGCCGCTGTCACCGGTGCTCGAGGGGTGCGTCACCGCCATTCTGACGCAGGTCCGGATTCTTCGTCAGATCGCCTCCGAATTTTCGAGTTACGCTTCTTCTCCCATCGCCGACTTGGCGCCGACGTCGCTGGAGACACTTCTCCAGGAGGTCCTCGAACCGTATCGCACCGGACTCGAAGGACGGATTGCCCTCTCGGTGCACTATCCGTCCGAGATGCCGCCGTTGCAGCTTGACCGTGTGCTCATGCAGCGGGCGCTGACGAACATCATCGAAAATGCCCTTCATGCGATGCCCGGCGACGGCTCCCTCTCAATTGCGGTGGTCCCCGATCGTGAGCAGGTCAGACTTGTCGCGACCGACACGGGAGTTGGGGTCGAGCCGGACGTGTTGGGCCGTATCTTCGAGCCGTACTTCTCGACCAAGATCACCGGTACGGGCCTCGGCATGGCAATCGCGAAACGTAACGTCGAACTCAATGGCGGCACCATCGAAGTTGCGAGCTATCGAGGCGATGGCACGACCGTTACGATCGCGCTTCCGGTCGGACTCGAACCCCGCCTGGCGACCACCGCTACTGACTAGTGCAGACGCTGCACTCGTTCACCCGGTCCTGGCGGTTGGGGCGGCCGTCTCGCCGGAATCGCTGCCGCGCCCCACCGAGGAGGACGCGCGGAGACGGCGGACGGCCAGACCAATCAGTCCGGACGCGAGGTAGCTGTAGGCCATGATGAACAGTACCGGCTGGGGCTGGACGACGATGGCCGCGATGAGGACGGCAAACTGCAACAGGACCAGTGATGAGCGGCGTGGCTTAAGGGTGAGTGCTCCAAAGCTCCGGAACCGGATGTTACTGACCATCATGCAGGCGGGGACCAACACCATCGCGAGGGCGATGATCGGCGCCTCGGGAATGGGGAGCCCGCCGGGCCATGCGAAGACCGTCGATGCCAAGACGCCGGCCGAGGCCGGGCTGGGCATCCCGAGGAAATAGCGCTTGTCGGTGCTGCCGGGCTGGACATTGAAGCGAGCGAGGCGCAGCGCGGCCGCAGTGACGTAGAGAAACCCGACGGCCCAGCCGAGGCGTCCCAGGGGCTCGAGGCCCCAGGCGAACACCAGGACGGCGGGCGCCACGCCAAACGAAACGACGTCGGCGAGTGAATCGAACTCGCCCCCGAATTCGCTCGTAGCGCCGGCGAGCCGAGCAATACGACCGTCCAGCAGATCGAGCACCGTCGCCACCCCGATGAAACCCGCCGCTGCCGCGTAATCCGCCCGCATTGCGTAGACGATGCACGCGTAGCCACAGAACAGGTTCGCAACCGTGAACATTCCCGGCAGCAGGTAGACGCTCCGTGGAAAGCGGGTTGCGTGGCGCTTGTCCCGCAGCACCGCGAGCACTTTGGCCATAGGTAATATTTCTGGGAGCCGAGAATCGGAGGACGGCTCAAGGCGCCATCAGAGGGACCGTGCCATCACTCGTGCAGCACTGAGGCCTCCATCCGGAATAACTTGACCATTGTGACCCCCGATGCATCCCGTCCAGAATAATCAACCTATTTCTGGTCGGAACCTGTGAACCGTACCATACGGTCCGAGGATGGTTCAAGACGCTCCCCTCCCCTACCCAGACGGTAAGCCGGTCCCGACCATCGGATGGTCGGACTCGTGACGCCAGTAAATGATCGCGTCCTCCCTCGGGTCCGTATAGTAGCCCGGTCGTACGCCGCTGGGCGTGAATCCGGCACCCTCGTAGAGCTGTCGGGGGGGGGGGTTTG
>Ga0315338_1002759_pt1 | contig 16556 bp, 12 predicted proteins | sample ASW8metaG_FD_204518 | JGI IMG/M metagenome (GOLD analysis project Ga0315338, IMG submission 204518) | Ammonia-oxidizing marine archaeal communities from Monterey Bay, California, United States - ASW #8 | ecosystem: Environmental > Aquatic > Marine > Coastal | place: USA: California | collected... | reverse complement strand
AGGGACCTCTGAATGAGCTCGTCCCCATCGAGAACGCGGCCATGGCAGATCGAACGATCATCCAATGGGACAAGGACGACCTTGAGGATCTGGGCTTGTTAAAGGTAGATGTGCTTGGATTGGGGATGTTGAGTGCGATTCGGCGCAGTCTTGAGTTGATCCGTAATTTTTACGGTCGTGAATACACGATGGCGACTCTGCCTGCAGAGGATTCGGCCGTTTATGAAATGATTTCCAGAGCCGATACCGTAGGTGTTTTCCAAGTCGAGTCTCGTGCGCAGATGGCGATGCTCCCGCGACTGATGCCTCGGAGCTATTACGATTTAGTCATCGAGGTGGCGATTATCAGGCCCGGACCCATTCAGGGCGATATGGTGCACCCCTATTTGAGACGCCGTAACGGTGAGGAGCCGGTTACGTATCCCAGCCCCGAAGTTGAGCGCGTATTAGAGCGAACGCTCGGGGTGCCTATCTTTCAGGAGCAGGTTATGCAGCTTGCTATGGTTGCTGCAGGCTTTACACCCGGCGAAGCGGATCAGCTTCGTCGAGCTATGGCAGCCTGGCGTCGGCGAGGAGGGTTGGAGGCCTTCGAACGCAGATTGACTGAGGGTATGGCTGTACGGGGTTATCCGGAGGAGTTTGCTAAGCAGGTTTTCAAGCATATCAAGGGATTCGGGGAATACGGCTTTCCGGAATCTCACGCGGCGAGTTTTGCGCTCCTCGTCTATGTATCGGCTTGGCTGAAACATCATGAGCCGGCTGTCTTTTTCTGTGCACTACTCAACAGTCAACCAATGGGGTTTTACGCACCCGCCCAATTGGTGCGCTGCGCCAGAGAGCACGAGGTGGAGGTCAGGCCGGTGGATGTTAATCATAGCGAGTGGGACTCGACGTTGGAACGGGCTGCGGAAGGCAAGCCTGCGTTGCGGATGGGGTTTCGATTGGTGAAAGGACTAGCCGAAGATGCGGTTTGCTGCGTAACGGATGCTCGTCGCAGTTACCTTTTTACGAGCACTCAAGACCTGGTGGAACGAACCCAGCTTAATAAGAAGCATCTCGATGCACTTACCGGAAGCGGTGCCCTCAATTCCCTGGTAAGAAATCGCCATCGCGCACACTGGAACATAAGCGGTGCTCAGGAATCAACGCCGCTTTTTGGTCACTTTCGTATCGCCGAAGGTATCCCGATGCTGAGAACTCCGACCGAGGGCGAAGATATTATTTCGGATTACCGGAATTTGGGGTTGAGCCTACGTCGGCATCCTCTCGCCTTACTGAGAGCGGGATTAAATTCCATGGGTCTTACGAAGGCCGCTCAGGTGTTGGAATTGCCCCATGGGAGCATCGTCCGCGCTGCGGGCTTGGTCATCATTCGTCAGCGCCCCTCCAACGCTGCCGGCGTCACCTTCGTGACTATCGAAGATGAGACGGGGTACTTGAATCTAGTGGTCTGGGGGCGCGTAGCCGAGCGCCAGCGGCAGATTCTATTGGGTTCGACCCTACTGGGGGTTTCGGGGAGAGTGCAGAAGGAGGGAGGGGTCGTTAATGTCGTCGCTAAACGGCTGAGTGATCACAGTGAGTTGCTTGGGGAACTGCCTGTTCAATCTCGGGACTTCCATTAACCTGAAAGACCCTCGGGCGGTTGCTCCCTCCACTGGAGTAATCGTGTCGAGAGGTCCATGGGTGCGTTTATAGCCTCATGCTTGTCGGCCAAGCCATCCATATCAGGCACGGTGGGGCGCCCGAAAAAGTCAGTCAGGAGCCAATTTCGGGCGAAAGTTCACGTATCTAGGCGATTTTGCCGGTGTTTACGTTAATTTTTTATGACGATGGTGGGTTTAAATTCCTCGAGAAGGCCCGATAATATCCAGTATGTCTGAGGACCCTCGAAGACTAGGAGCCGACGGTGATCATGGCCTGGCCATCGAAGAGGCTCGTCCACGAATTAAGAAGCCGTCGCTCTACCGCGTCGTGCTATTGAATGATGACTACACGCCCATGGATTTTGTGGTCCAGATCCTGGAAAAGATCTTTTCGATGGATCGCTCCTCGGCTACGCGCACCATGCTGCAGGTCCATACCCTGGGGAAAGGTGTGTGTGGGGTTTTCAGTCATGAGATTGCCGAGACCAAAGTGGCGCAGGTGACTGGGCTCGCTCAGCAACACCAGCATCCGTTACTGTGCACGATGGAAGAGAACTAATGTTGTCGAATGAGCTTGAATACTGTCTGAATGAAGCGTTCCAACGCGCGCGAGATGAGCAGCACGAGTTCATCACCGTTGAGCACCTGTTACTTGCGCTTTTGGACACGCAGCACGTTATCGAAATTCTCAAGGCCTGTGGTGCGGACATCGAGCGACTACGCCGCGAGCTTAAAGAGTTTGTTTCTGAGTCGACTCCGAGACTGCACGACGAGGATGAAGAAGTCGATGTACAGCCCACCTTGGGTTTCCAGAGAGTGTTGCAACGAGCGGTCTTCCACGTTCAGTCCAGCGGCAAGAAGGAGGTGACACCGACGAACGTGTTGGTGGCCATCTTCAGTGAGAAGCAGGCTCAGGCAGTTTACCTTCTCGATGAGCATGATGTTGCGCGACTGGATGTGGTCAACTACATCTCTCACGGTGTCTCAAAGAGTCAGGACGGCACGTCTGAACAAGAGGAAACGACGGATGCCATGGAGGGCGAGCGCGGCGGCTCGGAGGCCGAGGCTCTTGGGCGGTTCACAACCAACCTTAATCGTCAGGCTGAAGACGGGCGGATAGACCCTCTCATCGGCCGGGAGCTTGAGATCGAGCGTACCGTCCAGATCCTGTGTCGTCGCCGAAAGAACAACCCCCTGTTCGTCGGTGAAGCCGGTGTTGGCAAGACGGCCCTCGCTGAGGGTCTGGCACGGCTGATCGTCGAAGGTAACGTCCCCGGAGTGCTGCTCGAGAGCACGATCTACGCGCTGGATATGGGCTCTCTCATTGCTGGGACCAAGTATCGAGGGGACTTTGAGAAGCGCCTGAAGAGCGTCGTCAATGAGCTGAAACGCGAAGCGGGTGCGATCCTATTTATCGATGAGATACACACGGTCATCGGCGCGGGAGCTGCTTCCGGTGGTGTTATGGATGCTTCGAATCTCATCAAGCCTGTACTCGCAAACGGGGATATTCGCTGCATCGGTTCGACGACTTACTCGGAGTTCCGTGGAATCTTCGAGAAGGATCACGCGCTTGCCCGCCGCTTCCAGAAGATCGACATTGTGGAGCCGAGTATCGACGAGACCGTCCAGATTCTGTTTGGAATCAAGACCCGCTTCGAAGAGCATCACAATGTTCGCTATGACGATGACGCACTTCAGGCGGCAGCCGAGCTCTCTGGAAAGCACATTAACGACCGTCAACTCCCCGATAAGGCCATCGATGTTATCGATGAGGCGGGAGCCAACAGGCGCCTGCAGCCGGAAGCCGAGCGTAGGGAGGTGGTCGACGTCGAGCTGGTGCAGAACATTGTCGCTAAGATGGCTCGGATTCCACCGCAAACCGTTTCGGCATCCGATCGGGATGTGCTGAGCCACTTGGAACGGGATCTGAAGCTGGTCATATTCGGCCAGGATCGCGCCATCGGTGCCTTGACCTCGGCGATCAAGATGTCGCGGTCCGGGCTCGGAGACGAGCAGCGCCCAGTGGGTTCGTTCCTCTTTTCCGGGCCGACGGGTGTGGGTAAAACTGAGGTCACTCGGCAGTTAGCCCTGACGATGGGTGTGGAGCTCGTTCGCTTCGACATGTCCGAGTATATGGAACGACACACCGTGTCGAGGTTGATCGGTGCGCCGCCGGGCTACGTCGGATTCGATCAAGGTGGTCTCATGACCGAGGCAATCACGAAGAATCCGCACTGTGTGTTGCTGTTGGATGAGATCGAGAAGGCGCATCCTGAGGTTTTCAACATTCTCCTCCAGGTGATGGACCATGGGATGCTCACGGATAACAATGGTCGCAAGGCGGACTTCCACAATGTGATTCTGGTGATGACAACGAATGCCGGCGCCCAGGAGGCAAGCCGCACGTCTGTCGGATTCACGCTCCAGGACCACTCTAGCGATACTATCGGGGTCATTAAGAAAATGTTCTCGCCGGAGTTCCGCAATCGGCTGGACGCCATTATTCAGTTCGATTCTCTGGACGAGACCTCCATTGCGCGTGTTGTCGACAAGCTGATCGTGGAGCTAGAGGCCCAGCTCTACAAGAACAATGTCAGCATTGAGCTTGAGGCACCGGCTAGAGCGTGGATCGCCGAGAAAGGATACGATCAGAAAATGGGTGCTCGACCCATGGCGCGAGTGATCCAAGAGCATATTAAACGGCGCTTGGCGGAGGAGTTACTGTTTGGCAAGCTCGTGGAGGGTGGACACGTTTGCGTTGCGCTGAACTCTGAGGGCGACGACCTCATTCTCATTCCAGAGGCAGCAACACGAGAACTGGAGCATCTTCCTGAAACGTGAGTCGGGTTGATTCTTGGCTTTAACGGGATCGGTAGATGATTCGTCCTTTGCTGAGATCATAGGGTGTTAGTTCGACTGTGACTTTGTCGCCCTTGAGGATCCGAATGTAGTTTTTACGCATTTTCCCGGAGATATGGGCCGTGACGATGTGACCGTTTTCCAGTTCCACACGAAAAGTGGTGTTGGGTAGCGTCTCGGCAACCACCCCGTCCATCTGTAGTGCTTCTTCTTTAGCCATCACCTGTACCGGTCCGTAACACTTGCTCTTCCCGACTGCGGCGCGAATTGTTGCATATCCAAGAAGATTCCCGCAATGGCGCGTTAGTCATCTCTGACAGCCGTGTACCGTTCATGGTCTTGGTTCCATGAACCAGGCTCGCCACGTGGCTCGCAGAGCGTGTCGAGTTGTTGCAGAAAAACGTTACGCGGGAGCGTCCGCGCTCCTAAAGATTCTAAATGATCCGACCAGACCTGGCAGTCGATCAACTCAACCCCCCTCGCTTGGAGGTACTCGATGGACCTAACGAAGACGATCTTCGAGGAGTCACTCATTCGAGCAAACATGGATTCTCCGAAGAAAACCCTTCCGATAGCGACTCCGTACATTCCTGCGATCAGCGCCTCTCCGTCCCACGCTTCGAACGAATGCGCCCAACCGAGGTCGTGGAGCCGTTCATAGGCTTTTTGCATCTCCGGTGTGATCCAGGTGTCTTCCGTATCCTGGCGCGGCGCTGCGCAACCTTCGACGACGGCGCTAAACGCGCAGTCCGCGCTGAGTCGCAGGCGCGACTGGCGAAGTGTCCGCGTGAGCCGCCTGGAAATATGTAGTTCTGCTGGAAACAATACCGTACGCGGATCCGGAGACCACCAAAGGATAGGCTGACCTTCCTCATACCATGGGAATATGCTCTTGGGATAGGCAGTGAGAAGCCTTTCAGGACTGAGATCGCCACCGACGGCGAGTAGCCCGTTGGGTTCCGTCAGCGCGTCCCCGGGAGACGGAAACGAGTCAGGGGCACCGGCGGGAGGCAAAAAGTGGATCACTGTCGCGCGGTAACCCGGTTGTGGTCTTGGGTCGTCACACGTTCGGGTGACGGGATCGTCTGGTCCTTTCGATAAGGAGCGTGGTTCGTAAGCTCATCCATATAAGTATCTACATATGTTCGCTCCCGATCGAGAAACTCTGCGACGGCATGATTAAACTCCGGATTGGGGATCCAATGGTTCGACCAGGTTGCCGTTGGCGTGAAGCCCCGGGCGAGCTTGTGTTCTCCCTGAGTTCCAGGCTCGAACCGGCTGAGACCCTGGTTTATGCAGTATTCGATTCCCTGGTAGTAGCAGGTTTCGAAGTGCAGGCTGTGGAAATCCGCGAGGCTGCCCCAATACCGACCATACAGGGTGTCTTGGCTGCGGAAACAGATTGCGCTCGCTATGGGTTCGCGCTTGAAGCGCGCCAGGATAACCACAAGATTTTCCGGCATGCTCGCACAGATTTCTCGGAAGAACTCTCGGTTGAGGTACGGTGCACGCCCACGGCGTAGAAAAGTGCGCGAGTAGAATTCGAAAACAGTGTCCCAATCGTCCTCGCTCGGCTCGTTACCCAAGAGGTGTTCGAACTGAACACCCGCCTCGGTCACTCGACGTCGTTCTCTGCGGGCCTTCTTTCGCTTCGCTGAAACGAAACGTGCCAAAAACTCGTCAAAATTGTCGTAGCCATCATTATGCCAATGAAACTGACAGTCCTTGCGTTGCAGGAGGCCTTGTTTGGAGAGAAAGCTCCGCTCCGTTTCCGTTGGGAAAAGCACGTGTAAGGACGACGCGTCGACTTCCTCGGCGAGCTTCCTCGTGGCAGCTAGAAGCTCTTCGGCGATACTCGAAAAATGCCCACGCTCTCTTACTAGGAGCCGCTGACCGGTGGCTGGTGTAAAGGGAACTGCGGATACGAGCTTGGGGTAATAGGAGAGGCCGGCTTGGTCGTAGGCATTCGCCCAGCTCCAGTCAAATACAAACTCACCGCGGGAGTCATGCTTGATATACAGGGGCATGGCGCCAGCAAGGTCGCCGACTTCATCGATGACCGTGAGATGGGCTGGTTCCCAGGAGGTGCCTGCACCCACACACCCTGAGCGTTCTAGCGCACCGAGGAATTCGTGGCGTAGGAACGGGGAATCCCCTGCAATCACGTTCCACGCCGACGTATCGATATCGAGGATGCTCGGATGCTGCTGGACTCGAAGCTTCATTCTGTCTCCACTGTGGTGTCGGGAGTCTGCCACGGGAATCGCTGGCCCGCACATCGACGCGCCTACTCTCCGTGCAGAGCAAAGCGCGTTACTATCACCGCTCGTGAGACTCGGCTCAGCTGCGGGCCAGCCGAATCTGCCAGTGTTTCCATCGGTGGAGTTAATTGTATAATCAGGATGTTAACTTAATATATTCGGGTAAAACTTGAGCAGAGCGAAAGTCAGCAGCACGACATCCTCCGTATTGGTTCCCCGGATTCGGGGCCTGCGAGAGTCGGCGATGTGGCTGTTCGTTGGACTTGCGATCATCCTGTTCTTTGCCCTGGCGACCTATGACTCCGGCGATCCGGCTTTCAGCGTGTCGGCTGATACCCCTACCATTGAGAACCGAATGGGGCCGGCCGGAGCATGGTTTGCGGATTTGGCGTACTTGCTGTTCGGTCGACCGGCTTATCTTTTTCCCGCGTTGGTTTTACTGATTGGAGTGTTCCTGTTCAGAAACCGGTCGGGACCGGCTGCACCACGCCGCTCAGCCGTGTGGTGGCGAGCCGGCGGATTCTTCTTGGTGCTAACCTCGAGCTGCGGTTTGGCCACACTGCATTTCTTTGTGCCTGAGATGCGGGAGACTGCCGGGGGCATCATTGGCCAATTGGTGGGCGGTGGACTCGCGCAGATTCTGGGGCTGCTAGGCGCTACGGTATTGTTACTGGTGCTTTGGCTTGCGGCCGTTTCGCTCGCCACAGGCATCTCCTGGCTCGCCGTTATGGATTACATCGGCCGCGGGGTCCTTGCAGCCATCATCAAGGGCGAGATGTTTATCAATCGTGTTCAGGTCTGGCTCGAAGGACGTCGGGCTAAACAGCAGCGCCAAGACCTGGTTTTGAGGTCTCGGGCGAAAACGAGGGTCGAGGCGCCCCGGATCGAGCCTTCGTTCAGCGCCGCGCCTCCCAGCGCCCGGTTGGAGCGAGAGCGGCAGGTACCGTTGTTTGAGCCGCCGGCCTCGAACGAGCTACCACCCTTGGCCCTGCTTGATGATCCCCCGCCCAGCGTGGGCGGCTACTCGGCCGAGGCGCTGGAAGCCATGTCACGACTGGTAGAGTTGAAGCTCGTTGATTTCGGGATCGAAGTGGAGGTCGTCTCGGTTCAACCCGGACCGGTTGTGACACGATTCGAGCTCAAGCCCGCGCCCGGCGTGAAAGTAAGCCAGATCAGCAACCTTTCGAAGGATCTCGCCCGTTCACTGTCGACCGTCAGCGTACGCGTGGTGGATGTCATCCCCGGTAAACCGTATGTCGGTCTCGAAATTCCAAACGAAGTGCGAGAACTGGTTGCCTTAGGCGAAATCGTCAAGTCGCAGGTCTACGACAAACTAAGCTCGCCGATCACCCTAGCCCTAGGCAAGGACATTGGCGGCCAACCTGTGGTGGCCGATCTAGCCAGGATGCCCCACTTGCTGATCGCTGGTACCACGGGCTCGGGTAAGTCCGTCGCGTTAAACGCGATGGTGCTGAGTCTGTTGTACAAGTCCTCTCCTGAGAACGTGCGACTGATTATGATCGATCCTAAGATGCTCGAACTATCTGTCTACGAGGGCATCCCGCACCTGCTTGCGCCGGTCGTGACGGATATGAAAGAGGCGGCCAATGCTCTTCGCTGGTGCGTCGCCGAAATGGAGCGGCGTTACGCGCTGATGGCGGGGTTGGGTGTGCGTCACATTTCCAGCTACAACCGCAAGGTTACCGAAGCCGCTGATAAGGGAGAGCCGATTCCGGACCCGACTTTTGAGTTAGATGGAGACCCTGATCAGGAAGTTCCTTCGTTGCAGCCTCTACCCAACATAGTCGTCATCATCGACGAGTTAGCCGACATGATGATGATGGTCGGTAAGAAAGTTGAGGAGCTTATTGCGAGGTTGGCCCAAAAGGCCCGCGCGTCGGGAATTCACATGATTGTCGCCACTCAGCGACCGTCTGTGGATGTGATCACGGGTCTCATCAAGGCCAACATCCCATGCCGAATTGCGTTCCAGGTGTCGGCAAAGGTTGATTCACGGACGATCCTTGATCAGATCGGTGCGGAGAACCTTCTCGGCCACGGCGATATGCTGTTTCTTCCTGCGGGTACCTCGACACCCACGCGTATCCACGGCGCTTTTGTGTCTGACAACGAGGTTCATTCGGTAGTGAAGAGCCTTGTAGCCAGCGGTACACCATCGTTTATCGAAGAGATTCTCTCCGGTCCTAACGAGGCCATTCCCGGGATCGACCCCACGCCGCCGTCCGGGGAGTTGGACGGTGAGCAGGATCCCCTTTACGATCAGGCTGTGCGGATCGTTACCGAGACCCGCAGAGCGTCGATTTCCAGCGTTCAACGGCGCCTGAAAATCGGATACAACCGCGCGGCTCGGATGGTCGAAACCATGGAGGAGGCCGGCATCGTTGGAAGTTTGCAAACGAATGGATCCAGGGAAGTTCTCGCGCCGCCGCCCGCCGAAGACAATTAGGTTCTGTCATTATCTCATCCCATTGTGGGCGCTCACTCTGTCGTCTTCGGTCTGCGCTCAGAGCGAAGAGCCTGTATTCGGTCTCGACGGAGCCGCGTCACTCGATACATTCATTGAGACGACGCGAACTTTGCGTGCCGAGTTTCGGCAGGAACTGTGGAACTCGGAAGGGCGACTTATCGAAACGGCGGTTGGGACGCTTTGGCTAAAGCGTCCCAATAGGTTTCTCTGGAATTACCGTGAGCCGTTCGAGCAACTGATTGTCGGGGACGGCGAAAATCTTTGGATATACGACATGGAGCTGGGTCAGGTGACGGTAAATCCACTGGATGACTCTATTGCGGCGACTCCCGCCATGTTGCTTAGCGGGGATGAAGCTGTGCGAGAAGGGTTTGATGTTATGGAAAGTTTTACCGCAGAAGGGATCGAGTGGGTCAGGCTTGCCCCTAGGCTTGAGGGCACTGATTTTAGCAACGTGCTCATCGGCTTCAGAGCAGGCTTGCTTGATAGCCTTGAGCTGCTTGACGGGCTGGATCAGGTAACCGAGATTGAATTCGGTGAGGTTGAGGTCAATCCCGAAATTTCGAACGACTCGTTCCAATTTTCCCCGCCCGAAAACGTTGACGTAATCGGACGGCCGGCTGTGGAGACGAGGTAGATCCGGTGATATCTCTGCGATATTCCGTGTTATGGATGGTGCCCGGCTGCGCGCTCTTGCTATTAGTAGCGACGGGCAGCGTGATTCCTGGCGTGGTGGTCAGCGAATACGATGCCGCTGACAAGGTCGTGCACATGCTCTCGTATTTCGTATTGATGGCTTGGTTCTCCGGTATGTACCCGAGGCGTCGACAGGCGGCAATCGCGCTCACGTTAATCCTGTTCGGGGTTGTCCTGGAATTCATCCAGGCGCAGCTGCCCTATCGGCAATTCGACCCCCTAGATCTCGTCGCAAACGCGACCGGAATCCTGCTCGGGCTTTGCTTGTCGTTGCTGGTTCTATCCGGATGGTGTCAGCGTGTCGAGCGAGTCTTAGGTTCATGACTGATACGGGATTCTGCCGATGCTAGACCCTAGAGCATTACGCAGCGATCTGGATGCGGTCGCCAAGAACTTAGCGCGTAGAGGCTACGTGCTGGACTGTGCCGTCTATAGCCGACTGGAGGATGAACGTAAAGCGTTACAGGTCGAAGTGGAAGAGCTGCGCCACCAACGTAACGAACGGTCCAAGAAAATCGGGCAGGCCAAGGCCGCGGGGCAGGACATTGAGCCCCTCAAGGTTGAGGTGGGGAAGCTTAGTGCGGCGCTCGCAGATTCCGAGTCACGCCTGCATGCGTTGCACGAGGAGCTCGATACCTTTGTAGCGGATATTCCAAACTTACTGCACGAATCCGTACCCAGTGGCTTCGATGAGGCCTCGAACACCGTTCTTCGAAGCTGGGGCGAAACTCCAGTTTTCGACTTCGAGCCGAAGGATCATGTTGAGCTGGGAGAGGCGCTGGGACTGATCGATTTCGAGGCCGCCGCAAAGTTGGCGGGTAGTCGGTTCGTCGTCCTTCAAGGGGCGCTGGCAAGGCTGCACCGAGCGCTCATCCAGTTCATGCTGGACCTTCATGTCGACGAGCATGGGTACCGGGAGAGTTACGTGCCATACCTGGTTAACGACAGCTCGTTGTTCGGCACGGGGCAATTGCCGAAGTTCGCCGGCGATTTATTCACATTGGAGGGTGAGGCACCTCTACGGCTGATACCCACGGCCGAGGTGCCCTTGAGCAACCTCGTGCGTGACCGCATCGTGGAACCCGGGGAATTGCCCATGCGCCTGGCGGCTCACACGCCTTGTTTTAGATCCGAGGCCGGCTCTTACGGCCAAGACACCCGCGGAATGATTCGACAGCACCAATTCGAGAAGGTCGAGCTGGTCCATATCGTCGAGCCGCAGGATTCCTATCAGGCGCTCGAAGAGCTGGTGTCCCACGCGGAGGTCGTGCTCCAACGTCTCGAATTGCCCTACCGTGTCGTGACGCTTTGCGGGGGCGATACGGGCTTTCAATCTGCGAAGACCTACGATATCGAGGTGTGGATACCCGGCCAGGATCGTTACAGGGAGATCTCATCCTGCAGCAACTGCGAGGCTTTTCAGGCCAGGCGCCTGCAGGCGCGCTGGCGTAACCCCGACTCCGGCAAGCCAGAGCCTGTCCATACGCTCAATGGTTCCGGGGTAGCTGCTGGACGGGCGCTCATCGCCGTCATGGAAAATTACCAACAGCGAGACGGTACGGTGAGCGTGCCTGAGGCCCTACGGCCTTATATGTCCGGCCTCGAGCAGATTACCGCTTGAGTCGATATCAGAGCCTCTGGATCTGCACGTTCCGGAACCGGACGATTCCGTTGCCATATTGCAGCGTGAGTGGGCCGTCCGAATAGGTGTCATCCTCGAAATCTACGGTTACCGTGCCGTTTAGTGTGACCATGATGTGGTCGCCCTCGGCCCTGATCTCGTAGGTATTCCATTGCCCTCCAGTGTCTATCTGCGCGGCCGGTGCTGCGAAGTCGACGATCCCACCTGTGCGATAGGTTTGATCCGCGCGTTGGTCATAGATGTTCACCTCGTAGCAGTTGTTTGGCGAGACCATTTCGGGGTCCTGACAGCGAATGAAGATTCCGCTGTTGGCTGGATCGTCGACCCAGAATTCTAACGTCAACACGAAGTCGGAATAGGAACTTTTAGTGATCAGGTGGCCGCTGTCGCCGGTTCCTTCCACGATGTTGCCCGAGACGGTCCAATTCGTGTCCCCGAGTCGATTGAAACTGTCGAGGTTCGAGCCGTCGAAAAGGGACATCTGAGCAGTGGCCTGTTGGCCGACTAGGAGCAACGCCGTTAACGTCGCTGCGGATGCGAATTTCATTGTTATTCCCCCTAAAGGATTGGTTGGAACGGTTGTCCTGCCGCCGCCATGATACTTGGTGTCCAGGCGAGCGTGGAGGGTGGCAGGCTGATCTTTTCTATTCTATTGATTTTACTTAAATTGTTTCCCTTAAACTTGGTGCAACACATTGCGGCGTCGGCGTGGGAAAGCGTTTAAATCGGACAGTTGGCGGGTGTGCTAGGCTAATCGAGATTTCGCTCGGATCAGAGGAATTTCACTATGGCTCTGGTGAACCTGTCGGTAGACGGCCGTACACACAGCATCGACGTTGAACCGGACATGCCCCTGTTGTACGCCTTGCGCGACGAGCTTGGGCTGAACAATCCGCGTTTCGGTTGTGGTTTGGCGCAGTGCGGCGCGTGTACTGTTCTCATGGACGGACAGCCGATCCGAGCCTGTGTGGTGCCGGTTGCCGCTGCCACTGGTGAGTTACAGACCCTGAACGGGATTAGTACTGCCGATAAGCCCCATCCTGTGCAGCAAGCTTTTATCGACGAGCAAGTACCGTTCTGCGGCTACTGCGTGAACGGGTGGATTATGTACTCGGTCGCTTTGCTGGAACGCGACCCGACTCCAACGGATGAGGCAATTCGTCAGGAGTTTGCGGGACTAAAGTGTCGCTGCGGTGCCCATTCGGCCATCCTACGTGCGGTTAAACGTGCCGCGGAGCAAATTCAAGCACGGGAGATCTAGGCAATGAAGTGGCTAGAGACTCGCGTCCAGAGGCGGAGCGTCTTGAAGGGAGCCGGTGCTCTCGTTGTTTCCGGCTCGGTTCCGGGGTTCGTTTCCCAAGCGGCTGCCGCGGATCAACCTCTTTGGCGGCAGCTCTCTCCAGGCCAGTTGGACACCTATTTAAAGATCAGCGAGGAAGGCGCTGTTACGGCCTTCTTCGGCAAGATGGACATGGGCCAGGGCGTCGACATCTCGATTGCTCAGATCGTTGCTGACGAGTTGGACGTACCGCTCGATGACGTTGAGGTCGTCATGGGCGATACGGCACTGACCGTCAATCAGGGCGGTGCGAGCGGCAGTAGCGGGTTGGAGGAGGGTGGGATTCCCTTGCGCAACGCAGCGGCCGAGGCCCGACGCGTACTCATGGATCTCGCGGCAGAGAAGTTGGAGGTCCCCGTCGCACAGCTCGCAACGGAGAATGGTTCGGTTATCGTTGGGCGAGACCCGATCCGCCAGCTTGGCTACGGGGAACTCATCGGAGGACGTCACTTCGATATAAGGCTCGATTGGAACGGGCGCTACGGCAACGGCCTTCGCGCAGAGGGTATTGCGAACCCGAAGCATCCATCTGAGTATCAGGTCGTCGGGCAGCCGGCTTTGCGGCGTGACCTGCCGGGTATCGTGATGGGCACCCATCAGTATATCGGCGATGTGAAAGTGCCCGATATGGTGCACGGGCGCGTCGTGCGTCCTCCAGTGGCTGGTAGTGTCCCCATGGCGGTAAACGAAGACTCGATCCGCTCGATCCTGGGTGCGAGCGTCGTGCACGAGGGCGATTTCCTTGGAGTGGTGGCGGAGCGTGAGTGGGACGCGATCCGAGCGGCACGTCAGCTTGAGGTGACTTGGTCAGAAGTTGAGCCGCCGTTTCCGGAGATGGACGAGCTTTACAGCTATATTCGCCGCGCGCCTGTCGTCCGTGAGAGCGCGGGAGGAGGCCGAGCCCCTGATGTTGCACCGGACAAAGCGTCCGTTGAGTCGGCTTTGGCGGCGGCAGATCGGGTCATCGAAGCGGAGTACGAATTCCCGTTTCAGTCGCACGGATGTATGGCTCCCGCCTGCGCTGTATGTGACTACCGAGGTGATAGCGCCACGCTCTGGACCGGTTCCCAGAAGCCTCACTATGCCGCGGAAGGCGTAGCGAAGCTTTTGGACCTGCCCGTTGAGAATGTCAGGGGCATTTGGGTGCTTGGCCCTGGCAGCTATGGTCGCAGTGACGCTGGAGATGCCGCGATGGATGCCGCGTTAATGTCCCGTGCAGTGGGGCGACCGGTTCGCGTGCAGGGGATGCGTGACGAGGGGACCGCATGGGACCCGAAAGGACCCGCTTCGGTGCACTACGTCCGCGCAGGATTCGACTCCGAGGGCAACGTGGTGGGCTACGAGTTTCGGATGAAGGCTTTTTCTGCTGGTGATACGGAAAGCAATGAGAGCGACCCTAGCCACACACTCGCCGGTATGTTGACGGGGTGGCCAAACGCCAGCGTCCATCGGTTGAACAATCCGGGCGATCGCTACGAATTCCCGCACAAAGTTCGCTATTGGCAGACGATTGCGCCCCTACTAGGGAAAGCATCTCCGCTTCGAACGGCACACCTTCGCGATCCGCTCGGGCCGCAGAATCATTTCGCTAGTGAGTCCTTCATCGATGAGATGGCGACCGCTGTGGCCGCCGACCCGGTGGAATTCAGGTTGCAGTACCTCAAAGAAGCGCGCGACGTTGAGGTGTTGAGGGCGGCCGCGGAACGTTACGGTTGGGAGCCTAGAGTCTCGGGACCCGTTGCTATTCCCGCTGGCGGCCTCGTCACCGGCCGTGGCGTGGCTTATACCCGTCGGGGCGACTCCGTCGTAGCGGTCATCGCCGAGGTTGAAGTGAACCTCGATACGGGCCGTGTGTGGCCACGGAAGTTCGTCGTTGCGGCCGACCAGGGGTTGGTTGTTAATCCCCTGTGGCTCGAACGGACCCTCGAGGGAAATATCATTCACGCGACGAGTCGGACACTGCACGAGGAAGTCAGATTCTCTCCAGAGCACGTCACCAGCGTCGACTGGGTGAGTTACCCGATATTGGAGATGGATCTTGCGCCGGAAGAGATCGACGTCGTGATCATCAACCGGCCGGAGCTGCCCGTATATGGTGCGGGCGAGCCTTCTACGCGGCCGGTGACTCCGGCGATCGCGAACGCGATTTTTGACGCAACGGGGTTACGCATCAGGCGGGTGCCGTTCACGCCCGAGCGAATTCGTTCGGCGCTCGAAACCGTCAGTTGAGGGGTTATTCGCCCAAAGCGGCGAAGGGTAAGAGCAATAAACTCTCGTAGCCTCCCTCCACGTGCGTTACGTTTCGGTCGGCGGTTAGATTAGGCTGGTTTGGCCGGTCGGTTGACGGTGTCGAGGCCCGTCGATTGGTTGGCTTACCGTTCCTCGAAGCCGTAGATGGACTTGACTTCGAGATACTCCTCCATACCAAACGTACCCCATTCCCGACCGTTTCCGGACTGTTTGTAGCCGCCGAACGGTGCTCGGGGATTAAGTGGCGCATTGTTAATGTGCACCATCCCCGTTCGCAGCCGTGCGGCAATACGGCGTGCTCGGTCGAGATCCTCGGAACTGATATAGCTGGACAGCCCGTAGAGGGTGTCGTTCGCAATGCGGACGGCATCGTCTTCATCCTCATAGGGAATCATCGATAGCACCGGGCCGAATATTTCTTCGCGCGCAATTGTCATTTCGTTCGTTACATCGGAAAAAATGGTTGGCCGCACGTAATAGCCCTTATCAAGGCTATCAGGACGTCCCGGCCCGCCTGCCGCTAAAGTTGCGCCCTCGCTGATGCCTTTTTCGATTAGTTCTTGAACCTTCCGCCACTGTGTTTCGGAGACGACTGGCCCAATTGTCGTGTTTTCGTCCCGTGGGTCGCCTTCGATAGTGGTTTTTGCTCTGGCAACCGCAATTTCAACCGCATTCTTAAGGAGATGCCTGGGCACGAGCATTCGTGTTGGTGCATTGCAGGATTGACCGGAGTTGTTGAAGCAGCTCGAGGTGCCACGGCCCACAGCTTTCTCAAGATCGGCATCGTCGAGAATAATGTTAGCGGACTTACCTCCGAGTTCCTGGGCGACGCGCTTTACTGAGGGTGCTGCCCTCTCGGCAACGTCGACACCGGCGCGGGTGGAGCCGGTGAACGAGACCATAGAGACATCGGGGTGAGATGCCATGGCCGAACCTACCGTGGGCCCCTCACCGTTAACGAGGTTGAAGACGCCGGCCGGTGCGCCGGCAGCGTCGATAATCTCTGCGAGAATCATCGAGTCGAACGGCGCTATCTCGCTGGGCTTTAAGACCATGGTGCAGCCCGCCGCCAGGGCGGGCGCGACTTTGACGGCCACCTGATTAAGTGGCCAATTCCAAGGCGTAATTAGCGCGCAGGGTCCAATGGGTTCTTTGACAACGAGCGTTGTGCTTTGGCGTTCTTCGAACTCGAAAGTCTCCAGTACCTCCAACGCGGTTCGAAAATGTCGAGTTCCTGCGGGGACGTGTGCAGCTTGCGCCAGATGATATGGCGCACCCATTTCTTCCATGATCGCGGTCGCGATCTCATCGGCGCGTGACGAAAGGCCATCCAGGATGGCCTGCAATAACCCGAGGCGGTCCTTTCGGGAGCTAG
>Ga0315338_1002758_pt1 | contig 16557 bp, 15 predicted proteins | sample ASW8metaG_FD_204518 | JGI IMG/M metagenome (GOLD analysis project Ga0315338, IMG submission 204518) | Ammonia-oxidizing marine archaeal communities from Monterey Bay, California, United States - ASW #8 | ecosystem: Environmental > Aquatic > Marine > Coastal | place: USA: California | collected... | reverse complement strand
CATCGTCGACATCGAAGCCCAGACCACGGCCGCAGTGGATGTAGCCAAGGGTATCGTTCTGGAGCTGAGCCTGATGCAGGTGGAACTCGGGGTCCTGTCGCAGCAATTGTCGCCTGAACACCCTGACAGACATCTGCTGGGTGTAAGGGTGGACGAACTGCAGCGGCAACTGCAGGCCCTGGTGGGGGATCTGTCACGGGACATCGGCGACGAGGCGGTACGGGCCCTTGGACCGCCATTGCAGCAGTTGCCGGATCTGATGCATGACTACGCCGAGTTCATGCTGCAGATGAAGGTCCGCGAGGAGATCCTCGCATTCCTCGGGGCCAAAGTCGAGGAAGCGAAGTACCGGGAGGCTCTCAACACACCTACCTTGCAGGTGCTGGACCGGGCCACGCCGCCGCACACTCGCAGCGCCCCGCGTCGGGCAATCCTGACGGCAGCCGGCGCCGGGACCTCCCTCGTGCTGCTGACGCTGCTGGCCTTCGTTCTGGAGGCCTGGCAGCGCGGCGGCGCTGGACACCAGGGACGGGTCGACGCGATTCGCGGGGAGTGGCGACGCTGATGGGTCTTCAGAAGCTGGCCGGGCTCTGGAAGTTGCCGATAAAAGGGACAGGCGGAGGCAGAAAGCCTCCGGCTGTCCGAGCGGGACGATCTCTGTTCCCTCTGTGGGCCGAGGGCCCTGGTTGTCCAAGGCTCGCCGGCCTGCGGGCGCCGCTAGATCACGAAAGGGTGGAACAAGAGCCGGGTGCAGTCGCAGCCCGGTTCCCAGTCCTCAGTATGAACTTCAAGAGAAAATACAGTCTGCCCACTCATCTCGAAGATGACGCCGGACTGCCGCGCAACCGCGAGGAGCGGCTGTTGTGGATCCGGCTCAAGGTGCAGGAGGGTTATTATGACGATGCGCATGTAATCCGGGCCGTCGCTGACGCCTTCCTTGAGCCAAACGAGGCGCGTCGCGCCGGGGACCGATCGTAACCCGCAGGAATGAGGGCGCCGACTACCAGCACAGGAACTGGCGGGGCATCGAAACGATGTCCCGCCATTTTCATGGAGTGCAATGACCGCACACTCGGGAATGTCTGAGCTACGAGGACGCCAGTGCCCGTATAATTCTCCTATCGGTATGGTGGCGAACACTCCATACTTGGAGAGTTACGAACCACGTATGGGACTCGATATCCAGTGATGCAGAGCAACGAGATCGGCTGGCGGACGCTGTCGCTTGCCATCGTGCCCAAAGTGAGTGGTTGTTGACTTCTGCCAAGGCAAGTTATCGAATTTTCATTGGCCGGATGACGGTTGGAGGGCTGGCGACGCTTCTTGCCAGTGGCAGAAATGTGATCCTGCTGCCCTTTCTCACGCGCGGGCTTACCATCGAGGACTACGGCGTCTGGGTGCAGGCAGTCGCCCTCGTCGAGCTGCTGGGCTCTACTTCGGTCATTGCACTGAGTTCCGCACTCGCGCGCTTCGCCAGCGTCGCCACGGAGCGAGCTGCCGCTGCTCGGGGCTTCTGGACATCGATGGTGACCAGTGTTGTCATCGGTTCGTGTCTAGCCCTGGTGATGACGAGTCAGTCTCGGTGGATTTCGAGGATTTTGTTTCACACCGAAGACTACCAGCTGCTGGTTCTTACTGCCGCCGCCCTCATCCCGCTTACGGCCTGCGAGAGACTGCTTCTTTCTTTCTTTCACGCCCGACTGCAAGTCGTTCGCCATGCACTCTGCCTGCTGGTTGAGTCGGTTCTCTATGTCGGTTTGGCCATCTGGATGGTCCAGCGAGGAGGCCAGGCGGCGGGAATCCTCGGCGTGCTGATGGCTGCTCGCACCACGGTTTTGGTCGGAGGGAGTGTGCTTGCGGCAAAGGACATAGGCGCGGCAAGTCCCGATTTCGCTGTGCTGCGGCAGTACCTGCGCTTTGGTATGCCGCTGATCGGTGTTTCGCTTTTCGCGTGGGTGACGGGCCTCTCCGACAGGTATGTCATCAACTGGTTCCATGGACCGGCTCTGGTAGGAGCGTACTCCGTCGCATACACGCTGGGCATGCTGACAGCCATGCTGTTTTCTCCCCTGTTTTCCGTGCTCACCCCAACGCTCGTACCGATGTGGGAGCAGGGGGATACGTACGGCGTCTTTCGACATTTATACCATATCATCCGTTACTCCATTGCGGGCATCCTGCCATTTGTCGTTGGTGTGACAATGCTGGCGGAGCCGATCATGCGCGTGGTTGCCACAGAGCAGTACGTGACCTCGAGGGCAACGGTTGGATTTGTCGCCGCCGGCATCCTTTTCCTGATGCTGTCGGGGGTTCTGGAGCCAGTGGTCGCGTTGATACGCAAGACGGCGACAAGCGCCGTCGTGTACGGTGTGGTGGCGGTCACCAACCTGGCCGTCAACTTCGCGTTGGTTCCGGATCTTGGGGCCCTGGGTGCGGCTGTGGGTACTTGCATCGCTTTTTTCGTACAGCTGTGTGCCTTCTACATCTATCTCCGCCGACACGGAGTTGCGGTTTCTCTCGATCTCCTTCTTATCGCCAAGTGTCTGATCTCCTGCACCGCAATGGTCTGGATGTTGGAGCGAATCGAAGTCCTTGGGATACTCGACCTGCTGTTGGCGGGGGTGTCGGGCGGGGCCATCTACATTGCCGGACTGATTTGCCTGCGAGCCTTTTCCCGCGAAGAGATGCGCAATTGGCGCAGGTTGTTGCAGCCGGGGCGCGACTGATGGCACGAGTTTACGCGCATATCAGCGGGTTGCTCGGGACCTCGTTCGGACATTGCCACGACGTGTTGGAACTGGGGTGTGGGGCAACGCAGTATGGCCACTGCTTCAGCGGGCGTCATTGGGGCATCGATCTGGACCGAATGTACTGCACCGAGTCCGATCTCGGTCCAGATGCCATCGCCAACGCGGAGGATCTTCCGTTTTCAGATCGGACTATGGATTTGGTGTTCGCAGTCGCCACGCTGCTCATCGTACCGGACACGGGAAAGGTTCTTCATGAAGCACTCAGAGTGCTGCGACCTGGCGGAACCTTGTTGGTCTTTGACTACAACCCATGGGTTGCCCGCCGGCTGGCTCGGCAGGATTCGTCTCATCGACACCAATTCTCGTCACGCCGACTTTCCCGACGGTTTGTCGAGGCGGGGTTTTCGGTACAGGTACACAGGCACTGCTTTCCGCTGCGTGGCGGAATGCTCGGGCGGGCGCTGTTGTCACTGCCGCTGTTTCATCGGCTGGCCTACGCTGTCAGCAACTGGATCGTCGTATCCGGCACGAAACCGGGGACTTGAAGGGCGGAAACGGAAAATATCTGCTGCATTCGGAAAAAATTACCGATATTATGGCGTGTAGGATGGGTTTTCCGTCTCGCCCCCAAAAGACATGTGAGAGATCTTACACTGGTGCGAAACTTGCTCGGGTAAGAGGGCACATTGCCACTGACGGATGAAGAACGACCACAAGGGATTGTAGAAGCGTCTTGAACGGAGTAGGGCACAACACAGGAAGCTGGTCCGCTGAGTACCTATTGGGATGAGGGGCGCATGACGCGTGTCGAGTTCAGTCGGACGGCGCCAACCCAGGACTGGAATGACCGGGTGCGGTCAACCGCGGACGGCACTCTCTTTCAGACTTCCCACTGGGCCCGCTTCTGTAAACGCTATTTCGGCATCGAAGCGCTCTATCTGTTGGCTGTGGGCTCATCAGGTGAGGTGCAAGGGCAACTACTGTTCTTCGATGAACCTGTAGGATACCGGGGCATCATGTTCGAACGCCCCCTGTCATGGCTAACGCTGCCGCTGATGCGCCGGTTGATTCCCTCTTTCCGGTGGCAATTCGGCCCTCTGATTTTCGTGGAGGGGGAGGAAAACCGCCGTGCGGTATGTGAAGCGATTCTCGATTATGTCCAGGCCTTCGCGACCGCCCGTCGTGGCCTGAGTATCGAGTCCAGCGGTCCCCCCATACACGGCTGCGATGCGGGCGAGTTCATACCGGTCTTTGAGGACAGGGGCTACTCGGTAAGGATCTGGAATACGTTTCTCGTTGACCTGCGAGTGGAACCTGACGAGTTGTGGACCAGACTCGAACGCTCTGCCCGAAAATCCGTGCGTAGAGCGCAAGATCAGGGCGTGAGCGTGCAGCGTGTGAAAGATCTGGCAGAGCTGCGCCTCTACTACGATTTCGCCGTCAGTCAGGAGGCGAATCGTAGAGGACGTATGTTCAGCTTTGATAACATGGCTGTGATGTGGGACGTGCTGCGTGAGCACGCGGGGGTGGAGTTCTTCGTCGCTGTCCAGGGTGAGCGTATGCTGGGCGGTCTCGGGGTGTGGGTGTACAACGGGCTGCTCACGGAATTCTGGGTGGCGCGTTCGGACCACAGCGTGGAGCTTAGGATGTACGAGGGTGATCTGATTCGCTGGGAGATCATTCGCTGGGGACATGCGTCCGGGCATCGTGTGTATGATCTTGCGGGTGTGGCGCCAGATCCCGTGGCGGGCTCGAAGGAAGCGGGTATCTTCCGATTTAAGAAGAAGTGGGGAGGAAAACTGCACAGCTACCCGTTGATGGATCGTTCGCTCCCTGGGGTTGTGCCCACATTGGCGCAGGTCCTGCGGCGTGTCCGGTCGCCGCACAAAAGCAGGGGATATTTACGAAGACCAAGCGCTACGGAAATCAAAGAGGAGATAACATGACATGGACACCATAGACAAACGGCGGGTATTGCTGGTGTGTCCGCCCTCCATGTTTTTCAGCGACGACAGGCAAGTCCCAACACTGGGACATCTCTATGTCGCTGCCGCACTGCAGCAGCATGGCATTCCGGTTGATGTGTTGGATCTCCCACTTGTCGAACGCGACGGCAATGACGACAACCCAAGTTATCTTCGCGCCGTGGAAGAGCACATCGTCAGCGGCCCGGACTATCAGGCCATCGGCGTGACGGCCCTGTCGCCGCAGATGCGGGAAGTGATCCGCATCGCCGAGCGAGCCCGCGCTGTGAAGCCGGAAATGCTGCGCATCATGGGTGGGGGGCATCCCACGTTGGATCATACGTGCGAAGGTGGTTGCGGCTCTAAATCCGGTACGCCAGACGAACCGTTTGATCGAATCGTCGTCGGGGACGGTGAGGAAGCAATCCTGGCGGCGCTCGATCCGAGCGTCACCGACCGCTATATACACGCCGACAAGGTGAAGAAGAAAATTCCCTTTCCTTCTGCCGCAAACCGGCCGATGCTGGACGATTTGGACCCGTACATTCCAGCCAGGGAACTGACTGATATCACCTCCTTTTCTATGGAAATCGAGGACCGGGTGGGCATCAAGATCCCGGCGACAACCATCATGACCCAGCGTGGGTGTCCTTTTGGCTGTGTTTTCTGCGGTGGCCGCGACACGGCAGCCTACCGCGTTCGCAGAACGCGTGGCGCAGAACGTGTGTTGGACGAGTTACAGCAGATTCGCGAGCGCTTCGGATTTAGAGGTATCGTTGCTTACGACGACGAGGTGAACTTGCCCCCCTGGCCTGCCTTCTTCGATTTGATGGACCGTCTGGCACAGGAGGATTTCGTCCTCCGCGGATTCATCAAGGCCGAATTGTTCACCGAGGAGGTGGCTGAGGCGATGTCCCGGGCCGGCTTTGTCGAAGTTGCCACAGGGGTGGAGTCGGGAAGCGAGAGGATCCTGAAGAACATCAACAAGAACACCACACCAGAGATCAACTCACGGGCGGCCGCCATTGCCGAGAAGCATGGTCTGCGGTTCAAGGCTTTCCTGTCGGTGGGACATCCTGGAGAGACAAAGGAGAGCTTGCAGAAGACCAGTGATTGGGCTCTGCACGAGTTGGCGTTGCGTTCAGCACGGCAGTTTTACGCCTCCGTGAGCCTCATCTCGCCCTATCCCGGAACGCCGATATTCGACCGCCCTGAAAGCCTCGGTCACATGGGATTCGCGCTGACCAGTACCCAGAAGGAAATCGACTACACAAAGAAGCGCGCGTTTGAGATCGCTGATGGCGAGCAGTACGAGTGCCTCGTACGCACCGACCGTCAGTGGACAGGTTCGACGTACGTTCCCAAGCCGGACGGACTGACGCCAGACCAGCTGATCGAAGCGCGTGTGGAGTTGGAGGAGGAGATCAACAGAGCCCAGCAGGGACTGGTATTGGGCCAATATGACAGGTCGATGGGACAGCGATGAATGAATCAGGGAATGTCACAGATGATCAAGGGCAAGAGGATCTTCATCACGGTGGGCTGTGGCTTCATCGGCAGTACTTTGGTCGCGACGTTGATCGAGGACAATGAGATCGTCGTGTTCGACAACATGCGCCGTGGTGTCCTCAGAAACAAGAAGGCACGGGACCTGATCGGTTTTGACGCAGAGGTAGACTTGGGAGAGGGACTGCGGCGCACGGCGGATTACTACCGCGACATGCCCGCGGACAGTAGGGATGCGTGACGACAGTTCTGGTGTTGGGCAGTGCGGGATTTGTGGGCGGGCATCTGGCGCGCTCCCTGAAGGTCGACCACAATGTGATCGGTGTGTCGCGTTCATCTGGTCCAGATACGGACATCCAGACAGATCTGACCGAAACCTCTTCGTGGGAGAACCTGCCTCTAGATGTGGAGGTGGTCATCAACTCGGCAGGGCTCGTCGGCCGGCAGAGCGTTGTGGGCGAAGAGCGCCAGGCGACGTTGGCCAATGCCTTCCTGCCACTGGCCGCTGCGCAATACGCCGATCGCGTGGGTGCTCACCTTGTCCAACTCTCTACGGCTGGCGTGTACGGTTTTTCTGAACGTCCGAGCACCGAGCAGGCCACGACCCGTGCGACCGACGTCTATTGCATCACAAAACTCCAGGGTGAGTTGGCCTGTTCGGTTATCACTGACCCGGCTCGTCTCACCGTGTTGCGACTGTCGTTTCCCTATGGACCGGGGCAGCAGGTTGGACTCGTACCTGGTCTCGTCACACGCGTACGCGCCGGGAAACCTGTCTCGCTCAATACCGATGACGGTAGGCCGCGCATCACCCCGCTTTTCGTCGACGACTGTTGTGCGGCGGTAAACGCCGTCGTCACACGCCGCCTCTCTGGCGTGTACAACTGCGGTGGCATAGAGCACGTTTCCATCCGCGATCTTTCCGCGTCGATTGGGGTGGTTGTCGGGTGTAGTCCCCAATTCATGGTCGACGGGACACCGTCCACAGATCTGTTGATCGATTCGTCCGCTCTGAGGCATGCGGCCCAGTGGCATCCCGTTACAGATTTGAATTTGGGCCTTCGGCGGACACTGCCGACATCGATTTTCGGAGTGACGGGAAACTCGCAGTGATCGCCATCACGATGGACACGGACTGGGCCCCCGAAGCGGTTGTGCACGAAGCCGCACAGTACATTCGCTCCGCCGGCTGCAAGGTCACCGCCTTCTGCACTGGAACGTACGACGTGGACGTCGACGAGCTGGCCATCCATCCAAATTTCACTGAACTAGAAGATCTGAACGCGCCCATCGAAAAACTGAAGGCATTGTACCCTGATGCTGTGGGCACCCGGTCTCACTGCTTGTTTTACACCGAGAGACTTCGACCGCTGTACTCTCGACACGGGTTGACCTATGACAGCAACGCCATTCAGTACCAGCGCCGGCGAATACAGCCATCGTTGCTGGGCAGAGATACGCTGTCGTTACCCGTCTTTTTCATGGATTGCTTTCACCTGGAACTGGCAGAGAATCGCTCCGACTGTTTTTCGACCGATTGGATCGATTGGGATGATACGGGTCTCAAGATCTTTGACTTCCATCCTGTGCACATACTGCTCAATTCCCATTCAGTGGCGCATTACGAGGAGGCTAAGCAGGACTACCACAATCCCGAGCGATTGGCACGTCGAGCCCGGGACGGCGCGGGCGTGAGATCACTACTGCACGACATATTGGAGCAGATCAGCATCCGTAGACTGCCCACCTACACTATGCGGGAGATCAACAGTAACGTTCGCAACCTTGCGGAAGACGGCGGCAACAAGAATGCACCTTGGCTGGCGGCAGGGACTTGAGTTCTGCCGGGGGTGGGTAGGCCACATGAAAGCTGTGGTGCTCGGTAACAAGGACTTGGCCGTCAATTGTCTTGAGGTGATCCTTCAGCACGATATCAGCGTCGTCGGTGTGGTTCCGAACAGCAATGACGACGGCGGTGAACACGAAACTTGGTACCGATCGTTGCGGCGGGCGGCCAACAGATTGGCGTTGCCCGTCTGGGAGGTAAAGAACATCAGCTCTCCCTTGGGCCTGCGGCACCTACGTGCGGCGCGTCCGGATCTTCTGTTCTCCTTTTCCTATAACCGTATTGTCCGAAAACCTGCGCTTGAGCTTGTCTCTTTTTGCAACTTGAATGTCCACTTCTCGCGTTTGCCACATTTCAGGGGGTGTCTGTCACTGGTACACGCCTTGGCCCAGGGTGATGACTCGATTGGTGTCACGTTGCACGTCATGGACGAGGGTATCGACACGGGCGGTATCCTAGCGCAGACGATGACCGAGGTGACTTGCTCTGACACTGCCTTCTCCATGTACTTCAAGTGCGTCGATGCAGGGACCCGGTTGGTGCAAGACAACATTGACAAGGTGATGCGTGGGGATCTGCGGCCGCGGCGCCAGCAACTCGAGGATGGCTCTTATCATTCCATGGTTTATCCAAACGATCGCTGGTTAAGCCCACACATGACCTCCAAGGCCATGGCGTGTTTTGTCCGAGCCCACACATTCGCGGGTTACCCGACCGCAAGGGCGTGTCTTGCGGGACAAGAGGTTTCCGTCACTTTCGACGAGGGTGGATATGGCGTGCCGGCCTTGAAGAAGTGCAGCATGAGTGCAGTCGACCTGCGTGAATTTCTGCTACACAGGAAGATGGGCTCGCCACCGAAGGGTGCAGCTTCATGACTGAGGCGCCGCCGCGGGTCGGCCCGATCGGGATCATCGGCGATTTGGCGGATGCGGATCTGGTCCTGGCAGAGCTGCTCTTGCGGCAAGAGGCAGACGTCCGGGTCATGCGGATGCGACGAGGATCCGAAGACGCACTGAACCATCCTTTCTATACCACACTCACGTCCGAGCGCATCGTCCACTTTGACAGCCGATGGGCACTACTCATGGCTCTACGGTCGTGCCGGTTCGTGTACAGCGTAACCAGTTCTCTCTTCTTCGATCTGCGTGAGCTGGGTGCCCTCTATCCTGCACTCAGAAGGTTGGGCTGGCCTCCTTACATGGTGGTTTGCTCGGGCAGCAACATCACAGAGCGTGCCGTTGCCAGATCGATCACCGGTGTCGCTGAGCGCGCATCGTTGCGTGGCGCTCATTGCGTGGCGGTGAACAACTACCCAGCAGCGATCAAGAACAGTGTGTCCCTCGGTCTGCGAAATCGCGTCTATGTGCCTTTCCCTTACCCCGTGGACTGCGAACGGACCCCTGCCATTGAGAATCGGTGCGGGCCCCTCGGCTTACTGCGTGTGTTCCACCCAAGTCATATCGACTGGGGCGAGAGTGACTCAGGCCGGGAGAAAACCAGCGGCAAAGGCAATGATCTCTTCCTACGTGCCTTCATAAGGGCATGTAAGGGCGGTCTCAAAGCACACTGCGTCATCCTCGACCGTGGGCAGGATGCGATCCACGCCCGCCGTCTCATTCAGGACTCGTGCGCAGGGGAGTTTTTCACCTGGAAACCTGAGTTGACGCGCACACAATTTGACCAAGAACTGTTCGCATGTGACCTGGTGGTGGATCAGTTCCTGCTCGGCGCGATCGGTGGAGTGGGATTCGAAGCCATGGCGCGAGGAAAAATGGTGATCGGACATATCGAGCCCCAGTGCCATCATCTGATCTATGACGAGGCCCTGCCCATCGGGACGGCACGCACGGAATCCGAAATCGAGAGTCGACTGTGGGAATTCTCTGATTTCGAACACCTGCAGCGTAGCTCACGGGCGTGCCACGAATGGCTTCGCCGTCATCAGGACCCTCATGTGCTGGGTCTGCGGTACCTGAGCTATGCGCTCAGCGGGATGCGATCGCTGGGTGTCGGAAAGTCATTATTCGGCAACTAAATTGGTTATAGCCATGTCATTGGCGGTTATCCCGGGTGCTCCGCTACCCCCACTCATCGATCCCTATCCTCTCTTCGCCGACACCGAAATCGCCCTGCAAACGCGCCAAGAAACCGTGAACCATCTAGGTAGGACCGCACAGGAAAAAGACAGACGAGGTCGGTTTGAGCGTAGCGTATAGCTCACATCTGTGTTAACCCTGGCATCCACGACGTATATGCGCCAGGAGGGGAATAGTTAAAGAAGGAGCGGAGGCGAATCATGCGTCTGGCGCATGAGGCCTGCCTTATGTGCACGCTTTTTCTCCCCGTCGAGACGGTCTGCGTGGCAATCAATCAGGCAATTGGTTCTTACAGGAGGACATGATGAGCGAAGTATCCATCCATCCGTCGGCGCAGGTCGCGACAGGGGCCACGATCGGCGCCGGAACCAAGATCTGGGTTAATGCCCAAATCCGGGATGATACGATCATCGGCAGCAACTGCACGATTAGCAAGGACGCTTACATCGACAACGGCGTCCGCGTTGGCGATGGCGTTAAAGTGCAGAATGGCGTCTCTGTATATTCAGGGGTGACGCTGGAAGACCGTGTCTTCGTCGGTCCCAATGCCACGTTTACGAACGACCGCGTACCACGCGCATTCTCGGAAACGTGGCAGGTTATGCCAACCGTGATCAAGACGGGGGCAAGCATCGGCGCAAACGCAACTATTATCTGTGGTGTCACCGTAGGTGAATACGCCATGGTGGCCGCGGGCAGTGTCGTCACCAAAGACGTTGCCCCTCACTCATTGGTCATGGGTAACCCAGCGCGCCACGTGTGTTATATAGATGAGTCGGGTACTCGCCGGGACCGGGACGCGGGAGAGCGCGAAGATCTGCGCATCGGCTTGATTGGGCTCGGATACATGGGTCGCAACCATCTCCGCGTCTTGTCTCTTTTGAAAAACATGCAAATCGGGTTCATCTATGACACGGACCAACCGCGAGCCGCGCAATTGGCCGCGGAATTTGGTGTGACGGCTACCAATCACTTAGAGCGCGAGTTGGACACGGTAGATGCCCTGGTCGTAGCCTCGCCGACGTCGACCCACGCTGAGTACATCAAGATGGCTGCGAGCCACGTCAAATACATCTTCGTTGAAAAGCCCCTCACAGACCAACTGGAGTCAGCCGAGGAGGTGTCCCGGTTGGCCCAAGAAAACGGCATCGGCATTCAGGTTGGCTTCATCGAGCGCTTCAACCCGGCGCTGGCCACACTGAAGGGATTGCTGGACTCAAATCGACGAATCGTCAACGTGGACTTCACGCGAACCAACAAGATAAGTTCGCGCATAACCGACGTTGATGTCATCAGCGATCTTATGATACACGACATCGACCTGGCTTGTTACCTCAATGGTCCGACGGTGGATGTTGTGGCGTACGGCACGGCCGAATCAGGGCAGATCGCTTTCGCCCGTGCTACGTTGTTCCACGCCAATGGCACATTCTCTAACTTGACGGCAAGCCGCATCACCGAGAAACGCATCCGTCAGATTGTTGCGACGTGCGAGGACTCATACATCGACTGTAACCTGCTGCGCAAGGAGATAGTCGTCAGTCGACAGTCCGCCAAGGCTGACAAGCCCGGGCCTTCCATCACTGCCACGGAGGAGACCATCGATGTGCAACCCCCCCAGGAGGCCCTGCTCAACGAACTCATTAATTTCAGGCAGTTCTGCCTCGGACAGGACGTTGACGTGCCCGTTGCGAGTGACGGTCTATCTGCGATTCGCATTGCCGAGCAAGTCCGCGAAACGATCGTGAAGAGTTTGTGAGACCAACGATATCCGGGAGTGCCATTCTTGTGACCGGTGGGGCCGGATTCGTCGGCAGCCACCTAGTTGACCAGTTGTATGCCGCCAAAGCCAGGCAGGTCATCGTGATCGACAACCTCTTTCTAGGTGAGGTGCGAAACTTGGCCGATGCGGAACATCACGGTGTCCTGCTGTACCGCGACGACGCAGAGTTCATGACCTCGTTGGAAATGGTCATGGACGCCCATCCAGTAGACATCGTATTCAATTGTGCCACCAAGGCTCTGGGTCATTCGTTTTTGAATCCAGCCAACGCTTACATGGTCAATCCGCAGATTACGATCAATCTGCTCGAATTGCAGCGACGTGGGAGGTTCTCCACACTGGTTCATTTTTCAACCTCAGAGGTTTACGGTAGCGCGCTGTACAAGCCGATGGATGAGGATCACCCAAGACATCCCACTACTCCCTACGCAGCGGGCAAAGCCGCCGCCGACATGGCGGTACAGTCCTACGTTCAGATGTTCGATCTCGATTGTGTCATCGTGCGGCCGTTCAATAATTATGGTCCACGGCAGAACAGCCGCGGGGAGCTCGCGGCAGTGATTCCCCAGACCATTCGGCGCCTGCTCGCTGACGAAGCACCCGTCATTTTCGGTGATGGCCTACAGAGCCGGGATTTCATCCACGTCGCGGATACTGTTGATGCCGTTCTGAAGGTCTATGAAAAATTACCCACCGGCGAGAGTGTGAACATCTGCTCTGACCGCCAAGTCACTATTCGTGAGGTGATAGAGGGGGTTTCCCGCTGTGTCGGCAAGGCGTCAACGATCGAGTATCAGGATCGTCGATCCTGCGACGTGGAGTGTCACAACGGGAGCAATGAGAAGCTTGTTTCTCTGGTCGACTTCCAAATGACCCCTTTCGACGTGGGACTCAGATCGACGGTGGAGTGGTACCTCGCCGAACTGAATTCTGAATGGATGAGCCCGCGCTAATGCCAGAGGTCCAGAGTTTTTGTCTGAGTCTCCGTTGGAAATGGAGACGCGATCTGTATTCGCCGTGTCTCCTTATGTCTCTTCCTATGATATCCGGCGGACTGCTTTCGTGGGTTGGGAAGATGTGGTTCTGCGACCGGATGGTATGGCTATATGAAGACATGAAGGACACAGATCCTGAATACAGTGGCTGGCTCAGAGGGAAGTAATTGGCCCTCAGCTCTGACGATGAGAAGTGCTTCATCAACTCCACGGGTCTGGCGGTGCTGATGGATCATCTGCTGGTGCCTATCAAGGACCGGTCTATCACGCTGGTGCATTCGAGGCGCACTTTCGCCGCCTTTCTGGCGATGTCTCACAGTGCCATCTCGATGGCGTTGACGGCGCTGCCCCAGAGCTTGAAGGCCCTGAAGCGGCGGATCCGCATTATCACCCGTTCCACGTCCCGAGGATCTTCCCCAAGGATGTGTTCCCGGTAGAACTGGACGTGCGGTTTGAGATAGGGTTTGCTGTTCTCGGCCTGGGCATAGCCGTCGATGCCCTTGTCGGTCGTGATACGCACCACGGGATTCTGCCCCATGACCGTATATTTCAGATCAGTGATTTTCATCCCGGTCCTCTTTGGCTATTCAGGTTGACGGGATAGGGACTACGGTAGTTTGGTGTCTCTGTAGCTACGCTGTTGTGCTCCATCCGTCATCTCGAAGGACAGCCTGCCTCCCGAACACGACGATGAATTCTTGACCAGGTTGTATGATGACCGCGGGTTCCGACGGGTGGGCGTGTCCCGGGGTGGACGCCTCTCACCGCAGTAGCAGCATTCTATGCGTCTGTATGTTCCGGCCCACCTGCAACCGGTAGATATACACACCCGACGCCAGTTCCCGATCGGCATTGTCGCGGCCGTCCCACGTCAGCGTGTAGCTCCCGGCGTCGCGCAATCCATACACCAGTCCCGCCAGAACCTGCCCGGCCAGGTTGTAGACCTGTAGCTTCACGGTACCCCTGTGAGGTAGCTCGTAGCGGATGGTGGTAGCGCTGTTGAAGGGATTGGGGTAGTTCTGTGACAGGGAGAAATCTGCCGGGATCGTTTCATTCGATCTTTCGAGTACTGCTGTAGGGACGGCGGGCTCCGTCGCCGGAATCGTCGTCACGAGACGAACGTCGTCGACGTAGAAGGTTCCCGAGGGGTTGCCTTCCAGCCGGATGGACTCGACTGTCTCGATCTCGTCGCGAAAACGGAAGCTGGCCCACGGGACTTCGATGATCTGCCAGTCACGCTTCTCGATATCAATCGAGAAATCACGCAGTAGGTTCACCGCCTTGTCGTTCACGAACAGACTCAACCGCGAGATGTTGAGTGGCGTCAGATCACCAGAGTGGAAGGCTAGCCTCACTCCGGCCATGCCGAAGACATCTACCGGATCCGACGGTCTCAGCTCTACCGACCAGAACTTGGAGAAGCTCTCCGCCATGGCCGACACGGACTGGGCGGACACGCCATGGAACACCGGTCCTCTGGCTGCGACCAGTTGCGCACCCCGATTCCCCGTGATGGTCCAGTCCGGAGCCAAGCGGTCATCCAGGATGTAACGATCCAGGGGCAGTAGCGTGATGAGCTTGGCCAACTGGAAACGGTGAATCTTGTCCGCTCCGTCCTGTTCGATCAGGATCCGCATCACGTGCGACCCCGCTGGCAGTCCTCGTAGATCGAGACGCGTGTCGAGTCGGTAGGTGTCGCCATCGACTTCGAGGGGTACGTCGGCGGGGCCTCCCAGTTGGCTCAGATCCGCCGTCAGTCGTGGTTCCCCACCGTCTGCATCCCGCCGGTCCACCTGTACAACGGCCTGCACGGACAGAGAAGTGACGCCAGCATTCAGCACATCGGGCAGGTTGTGCTCCCAAGAAGCGCCGACCACGCTGTAGGTCATCTTCAGAATCACCTCGGTCCGCGAGTCGCTGCCAATGTAGAGACTACCCTCGCGATCGGTGGTCAGGCCCACGGGCCGGCCCCAGAGGGAACTCTCTGTTGTGCCGGTCTGGAAGCCGTTGACGAATTCGCCGATCCGGGCGTTGGACCCGTCTGGCTCACTGAACAGCGCCGAGACGTTGTAGCCAGGGTGCGATGAGTTCTTGGCTTTCCCTGCACGGAAGGCGACGAACGCCATGTTCCTGAACTGTTCCGGAAATTGCGGGCCCGTGTAGAAGTGCAGGCCCATCGGGGCGTAGTGGGCCGGCACCAGGGCCACCGGTTTCTTCTGGCGCGCGGCGAGCAGACTGTCCGCCGCTGTGATGGGCAACAGTCGAGCGTATCGCTCGATGGAGAAGTCGTTCCATACCTGGAAGCTGTTGACATACGGTGCGCCCAGGAAGTCGCCCTCGCGGATCACGTCGATCCACTCGGGCGGACTGGATCGGCCCTGCATGTCGTGGCCGTTGTTATTGGCCCACAACTCACCGGTAACTGGATGCAGCGTCAGGCCCAGCGTATTGCGGACGCCAGTGGCAAAGACACGCTTGCCCGATCCATCGATGTTCATCTCAAGGATGGCCCCCCACTCTTCACTCGGAGGAAGGGGATCGGTACCCGCGGCCTTGGTCGGCGCCGAGGGGCGACATAGATCGCACGGCGCGCCGATGCCGACGTAAATCTTCTGATCGGCTTCGTCCATGACGATCGTGCGAGTCGTGTGCCAGCCGTTTTTGCAGCAGGCGCCCGGGGAGGTTAATTCGGTCAGCACCTCGCTCTTCTCGTAGACCAGGTCGCCATCGGCATCCCAGAACTTGATGATGGCGTCCGTGTCAGCTACGTACATCACCCCTTGGTAAAAAGCCAGGCTGTGGGCCTCCTTGAAGCCGTTGGCGGCGATGATGTGCTCGTCGGCCACACCGTCTCGATCGCGATCGGGAAGGGCGACGATCTGGTCCGCGTTCATGTTGGCCACGTGCAGGACCGCGTTGTCGTCGAAGGCCATGAAACGCGGACCTCTGAGTCCCGCCGCAAAGAGGCCGACACTGAAACCTTCGGGTACGTTCAGACTAAGTCCGACGGGAACCTGGTCGGCCAGCTGCTGCGGAACCTGCACCGCCACCGGCAGGAGGCCGAGGTCCACCGGAGGAGTCAGGGTGCCGGGGGGATAGCCCTCGTCCTGGGCGCCGGCGCCGCCCAGCATCGAAATCATCGTGACGAAATAGACGAATCTTCTCGGGAGAACGGCCTTCATTGGAATTCACTCCTGCTGGAATCCGTTGCACAGCGACCCGCGCCCTCCTCAAATCACCTACAAAAATGATCCGATCACAATGGCATCCCGGATCTTCCAGGGCTACGTTCTGCCGGTTGCGTTCCCCGAATGGGAGAGAATTGATGGAGGAAAGGCTGAGTCGCCGCAGGTTCGGGCGACGGATCATCACGCTGGCCATCGCCGGCAGTGAGCTTCGGTCTCTGGCTGCCGACGACGCCCAGGCAGAGACACGGCTGACGGTCAATCTGGAGGACCCGCAGTACGCAGCCCTGTTGCAGATCGGCGGCGCCGTGAAGGTCACACTTGAGGGGTCCTTCGATCCGGTCATCATCGTGCGCCTGACCGAGGATGACTTCACCGCCTACTCCTCCACGTGCCCCCACTTCGGATGCGAGGTGGATCTGCCGGATGTGG
>Ga0315338_1002757_pt1 | contig 16557 bp, 19 predicted proteins | sample ASW8metaG_FD_204518 | JGI IMG/M metagenome (GOLD analysis project Ga0315338, IMG submission 204518) | Ammonia-oxidizing marine archaeal communities from Monterey Bay, California, United States - ASW #8 | ecosystem: Environmental > Aquatic > Marine > Coastal | place: USA: California | collected... | reverse complement strand
GTTCAAGGAATACAATTTTTAATAACTTCAGGCATAATGAAAATTTCCTAAAAACATAAAATCTAATAAATAAAAGATTACTAGAGTGAAAGATTATGACTGGATTATTTTCATATCCTAAAAGAAACCTTCGAAAACTGATCAACGAAGGTGAATACGAACAGGCTATATCACTTGGTAATGAGTTAGAAAAAAAGTTTTCAGATGATCCAGATTTTCTTTTCATCATGGGCAGTATGTACTATATGTTGAAAGATGTAAAAAATACACTTCACTACATAGATCGCGTTCTTGAAATTAACGAATATGATGTAGAATCTTTATCATTAAAACTAAGAGTTCATCAATATCTCAAAGAAAATGATATTGTGATTAATTGCTGTAAAAAAATACTAAAAGTTGATTCTGATAATTTTGAAGTGAGAGATATTTTAGACGAGTTGGAAGAAAATTAGTTTTTAAACTTATTTTCCTTTAGCCTATCTTCTGATTTTTTTTGTGATGATCCAAATTTTGACTCAATCACCTGCTTGAGTTCTGAATCAGTTTTATTCTCTATATTAATGCCAAGTGATTTAGCCATATATTCTAATTTTTGTCGTTCTGTCTGGACTGGACCATCAATTGAAATGTTATTTTCTTTTGAATCAGGGTTAGTGTATTCTTTAATTTGATTTTGCATTTCAGTTTTTGCTTTGTTATACTCACCTACCATTTTACCAATTTTTTTTCCTGCTTCAGGAAGCTTATTGGTACCAAATAAGAGGATCAATGCAACAAATATTATAATTATCCATTCACTTCCTATAATGTTTAGAGCATAGTCCATCACAAATACTCTGATTTTAGTTTTAAATTAAAGATTTGTATTTTTGTTCGGCTCTAGTAGTTTTCTTTTTGAAATTGATAATATTGCCACACCTATTCCGATTATAAAAAATACCAAATACGGTGCATCGTTTCCAAAAAACTGTGAAATTAGTCCTGCAGTTATAGGTCCAGATGCCCATCCTATTCCAAATGTTGTTTCGTATGCACCAATCATTGTTCCTGAAATGACACGTCGTGTTTTGGTTAGAATTATTTCCAGTGTCAATGGGAAGAATATACTAAATCCAAATCCAAGTAAAATTAACGCAATCGCAAACTCAATTATTGTCTCGACAAAGAATGATATTCCAAGTCCAATTGATATAGAGAATACTGCGATTATTAATGTTAAACTAGTGTGTTTAGCTAATTTTCCAGCCACTGCAAGTGTGAGAATGCGTGAAATTCCAAATACAAAGAAAAGCATCTCAACATCCACAATTGTCATGGCTCTGTCATTTAGAAATGCTGGGTAGATACTTAGAATAATACCAAATGATGCGGTACAATAAATTAGTAACATGATAACATATGGGAATTTGGCAATTTCTTTGAGGGATGAAAAACTAAATTTTTCATGTTTGATTATAGGTTTATTTTTAGATAGAACTAATGCTGAGACAAGTGATGCTGCAAGAACATATGCTGCAATCTCAAAGATTATTCTATATGTGGCATCAAAGTTTTCAAGAAGAATTGAACCAAAAAGTGGACCAATCATAAATCCAGTAGTAAAAAAACCTGTAAAAGTTGCGATATTTCTTACTCTGGTCTTACCTTTGCTAACATTCGAAATAATTGCCTCACAAGGCGGCCAAAAGAATGCATGTGCAACTCCTGTGATTATTCTAAAACTCATTATTTCTGGAACACTTTGTGCAATTGAAAGTAGATATACCGATGCTGAATTAATTACTACTCCAATGGATAATAGATGTCCATTGTTGAATCTGTTTAAGAAAATTCCAACAAATAATGGGAAGAACATGTATGGAATAAAATTTGCAAATCCAATTAGACCTAATTCTGCATATGATGCACCAATAACATTTTTTGCAAAAAGTGGTAATAGAGGACCATGTAACCCATATGAAATTCCAATTAATAATCCAGTTACGTAAACAAGAGCTAGTTTTCTATTCATTTGTATGCAGCGACCATAATTGCACCGCCCATAAGGTCCTTATCAAAATCCACACGTGAAAATTTTTCTAATAATAGAGATTCTAATTTTTTATTTTGTGGCCAACGTTTGTATGTTCCATAAAGTGTGGCAAATTTTAATCCAAGCCTACCACCAGCAATAAACGCAATTATTGGTAATATCATTCTAAGATAAAATGCCACACCAAATCTAATTAACGGCTCATCAGGCTTTCCTAAATCTACTATCACCCATCTGCCATTTTTTTTTAAAACTCTATGTATTTCCGAGATTGCAGTTTTCAAGCTAATTGCGTCACGTAATGAATAACCTGACAATACCATATCAAATTCGTCATTTTGAAATGGAATATGTTCAAACACACCACATGCACTATCTAATTTAGTATCAAATAATCTATCAGTGTTCTTTAGCATTGGCATTAATGGATCATATAGAATAAGATTCAAATCATTACCAATAATTTTGGAAGCTGTTTTTGACATATTTCCGAATCCTGAACCGGCGTCTAGAACCTTATCACCCTTGTTTATTCTACCACTGATTGCACGATTTCGATGCTCAGTATCTTTACCTAAAGAGATGAATGAATTCACTTTATCATATACTGGAATGATATCTCTGAGAACATCAATTACCTCACCCCAATAACTTCCTAATCCCATATTATGACAGTTTTTTTTGTTTTAATAATTGATGTCCTTGTGTTATGAAGTCAAAATCTTATTTATTTAACAAATTTACCTTTAGCAGCCTGATCAAATTTTTTGAGGTCATCCACTGATATACGTTCTATAATTTTTACATCTTCTTTAACTTGTGACATCTTGATATGTTCAACTCCAGTCTTTTCTTCACTTTTCAGATTTATTGCCGCAATTGCAAGTGATGCTGCTTCCTCAAGTGTCATGTTATCTTTGTAATTTTTTTCGAGAAAATCATTTACTTCATCAGAGCCTAATCCTATTGCAACTGCTGCATAAGATACGAATGTTCCACTTGGATCTATAATGAAAACATTTGAACCATTTCGGTCAACACCAGCTATGATTAAGGCAACACCAAATGGTCGTACACCTGAATATTGAGTAAATTGGTGATTTTGATCGGCAAGATGTTTTGCAACTGTTTCAACTTCAACAGGTTCATCATAAGTTAATTTGTTACTTTGTGAAAAATATCTAGCATTATCAACTTGTACACGTGCATCTGGAATATAGCCAGCTGCTGCAGCACCAATATGTTCATCAATTTGAAATATTTTTTGTGTGACCTCTGAAACTTGAAGCACTCTTGATTTTTCTTCAACGGCAATAATCACGCCATTTTTACTTTTGATGCCTACTGCTAATGCACCACGCTTGACAGTTTCTAACGCATATTCAACTTGGTAAATCCTCCCATCTGGAGAATACATTGTTGGTGTCATATCATAACCACGATTCGGCATCATAATGTGAAGACTATCTCCAAAGTCAATTTAAGGGTTAGTTATTTTCTAGTCTTGATATTCACAATCTAATTTTTTAAATATTCAGTATATTCTAACATCACAATGAGAAATAATGGATTCTAGATTAGACCAATTCATAGATCAAAAATATCTTAGTCTTGAAACATATAGGAAAGATAAGACACCAGTTAAAACACCTGTTTGGTTTGTTATTGACAACGATCAACTCTATATCACAACAAGGGAAACTACAGGTAAGGTTAAGCGGCTTCGAAATAATCAAAATGCACGGATTTCTGTTTGTTCTATGAAGGGTGATATTAAAAGCAGTTGGATTGATGTTAGTTTAGAAAAAACATCTGAAGAAAGTGATGTTGAAAAAATTGTAAAACTTCGTAAAAAAAAATATGGTTTCTCTGCAAGACTGATTAGTATGTTTACATCACAAAAAGGTAAAACGATAGCGTATTCTATTGTAGTACGTGATGAATAATTCCTGAAAACTTTCTCATCATTTCTAGAGACACTTAAATATAATTCCAAATTACAACATCATTATCTTGGCACAGGCAGATCCTTTTGCAAATGCAACTAAACAAGTCAATGATGCATGTGACATTTTAAAAATTAAAGATAAACAATTGCGTGAGTATTTGGCAATGCCAAACAGAGTACTAAGAGTAAAAATCCCTGTAAAAATGGACAATGGAAAAATTCGTATGTTCACTGGATTTAGATCCCAGCATAACAATGATCGTGGTCCATACAAAGGAGGTATACGATACTTTGATCCTGAAGGTGGTGTCAAATACATGGAACGTGAAGTCATGGCATTATCATCATGGATGACATGGAAGTGTGCAATTGTTGATATACCACTCGGAGGTGGCAAAGGAGCAATATTTGTCAATCCAAAAAAAGAAAAAATTAGTGATGGAGAACTAGAGAGATTAACTCGCGGTTTTGCATATAAAATCTCTGAAGTGATTGGTCCTCAAAAAGATATTCCTGCTCCAGATGTTTATACTACAGGAAAAGAAATGACACAAATCATGGATACATGGAGTAAAATGAATGGAAACAAATATTCTCCGGGTGTAATCACTGGAAAACCAATTCCTATGGGTGGTTCATTAGCAAGAAATGTTGCCACTGGATTAGGTAATGCTTACTGTATAAGAGAAGCAGCAAAAATTTTAAAACTCAAATTAAAAGGTGCAACAGTTGTATTACAAGGATTTGGAAACGCATCAACCTTTTCTGGTGAGTATCTTGAGAAAATGGGTGCCAAATGTATTGCTGCAAGTGACTCAAAGGGCTCTATATTGGTTCCAAAAGGATTCAAAGTCAGTAAACTACTTGAGCATAAACAAAAGAAGGGTTCAGTCTTAGGTTTCCCAGGAAGTAAGAAAATTACTACTGAACAGTTGTTAACCACAAAATGTGATATACTAGTACCAGGAGCTTTAGAAAATCAGATTACTACATCTATTGCAAAGAAATTAAAATGTAAAATTATAGGCGAAGCTGCAAATGGTCCTACATTACCTGACGCTGATCCAATAATTTTCAAGAAAAAAATATTCATGATTCCTGATATTCTTGCAAACTCTGGTGGAGTCTGTATTTCTTACCTAGAATGGGTTCAAAACAACCAAGGATATTATTGGTCGTTTGATGAAGTCGCAGGTAAAATGGAATCAAATATTGTTCGAGGATTAAAGGATATGCATAATCTTGCTAAAAAACATAAAATTGACAATAGAAGGGCTGCTATGGCTCTTGCAATTCAAAGAGTTCTTGAAGCATTTGAACTAAAAGGCATTTGGCCATAATCTAAAATTTATCTTAAAAGATTATATATCGACATTCGTTTTTAACGATCGAAACATGAGTTCTGTGAAGCAAGTTTTTGAAGAAACAATTCAAACTGATCATAAAATAATAACTGAAGAAGCCGCAAAATCAATTTTAAAGAAATATGGAATTAAAGTTCCCGGATTTGCTCTAGTAAAATCTGCCGACGAAGCAGCAAAGGCTGCAAAAAAACTTGGATTTCCATTAGTAATGAAAGTTGTATCTCCACAAATTCTCCACAAAACTGATGTTGGTGGTGTAAAAGTTGGTGTAGATAATGTAGCAGATGTCAAAAAGACATTCAATGACATGTATGGTCGTTTATCAAAGAAAAAAGGAGTTGATGTAAAAGGAATTCTTTTGGAAAAGATGGTGCCAAAAGGAGGAGTTGAATTAATTGTTGGTATACAAAATGATCCACAGTTTGGTCCAATGCTCATGGCTGGATTGGGTGGAATAATGACCGAAGTTTTCAAAGATGTTGCATTTAGAATGCTTCCAATTACAACATCTGATGCAAAATCAATGTTAAATGAATTAAAAGGCTCAAAACTTCTCAAAGGATTCCGTGGCAGTACACCAATTGATACAAACATGATTGCAAAGGCACTTGTCCAAATTGGAAAGATGGGAGTTGATAATGCCGATTACATAAACAGTATTGACTTTAACCCCGTAATTGTATATCCAAAATCTTACTTTGTAGTTGATGCAAAGATTATTCTAAATAAAGAACTAAGAAAGAATTCAATTTCAAAAGCAAAACCAATCATTACATCAATGGAGCAATTCTTTACTCCAAAATCAGTTGCGTTGGTCGGTGCATCATCAACACCAGGAAAAATTGGTAATTCTGTCTTAGATGCATTGGGTAAACAAGATTACAAGGGTAAAGTATATCCAATCAATCCCAAACAAAAGAAAATTCTTGGAATCAAATGTTACCCATCATTAGAATCAATCAAAGCAAAGGTTGATCTGGTTGTTGTATGTGTTGATCTTTCAGCATGTGGCCCAATCATGAAAACCTGTGCAAAGAAAGGAATTCACAGTGTTGTAATCGTTTCTGGTGGTGGTAAAGAGCTTGGTGGTGACCGAGCCGCTATGGAAGCAGAGATAAAAGCACTATCATTAAAACACAAAATTCGTGTAATCGGTCCTAACTGTATTGGAATGTTTAATGCCGCAAACAGACTTGATTGTGCATTCCAGGGACAAGCAAGAATGGTTCGTTCAAAATTAGGAAATGTTGCATTTTTCTCACAAAGCGGAACAATGGGAATTAGCATGTTGGAAAGTGCAGATTTGTTTGGTTTATCAAAAATGATTAGCTTTGGAAATCGTTCTGATGTTGATGAAGCTGACATGATATGGTATGCTGCAAATGATCCTCAAACCAAAGTAATTGGTCTATACGTTGAAGGATTTGGTGATGGTAGAAAATTCATCAATACTGCAAAACGTGTAATGAAAGAAAAGAAGAAACCAGTTATAATTTGGAAGAGTGGAAGAAGTGCAGCAGGTGCAAAACAAGCTGCATCACATACAGGTTCTCTTGGAGGTTCTAATGCGATGATTATGGGTGCATTCAAACAAGCAGGAATTATTTCAGTTGACAGTTATCAAGAATTAGTTGGTGTCTTAAAGGCAATGGCATGGCAACCTCCTGCAAAGGGTAACCGTGTTGCTATGACTAGTAACGGCGCTGGTCCAATGATTGGTGGAATTGATCATTTAGAAAGATTAGGTCTTACAATAGGAAAGTTAACACCGAAAACTCGCAAAAAAATAAAGGATCATTTCCCACCAACAGTTCCTATTCATAGTGGCAATCCAGCAGATGTAGGCGGTGGTGCAACTGCAGACGATTATAGATTCGTCATTGAACAATTCATAGCTGACAAGAATGTTGACATTGCAATGCCATGGTTTGTCTTCCAAGATGACCCTCTAGAAGAAACAATTGTTGATCATCTGTCTGGACTTTCAAAGAAAAGAAAAAAGCCAATTTTGTGTGGTGGAAATGGTGGTCCATATACTGAAAAAATGATAAAATTGATTGAAAAACACAATGTACCAGTTTACCAAGACCTTCGAACATGGGTTGCAGCTGCATCTGCATTAGCTCAATGGGGACAGACCAGAGGCTCTTAGATAACATTTAATTTCATAGTAAACTCAAAATTTTACATGTCTATGATTACTACATCAAAAGACGAGGGGGTTTGTATTGTAAAGATCAATCGCCCTTCCAAACTTAATGCAATGAACATAGATGTGGCTAAAGAGATTATCAGTACATTCAAGGAATTGGACAAGGATGATAGTGTAAGAGTTATCATCTTAACTGGAGAGGGTGATAAAGCATTCTCTGCTGGTGCTGATATAGAATACATGTCAAAAATTACACCAGATGAATCAGAAGTATATGCAAAGCTTGGGCAAGAAGTTACTGCAACAATTGAAAATGTTACAAAACCTACAATTGCAGCAGTTAATGGGTTTGCATTAGGTGGAGGATGTGAAGTAGCCATGTCATGTGATATTAGAATTGCATCTGATAATGCAAGGTTAGGTCAACCTGAAGTAACAATTGGAATTCCACCTGGTTGGGGAGGAACTCAAAGGTTAATGCGAATCGTTGGAATTGCAAAAGCAAAAGAACTTGTTTACACAGGAAAAATGATTAAAGCTGCTGAAGCAAAAGAAATAGGTCTTGTAAATAATGTTGTAAGTCAAGAATCATTAATGGAAGAAACAATGACAATGGCAAAAACAATAGCATCTAATGCACCACTTGCAGTTCACATGTCAAAAACTGCAATTAACACAGGTAGGAATGCAGATCTTGATACTGGTCTAGGCGTTGAATTGTTAGCCTGGAGAAATTGCTTTTCTGATCCAGAACGTGAACAACGCATGACTGACTTTGTAAACAAATCAAAAAAGTAGAATTCTACTATTTTTTTATTTTTTATTTGCTTTACTACTATACAGTGTAGGAAAAAGCTTATTATAATAACACCTGGGTTTTGTAGTATGGCAACTGAACAAACACAGAAGCAAGTTACAATCACTTCAAAAGCTGCTGAAAAAATTAAAGAATTCATGGCAGAAGAAGAAGGAGCACCACAATTCTTGAGAATTTATGTTCAAGGAGGAGGCTGTTCTGGACTTTCATATGGTATGGGATTTGAAAAAGAGGCAGAAGAAGATGATTCAATTATTGAAGAAAGCGGTGTTAAAGTACTAGTTGATAGTATGAGTCAAGATCACCTGAAAGGTGCAAATGTTGATTACATTGAGAGTCTAATGGGCTCTGGATTTAAAATTAATAATCCTAATGTAACAAAGTCTTGTTCATGTGGATCTTCATTTAGTACTGAATGAGAAAATCGTTTTTTTTAATTTTTTATATTTTTCAAAGCAGTTTACTAGCTAAGCGTTTATAAATCTCAGATATAAGACTCAATCATGAATTATAAGGAGATGAATCATAATTGCCATACACAGGCATTGTCAAGTATCACGTTAAACTATCATTCGAAGTTGATGGACTTGTCGAACGAGCAGATATAATCGGTGCAATATTCGGACAAACCGAAGGTCTTTTAGGACCGGAGATGAATCTGAATGAATTACAGCGTGTATCTAAAGTTGGAAGAATTGAAGTTAACACTTTCAATACAGAAAATACTACCAAGGGTGATGCATTACTACCGATGAGTACTGATATTGATACCTGTTCATTAATTGCAGCTGCAATAGAAAGTATTGATAAAGTTGGACCATTTGATAGTAGTTTCAAATTAGATGCCATTGATGATGTACGTGCATCAAAAAAAGAGGACATAGTAAAACGTGCAAAAGAGATTAAACAAAAATGGGCTACAAATTCAGTAAGTGAAGGTGATGAGATGTTAAAAACAGTTCATGAAAATAATTCTGATAAGATTACAACATATGGACCAAAAAAATTACATTGTAGTACTGGAGTATTTGATTCACCATGGATAGTTTTGGTTGAAGGTAGAGCAGATATTATCAACTTGTTAAGAGCAGGTTATGAAAATGCACTTGCATTTGAAGGTGGTCGAATAGATGAATCTATTAAAGAATTATGTGATAAAAAAGAACGAGTTGTGGCATTTATAGATGGTGATAGGGCTGGTGGATTTATTCTAAAAGAATTAAAATCAATTGTTAAAATTGATATTGAACTTAGAGCAGATGAGGGTATTGAGGTTGAAGAACTAACTCCAAAAAGAGTCGATGAAATTCTTAGCCCTGTTGCAAAAAAAATAACCCAAGAACTTGAAACACCATCATTAAAAAATGAAGATGATACTTCACTTGCAGAAATATGTAAACCAAACTATTCTGATTTGAATGAATCATTAGAAGCAATTGCGCTAGATTCAGATGCCAATAAAGTATTCAAGATTCCTATCAGTGAGCTAGTTCCAAAAATTTCTGACCAATCTGGAATTAAATATTTATTTTTAGATGGTATTATCACACAGAGATTATTTGATGCAGCAAAAGAGGCTGGAGTAGAATACATTGTTGGACATAGAACCGCAAAACTAACACACACTGACGGTATATCATTAAAAACATTTAGAGATCTTGGTATCACTTAATCTTAATGACTGATTTAAAGACACAACATCTCCTAACCCTGGCACACATATTATCTAAAGGCGGAAAACATAATTTTGTTAATATCACTACAATTTCTCTTGGAAAAGAAATAGGTAAATCTCAACAATCAGCATCAGTACATTTGAAAGAACTGGAATTGGGTGGATTTATTGAAAGAATTCAATCTGGACGAAAGCAATCAATAAAAATTACAACCAAAGGATTTGTTGAATTATCTACACTACATAATCTTCTCTCAAAATTAATATCGAAATCCCCTAATTCATTATCAATCAATGGTATGATAACTTCTGGAATGGGTGAAGGTGCATATTATATGTCAATGAAAGGTTATACAAAACAATTCAAATCAAAATTGGGTTATATTCCATATCCAGGGACTTTAAATGTTCAACTTAAAGAAAAAAAATACTCTGAAGCAATTTCACAACTAGCAAATTATGAAGGACTGAAAATTAATTCATTCTCTGATGGAAAACGAACGTTCGGATGGGTAAAATGTTTCAAATCAAAAATTAATAATAAAATTGACTGTGAATTGATTTTATTAGAAAGAACTCACCATGATACAACTATTGTTGAATTTATTGCAAAAAACAACATTCGAAAATCTTTGAAAGTTGGCAATAAATCAAATGTTAAAATAAAAATTTCAATTTTAGGTAATTTCTCTTAAAGACCGTGAATCTCCTCGCCATATTCTTTCTGAATTGATGAACTAGATGTTTCAGGTCTTGGAGATTCTAATCGAGCGACTGTTACATCCAAATTTATTTTTCTACATCCATCTATGATGAATTTTTCTTGATGTGTTTGATCATATCCTAATGCAATTACTTGTGGCTTCACCAAGTCAACTGTTTTGAAAATGTCATCTTCATCTCCAATAATGCATAAATCTACCATTGATAGCGATGAAACTAATTCTTGTCTTAATTGAGCACTATGTAACGGCCTACGCTTTTTCATTTTAATGGCTGTTTTGTCAGTTGCAACTACTACCACTAATACATCACCAAGTCTTTTTGCAGCATTTAATGTGTTAATATGTCCTGGATGAATTATATCAAAAACACCACCAGCTAAAACAATTTTTGATGAAGAATTTTGTATTTCAGAAAGAGTTTTCATACCATTCCATCCATATGATGACTACAATTATTGTCCAATTTCAACTCATCGTTATCACATTTTTGGGTCAAAACCTTTTGCAATGCGTAATGCATCTACCAAACCATCAGCATATCCTATACTCAACACTGCGTATTCTTTTTTTCCTTCCTTTAGAAAATTTTCTGCATCATCAATGTACAATTTTGCATTTATCAAAACATCCTCATATTCTTTGAGATTTTCATAATGAGGTTTGATCTCATCTAATGCTTCACGGACCATGGGAACATATTTCTCAATCATCTGTTCAGAAATACTCTTAACATTTGTAGAATTATCAAATGGTGTATCTAGACATTCTGTAGCTATCTTAATTGCATCAGATTCGGTAAAATGTAGTCCACCTGGTATGACTATACTATGTGGTGGATCACCAAACTCTTTTTTTATTAAATTTGATATTTTACCAGATGTAATCCTCTGATCACTTTTTCCGATTCTTGATGCAATAATTACAAAAGTATCTAATGAGATGACTTTTCTATTTTGGATTTTTTCTACATCTAATAACAAAGATAAGGCATCCTGTGGATCTAAGAAAAATGATTTGTCCTCGTTATATTCTAACAGGATCACTGAATGTGCCTTGCTTAACAAATTATCAAAAATTGTATAATATGGTGTGGACATTGATTTTGGGTCATTCATGATAGTCAAAACTTTACCAACTTTGTAATAATGTAATCCCACTTCTCCAATTAATGACGAGACAATTGAGGAAGAATGAGTCGTTTTTGTTTCTATCTTATCTGTGATTGCTCTTGTTTTTAGTTCTAGATGGGTTGTTGCAATATATGGGTCTCCATATGATATCAAAACTGTTTCGCTTTTCTTTGCATTCTCTAGAATTTCATTACCATCTTCCACCATCCAACGTTTCGCAATTTTAAATTCTCCATTTGATATATTTTCTAACTGTTTTTTTTCAGTTTCTGAAATTGGACTAGTAAATGATTCCAAATAGACAATATCAGCATTTTTTATCACAGATAATGTACTATCTGATAATTCTGAAATTCCTGAAACCCCAAGTCCTATGAACCACAGCATTATTTCGTTCTGTCATGTAGTCTTTTTAAATGGTATAGTGATTTTTTTAGAATCTCTATTCCCTTTACAAACTCGTCAACTGAAACTTTTTCGTCAACTGTATGTGCTTCATGAGGATCTCCAGGACCATATGTGATTACAGGAATTTTTAGTTGGTTACCTATTTCGTTCATGTCTCCAGTACCTGTTTTTCTAATCAGCATGGGTCTTTTCTTTTCAATATCTAACACTGCCAATGTTAGTGCCCTGACTAATGGAGAATTATGTGCTGCCTCAAATGGTTCTGTCTCATCAATTACTGAATACAAAACCTCAATTTCTCGTTTTGCTGATATCTCGTTGACCATACTAGTAATCTTTTCTTCAACATTATTACAAGTCATATCTACTGGAATTCTAATATCTAGTGTTGCAGCACATTCTATTGGTGTTACATTATGACTAGTTCCTCCACGAATCTCTGTCAAAGTCGCAGTGAGCATCATTCCCTTTGTCTTCTCTTCTTGACCTCTCTCTAGACCGTTTTTTAATTCCGTAACTACTGATGAAGTTTCTTCTATTGCATTTTTTGCTAACCATGGTGCACTAGCGTGGGCACTGTCCTTCACATTCACTCTTACATTTATTGCCAAACGACCTTTGTAGGCAATTGTAACCTTTTGGATACTGCTTGGTTCTCCAAAAATTGCATAATCTATATCTGGTTTATTTTTTACTAGATTCTTTATTCCAGTTGCATTTCCCTCTTCATCAACTGCACCAACGAAAGTAACTGTTCCTTGATCTTCCTTGATACTTGCGGCTGCAAATAGCATTGCAATTAATGGTGCTTTTGCATCAGACGCACCCCTACCATATAACAAATCTCCCTCTTTCCTAACTTTGATCTTCCCTGGAACTACATCCATATGTCCACAAAGCATAATCTTTGGTTCGCCTGAACCCTTTGTAGCTATAAGATTTCCCACTTCATCTTGGTGAATGTCTTGAAATCCTAAATCATCACATCTGTCTGCAAGAAAATCTGCCAAAGCTTTTTCATTTAATGATGGAGTATAGATTCGTAGTGCTTTCTCTAAGGTTTTGATTGCATATCTTGAAGTCTCCAAATGTTCATCCATTTTATACAACCTCCTTTACATATTCGAGCATTAATTTTGGAATATCTACCTCTGTAACTCTTACAACATTTCGAAATTCGGTAGTATTGTTTATCTCATGTACGATCATTCCTTTTTCATTACTTTCCATCAGATCAATTCCAACAATATCTCCATACACTGCATCTTTTGCCTTAATGCATATATCTTCAAGTTCATTACTAATTTCACATGTTTCTGCAGAACCACCAAGATGTGTATTTGTCTTCCAATTTCCATCTCCGGAATTTCTGTATATTGCAGCAGCGACATTATCTCCAATAACAATTACACGAATGTCGCGTGGAGGACGTTGTACAAATTCTTCTAGAAAATGTATATGATGAATTGGATACATTGCTTCCCTACCCTCTATAATACCTTCAGCTGCATCCATGTCGTTTAATTTTGAAACCATTCTACCCCAACTGCCTACTGTTGGCTTGATAATCTTTGGAAAACCATGTTTTTCCAACGCTTCAAGTGCAGAATCCTTTGAGAATGCAATTGTTGCATCTGGTGTTGGAACTCCAGCTTTTTGCAATAACATATGTGTAAAGAGTTTATTTCCCGCAAAGATTCCTGTGTTTAGACAGTTTACAACTTTTGCACCTTGGCCTTCCAGTGCAGCTGTTGAGTGCAAATTTCTGTAATAACTAACACATCTCTGTAAAACTGGTCCATCAAAGCGATTTTTTTTGTTCAGATCCACATACAGTTTTTTACAATCAACCATCTCTAGATTGATATTATTTTTTTTTGCTGATTCAATGAGTAATTTTTCTTCGAGACGGATTGTATCATAAAGCACTGTTATAGTGGTGTTCACTGCCCCCAATCCTCTCCGACTGTTTGAGCTGGTTTTAACTCAAAACCTTCGGAAGTTTTTACGAGTTCATAACTTGCACCACAATCAGGGCATGTTATGATTTCCCCCTCAACTGCATCATTTGGAATCGTTATGTTTGCATCACATTCTGGACAATTTGTCATTTTATCTCTGTTTTTCCTCCTTTTCATCATTAATTATTCTTTTTTCAAGTCTGTCCTCTAGTGGAATTTCTAAAACATCACCCATTCTCAAATTCTTCAATCCTGCAGCCACATTTTTAGCAGTATCCTTATCTTTCTTTATGCCTAATAGTGACATTAAGTAGCTCGCACCAGTTTTTCCTGCTAGTTCACCAAAGACAATTGTACGATGATTTCCTACAACTCTAGGTGGAATTGGTTCATACGCAGCTGGGTTTTTTAATATTGCTGCAAGGTGTGTACCTGCTTTGTGCTTGTATGCTGATGTACCAACAATTGGTTTTGAATCGTATGGTTTGATTGATGTGTATTGCTCAATCAGTCTGGAGAGATCTGCTAACATATCCAATCTAAAGTCATTTGGTGATTTGTAAAGAAACGTAAGTGCAACTGCCACTTCTGCTAATGATGTTATTCCAGTTCTCTCACCAATTCCATCAATTGTAGTATGTATTTGATCAACACCTGCATCACATGCTGAGAATGCATTAGCTAGGGCAAATCCTATGTCGTTATGTACATGGACATCTAACGGTGTATTAATTTCAGAACGTACACTTTTTACAAAATTATACATACCAATTGGCCGCATTATACCAACAGTATCTGGCAGACTAATTCTATCTACACCAACTTCTTCAATGGCTTTGCAAACTTTAATTAAAAATTCAGGCTCTGCCCTACTACCATCTTCTACAGTAAATCTAATGTTTAATCCATGTTTTTTTGCATAACTAACTGTCTCAACTGCTCGTTCTAACGCTTGTTCTTTCGTTATACGTAATTTATCTTTAAGATGTATATCGGAAATTCCTAGGTATGCAGCAACCCATTTTGCATCACATGCTAACGAAACATCGATATCTTCTTTTAACGCCCTTCCATGTGAAATGATATCAGCTCGTAGTCCTTGCTTAATTATTGTCTTTGTAGACTCTTTATGATCTGGTGAAACAACAGGTGAAATCTCTATTTGGTCAACGCCAAAATAATCTAACATCCAGGCAATCTGAATTCTTTGTTTATTAGTAAACGAAACACCTGGATGCTGCTCACCTTCTCTCAATGTAGAATCTAACACACGTATTTTCTTTTGTTCTTTGTCATATGCATTGTATATATCTGCATAGTGATTCGCACTTGTCATTACTAATATCGTTGCTAAATTAGATTAATATAAACATAATCGTACTAACATCGTTGATTTCCTGAAAATTCATCACTGATTTAGTTACAAATAGAAAAAATCAATTCGAATATCGACTATCTAATGGTTCTAAGAATAATTACAGTGTTGGTGTCTATCACACCTTGGATTTTTCGTAATTCATCGATACAGTAATTAATTTCAGTGATATTCGACGCACGAATTATCACACTAATGTCATACTGACCTGTAATCTCATAGACAGTTTTTACTGCCTCTAATTTAGTTAATTTTGTTGAAACTTTTGAGGTATCAGTTGAGGAATCAACTGAAATTAAGACAATTGCACTTGTAGTATTTGCTTCACCCATCTCAACTGTAAATTTCTCAATCACACCACCATCAACTAGATTTTTCACACGTCTTCTGACCGCAGATTCTGATAGTTTCAGTTTTTTCCCTATTTCAACAAATGACTCTCTTGCATCATTTCGTAAATAACCGATTATTTTCTCGTCAATTTTATCATTAACCATTTCTTCTTCTCTCCTCGTTTGTAAGCAGTTCATCTAATATTTCTAGTGATCTAGTAACATCTTGCTCTGTAATTACCAGTGGAGGTAAGAGTCGTAAAATATTTCGTCCTGAATACAGTAGTAATAGATTTTTCTCAATACCCTCCATCAGAATATCTTTCACTTCAAATTTTAACTCAATCCCAATCATTAATCCTTTCCCACGTATTTCTCTGATCACGTTATGTTTTTCTTTCAGTGATTCTAAACCGGTCCTGAATTTTTCTCCCATTTTTTCTGCATTGTTAATTAATCCATCTTGTGTAAGAGCTTGAAGTGTTGCAGTTCCTGCTGCACATGATAATGGATTACCGCCGAATGTAGATGAATGTTCACCCTTGCTTATGCAATCTAGAATGTCAGGTCGTACCATGGTCACACCCATTGGAACTCCTCCTGCAATTCCTTTTGCAATACACAAAATATCTGGA
>Ga0315338_1002756_pt1 | contig 16564 bp, 14 predicted proteins | sample ASW8metaG_FD_204518 | JGI IMG/M metagenome (GOLD analysis project Ga0315338, IMG submission 204518) | Ammonia-oxidizing marine archaeal communities from Monterey Bay, California, United States - ASW #8 | ecosystem: Environmental > Aquatic > Marine > Coastal | place: USA: California | collected... | reverse complement strand
ATATCAATTGAATTCATATTTAATTCCATATTACTTAACTTTGAATGAGTTATTCCTAATGGAGTTTTCAAAACAGAATTTATATAATAGACATTCTCTTTCATCATATTCTCTTTCTTTTCAAAATTCAAAGGAAGTATATCTTTGAATGCAAGTCCTTTTTGAAATGTATATTCTGAATTCAAAAGCAAAGAATAATATATATCTGGTGTTTGTTCAAACTTAATCGATTTATCTTTTGAATCATAATAGAATTGAGTCACATTATTCTTATTATTCAAAGTTCCAATTACGTAACTTTCTTTTTTTGAAATATCCGTTTTTGAACTATTTATATTATCTTTCATATTATCTTTTGAATTATTCATATTATCTTTTGAATTATTCATATTATATTCATTTTTCAAAACTGAAATATTAGTATCTTTCAAAAGAAAATGTAAATTACTTACAGATTCTAACTTATCTTCGTGGAATCTATAACTCGCTTTCAAATCTATAATACATCTTCTACTATTTATAATATGAAATAAGAATACCATTCCCTTTAAAGTATTCATATCATACGGATATAATGTATATACCTCTTTACTATATGGTTCTTCTATTTGAAAAGATTGATACTGTATATATTGAACAGATGTTTTCAAAAAGTTATTGTTTTCATCCATTTCACACGGAAATATTACATAATTAGTGTTTGAATTCAAAAATGAACTGTATAGTTTCTCTTTATTATCTGCCGTAATTATTGATTTCGTTTCAATATAATTACCATTTGTATAACCATCTACTACAATACATTTATCCATAATATCATTGGCTATTTCTGTATTACATTTTTTCAAAAGAAGATCTATTATTTTCAAATGATCTCGTGTTGTTAATATTAGGTCAATATCAGGTAATAATATGAATTTCAAAATGTTGCTATAGGAACAATGTAATGTATTTACATTCGCTATTATACTTGCAAATATACATTCTATATATTCAATGCAATTCGGTAAAAAGCATAATATGTATTTGCTATTCTGTTCTTTCAAACGAAATGCCATATTCAAAGAACGTATATATAAGTCATTGTATGTATAATCAGGTAATAGAAATCTATTCAAAAAATTTGAATGACTATTTATATCTATAAACAAATCCATATTAATTGAAATTAATTGAATAAATATGACAAAATAAAGATTAAATATGAACTTATTTTCAAATATAAATATGAAAATGTGTAAATTGAAAACGAACGAAAATAAATTTGATTCCTTTTTATGTGAGATGTTGTAGGAAATAATTCACATTTAGAGTATATATTTACATATTTACATATTTACATATTAACATCATATTAACTACACACTTATACATAAAGTAAATAATGGATAATGGTAAATGTATAGCTTGCTGGGATAAACAACCATTGTCACATAAATGTAGTTGTGGGGAAGACTCATATATGTGTAAACAATGTCAAAAAAAAAGTATAATATCCAAAATGCGTCCAAATATAAATCCTTCAGTTTTTCATGAAGAAGATCTTGAAGGACTTGAAGGAGAAGAACTCAAAGAACAACAGAAACGCGTAATGTACGGAATGTTTTACAGTATTTATGATGATAGCGTGCCAGGTGACGAATTATATACTAAGAATTGTGGTATTACCTGTCCTATTTGTAAGAAACGAAATGTTCAATGTATGTTACAAGAGTTAATGGATATTACGTTTGCAAGTGTTGTGGGTGATTATAATCCAGAATGGGTTCTGAGTAAAATGTTTGTAAATGTTGAAAAATCACGAAAAATAATAAAATTCCTATACAAAAACTGGGTTAAAAATATGAATTATTGTACTCAAGAAACCTTATCAATTTCAGTAGATGGATGGACAGATAATACTGCAAAAAATATGGAAATAGGTATTACAAATATAAATAATTATATTGAATTTGTTGCAAATAAACGCCGAAATAAATTAATTGCATCGATTAATAAACGTGTACATTACACTCACACTGAAAATTCACAAATAATAGAAACATTAAAACAACAACCATATTGGAATTTCTTGAAATTTCCAGACAAGAACGAACATACCCGAATAAGGAAAAAAGAACTATATTTACTATTAGAGAAAGAACGAAGCTTCCATAAACTGATGAATTTGTTTGTTATTAACCAATATATGTAATTTACGGTAATTTATAAGTCAGTTTGTAATATAAAATATGAGTTTCTGTCTGAAGAAAAGAAATCTGATTGTTTATTTTCAAATTTGTTTTTTATTAAACACATAAACACTAAAACACTAAAATAGACTCTTTTAGAAAAATGAACATTCTAATGTATCTTCTTGAAAAATATCCTGAGAAACCTTGGGGTTGGTATAACGTATCTCGTAATCCAAATATCACTATGGATATTATTGAAAAGTATCCAGAGAAACCTTGGGATTGGTTTGTTATATCTTGTAATCCAAATATCACTATGGAAATTATTGAAAAGCATCCAGATAAACCTTGGAAATGGTATAGTATATCTTGTAATCCAACTATCACTATGGAAATTATTAAAAAGTATCCAGAGAAATCTTGGAATTGGTGGTGTATATCTTGTAATCCAAATATCACTATGGATATTATTGAAAAGCATCCTGAGAAACCTTGGAAATGGTCTTGGATATCTGAGAATCCAAATATCACTACGGAAATGATTGAAAAGCATCCTGAGAAACCTTGGGATTGGGAGGAAATATCTGAGAATCCAAATATCACTATGGAAATGATTGAAAAGTATCCTGACAAACCTTGGAATTGGGAATTTATATCTGAGAATCCCAATATTACTATGGAGTTTATTGAAAAGCATCCTGAGAAACCTTGGGATTGGAAGGACATATCTTCTAATCCAAATATCACTATGGAAATGATTGAAAAGTATCCTGAGAAACCTTGGGATTGGGAGGAAATATCTAAGAATCCAAATATTACAATTGAGATTATTGAAACGTATCCTGAGAAACCTTGGGATTGGGATTATATATCTCGTAATCCAAATATCACTGTGGAATTTATTGAAAAGCATCCAGAGAAATCTTGGAATTGGTGGGGTATATCTTATAATCCAAATATCACTATGGAAATTATTGAAAAATATCCTGAGAAACCTTGGAATTGGGATGGTATATCTCGTAATCCAAATATCACTATGGAATTTATTGAAAAACATATAGACGAAATAGATTTCAAATGGTTATCTCAAAACAAATTTACTTTAGAAAATACAAGAATCAAGAAAAAAGAAGGATACATGCTGTTAGAGAAAGAATATAGCTTTCATAAACTGATGAACTTGTTTGTTATTAATCAGTATATGTAATTCAAATTTCGAACTTCAAAATTTAAAAATATGAATCTATTATATACAAGTGTATCATTCGCTTACCGAAATGTTTCAATCTAAAAATATTTTATTTTCAAAAAAAGGGTTTGATGAACATATAATAGAAAATTATGTTCATTTTAATTATTATAACAAATACAATCGGTTTATATATAAAGTTTCAAAAGTTCAAAAAAAAGAACCTCGTTTAGTTTATCAAGAACAAAATGTTATATATGATGCTATTACAAATATAGTTCAAAAAATAAGTTCTCCTGTTGGTTCTCCAGAAGAAACGAGTTATTTAATACGTTACAAAGATCGCCCTCAAAAAGACGATATTGGTTGGAGTTGTTCTATTAAAAGCGTCCAAATGTTACTAGCATTTTATTTCAAAAAATGGGAAATAGAATCAAACATAATTCCAGATATATATAACGAAACAGGTGTTCTGTCGATCCATTCGTTTATTCGCAAATGTATTCAAGATAAATGCAAAGAACAAGCAGGGGATTATTTCGGAGTGTTTACAGTCCTTCAAATTTTCAAAAAATTAATATTTGAAAAACACATATTCAACCCTTCATATGATAACATACATATTACTACAGATAATATAATTGATATTGACAAGATTCAACGCGACCAGCCAACCATATTGATATTTTCAACTCGTCTAGGATTGGATAAATTAGATACACATTATAAAGAAATGATTTTGAATATGTTCAAATGTGTTCAGTTTGACGGTATTTTAGGTGGTGTTGGTAAATCTTGTTATTATTTTATAGCACGACACACACATCTTGAAAATTTATTATATTTGGATCCTCATTTTATAACAGATTACAATGATGACATTAAATTACTTGATTTGAAAGATACAAATTATATATCGACAAATATTGAAAATTTGAATCCATCCCTTACATTTTGTTTCTCTTATAGAACAGAAGATGAATTTATGGAATTGAAAAAGTTTTTAGAAAAGAATACAATACTTAATGTATTACATAAAAAATATTCTAGATTACCCAAGTTAGCAAAAAGAACAAATAACAAAGAACCGGAATGGGAAATATTTTGAATTTTGAATTTTGAATTTTGAATAACTCTGTATATTATTTTATATGTATTATATATTAGAAATTAATATAAATTATAAATTAATATGAGCAACCAAAGTAGTGTCCCAAACAACTGTGTAGCAAGCAAAACTTTAAACGAAAACAGACATTTACAAACTGTCTACAATTCTAAATGTAATGATCACTTAACACCAATGGTTTTTAACACCAGTAACGCCGTAAAAGATATCCGTTCTAACAGAACTTGGTCTAACGCACGTGGATATGGATTTATCCAACAAGCCACTTGCGATGCTCAAGTCACAGCACACCCTTGGAACCATATCCCAAGTTTAGACGTAAAGAAAAATAATTCCTGTGCTTAATTCAAACTCAAATTCAAATTCAAATTCAAATTCAAATTCAAACTCAAATTCAAATTCTTCATAATACATCTATATCTATTTTATTTTTATTTTTATTTATATTAACGACTTCTTCATCTGATTCTATATCTGAATCAATATCTCCATCACTTTCAACACTTTGAAAACTATCACAAGAATCTATGACGAGTGGTGGTTCATATACACCTAAATCTTCGCCACGATTATTGTGGCGTTTCTTTTTTTTGGAATTTTTATTTTTACAGGATTCACATTCATCTGCAAAAAGATATTTATTCAAATCATTTGAATTTATAATACTGTTTTTACCTGTTACAATATTATATGAACCTATTCTTCTATTTTTTATATGAAATAATTTTTTGAAAAATTGACAAAACGAATTTCCGCAATTTGAAAACATTTTATTAATGTAACTTATAATAATTTTACATTTAAATTTAAAGACATTTATGAATTATGTTTAATACTTCCTTAAATAACCTTTGTAATAATATTATAAAATGAATAAAACAAAAAATAAAACAAAAAATCTTACAAGAGTCAAAAAAACAGGAGGTGTTAGAAAAAGACCCAATGCAAGACGCGCAAAAAAACAAGCAATAGAAGATAAATTTAAAAAAGAATTTACATCTATATTGGAAAGAATAAACAATTGTATTAGAGAAGCAAATTTAGAAAATACAACAGATGATTTGGTCAATTACTTAAATCAATCTCTTGTCTTAATTTTCTCTGAATTACGACCACAAGAATTACATAGAAAATCAAAAGAACTTAAAAACATAAAATTTTTACGAAAAAACTGGAATCACATACAGACTCTTATATTGAAACAAAACAACGACGCTAAATCGTACACTTTTCGCGAATCATACAAATTTTATAGCAGAAATTTAAGTGAATATGGAATGAAATATATTTCTCTTTGTTATAAACGATTGTATGATGGATTATTGAACAAGGCATATTCTATGAAACCTACCGATGACCAAAAGCCAGAAGAAGATGATTTGAAATTAAGTATGGAAAGACTCGGTTTTGGAGAAATTACTTTGATAGAAATTAAAAGTATGTTAACAAAAGCCGATCTTTATCGAAATTATTTTGAGAAAACACTTGAATACCATATGGATACACCTAATGCTATTAGAGAACAAGAAAAATATAAAATACTTCGAAAGAGGGTTCGTAAAGCACTTGTTACATTGGAATTATATTTAGATTATTTTATAGAAAACTAATTTATTTGCAGACATTATTTATTTTTTTCACACGCCTTTCATGTCTACCACCTTCAAATTCGGTAGTCAAAAAAGTTAATAAAATCTTTCGCGCTTCAATTACACTTACAAAACGAGCAGGAATACACAATACATTCGCATTATTGTGTTGTCTTGCTAACTTAGCTATTTCCGCATTCCAACACAATGCGGCTCGTTTGCTTGGATATTTGTTTGCAGTCATAGAAACACCATTTCCACTTCCACAAATCAAAACTACAATAGCATCATTTTCAAGAGAGTTTTGTATCGCAATGTGTACGAAATCAGGATAATCTACACTATCATCGGAATAACACCCAACATCCGTAGTTCGTATTCCATCCGGAAAATATTTTTCCACAATCTCATTCTTGTCTAGAAAAGTTAATAACTGTGTTTTGTATTCAAATCCAGCATGATCATTTCCAAATATAATAGGATGCATTTAACCAAATATAAATATAAATATAAATATAAGTAAAATAACATAGTTTTAAACCAAAAAAAACATAAATAAACATAAATAAACAGTCCAATCTTATTGTGCTACTTCGGTAGGTCGTCGTCTAAGTGTATAATTTCTTGTATCCTCCAATGGATCAACCGTAACCGTTCCAATAGTGTCAGTCTCTACTGGAGATGACGTTTCATGGAAACCCGGAAAGACCTCCATTTGTCCTACTCGGAGGAGATCTTGGTTATTTTCCCTAGTAACATCTTGGACCTGTGTGGTTTCTTGTGTGGTTTCTTGTGTGGTTTCTTGTGTGGTTTCTTGTGTGGTTTCTTGTGTAGTTTCCTTATCTGTGACAGATTTAACCAGCATATTGACTACTTGAACCAATTCATCAAATGTGTTTCGCAAATAAGTTTTCGTATTGTATATTTCCTTTACCACCAATTCTAAATGACCTCGCTTTTCAATAGATTCATACGTAGTATTCAATAGATTATAACCCCACATTAATCCCATAAGATAAATGCCAAGCAAAAAGATTTTCATAAACATACTATCTACACTAAAAAAGATGATATAATGAAGTACAAAGTAAGAATATACGAATACTCTGAAAATAGTAAACCACACACATTGGAATAATGAACTAATATATGCCATTTGTTCATTATTTGTTTTAATAAAATGATAAGTTGCATACGTGAAAAAATTAGATAATTCACCGTAATAAAAGATATTTACGTATTCATAACTATTTTCACTTGTATATACGTAATAATGTAGTAGCAACATCATAATGTGATGGAAAATGTATGGTGCTTTTTTATAAATTAGTCCTTGTTGTATAATATAAATACAGTCAGCAACAAAATAACATACGGACATAGCCTGAAGTGATAGCAAAGTGAAAGACCATTGATCGGCAACATTATTATATATTTCAAGCATATTTACATAATTATAACCGCCATCAGTCAAACTCTCGTTAAGTGTTGTTACATTCATCAGACTTGTGTTTGAAAATGCCTGATTATATAAAAAGACATTTGCAGAATGTTTCGTTTGGGTCAAATAGCGACCTGCTAGAAAAACAGACAATATTGAATGAACAAAACTTATAATATTATTTTTCACATTATGTGGATAATTTCGAAATGTAGTAGAATATTTATGGAGAGTGTGAGCGAATCCAAACCAAGACATGGCCCAAAAGCAATAAAATAAAAGTTCTCTAAACATATTTTAAATAGATAATTGATCTATAAAATATTTATATTAATAACAGAAATCAGTTAGAATAATATATAATTACTTGTTCTGTTTAAATATATTTTAGATTGTGATTTGAATTATGGATTAAAACTTAAAGTTAATTTCTTACATCTTATTATTGATTATATTAAATAAATTTTACAAATTTAGAACAATATACATAATTACATAATTACATAATTACATATAAGCATATAAACATGAAAGTAATTAAAAGAAGCGGAAGTGTCGAAGAAGTTTCTTTCGACAAAATAATCAAACGTCTCCGTTCATTGTGTGAAGTTGAGCCAAAATTAGATATAGACGCAACGGATATTGCCCAGCAAGTTATCAGTGAAATATGTGATGGAATTAAAACAACTGAACTCGATGAAGAAGCCGCGAAAAAATGCGCGTATATGGTGACGATAGATCCAGCATATGGAGAATTGGCATCTCGTATTATTATTTCCAATAATCAAAAAAACACCTCAAATTCGTTTAGTGAAACAGTAACCCAACTCTATAATAACACAGATATACACGGTAAAAGAGTTCCACTTGTTTCAGATGGTTTGTATAAAATTGTAATGGAACACAAACATAAACTTAACGATGTCATTGATTATTCGCGTGATTTTGGCTTCGATTATTTTGCGTACAAAACACTTGAACGAGCATATCTAATTAAAATGAATGGAAAAATTGCAGAAAGAATTCAACATATGATTATGCGTGTATCTATTGGATTACATGAAAATAAAATTTTGAGTGGCGAGCGTTCAATTAAAATTGCTTTAGAAACCTACGAACTTATTTCACAGAAATGCTTTACACATGCAACACCGACTCTATTTCATGCAGGAACACCTTTTCCTCAATTGCTAAGTTGCTTTCTTCTTGGCGTTGATGACTCTATTCAAGGTATTTACAAATGTCTATCCGATTGTGCTATGATTTCAAAATGGGCGGGTGGAATTGGCGTCCATATCAACAACGTTCGCGCAGAAGGTTCGTCTATTCGTGGTACAAACGGTCGGTCAAATGGTATAGTTCCTATGCTCAAAGTATTCAATGAAACTGCACGATATGTTGATCAGTGCGTAATGCCCGAGACGATTATTTATACAACAGAGGGACCTATGGAAATCCAACATTGCGAAGCTGGAAACACACAAATCTTCACTACAAATGGTCCTGAAACAATTGAAAACGTTCTAGAACATGCATATGAAGGACGAATGTTGAAAATTAATACGGCACATTCACATACTCCACTTATGATTACTCCAGAACACCCTGTATATTGTTTGAGAAATCAAAAGAAAGGAATAAACTATCAAATTATTCGCAACCGACTCCAAAAAGGCTTTGCTAAACCAGAATGGATTGACGCTAAAGAACTTACACAAGATGATATGTTTATATACACAACACCAAACTATGAACAAGATAACAATAAAATTACAGAAGAAGACTGCTATATGTATGGGTTGTTGCTTGGCGATGGTTGCATGAATAATAAATCAACCACTTGTTATATTTCACTTAATTCAACTGACAAGCGAGATGTAATTGATTTCGTGAAAACATATCTAACACAAAGATGTATTCTATTCTTCGAAACTGAAGAAAATAATACAACCCGAATCCGGTGGAATAAAAACACTATTCTGCCATTTCGCTATACCTATCTATATAATAATTTGAAGCAGAAATACATTCACCCAACTTGGTTGAATCTCCCATTGGACAAGACAAACCAAATAATTCGCGGATTGATTCATACTGACGGATGTATTAGAAATGAAATTGTATTTGATTCCACATCTGCTCCTCTTATTAATGGATTGAAATATTTGCTATTGAGGAATGGAATTCCTACAGGTGGCTATATTAGAGATAGAGTAGGTGAATCCCACGTGACAAAATATGGAGACACAATTACAAACCAACAAATTTCGTATTGTATTCGCATTCCAAAAACAGAAACAATTGCCGAACTATTGTCAATTGATGTTGGTAAATTCCACAAATTCTTTAGTTATGAGAATATGATTTTCTCAAGAATTTCAGACATAAAATATAGTAACTACGAAGGGACCTTGTATGATCTCCAAATGACAAAAACCCACGATTATATGATTGAAAATGGAACAGTTCACAATGGTGGAGGGAAGCGTAAAGGAAGTATAGCTATCTACCTTGCTCCCTGGCATGCTGACATTGAAGATTTCCTAAATCTCAAAAAAAATCACGGAAAAGAGGAGATGATCGCTCGTGATTTGTTCTATGCTCTGTGGATTCCTGACCTATTTATGAAACGTGTAAAAGCTGGAGCACAATGGAGTATGTTTTGTCCTGATGAATGTAAAGGACTCGCTGATACGTATGGTGAAGAGTTCGAAACACTCTATGCTAAATACGAAGCAGACGGAAAAGCGCGTAGACAAATTCCAGCCCGCGATCTATTTAATAAAATTGTCATTTCGCAAATTGAAACTGGTGTCCCATATATTCTATATTCCGATGCGGCAAATATTAAATCAAATCAGAAAAACCTCGGTATGATTAAGTCCAGCAATTTATGTGTTGCTCCAGAAACACTCATTTTAACTGACCAGGGTCATAAACAGATTCATACTTTAGAAAATAAAGAGGTAAATGTTTGGAATGGAAAAGAATTTAGCAAAACAACTATTAGAAAAACAGGCGAAAATCAAGAATTGATAAAAGTAACCTTTTCAGATGAAACAAGTATTGAATGTACAAAATATCATAAATTTTACATTCAAAAGAAATATATAAATACTAAGGCACTTAAAAAAGATGTACTCAATTCTTCATTAGTGACAATGATGGAAGCACAAGAACTGAAAGAAAATATGAAATTAGTTAAATCAGAGTATCCAATTATTGATAATAACAATACTATGAAATACCCATATACACACGGATTTTTCTGCGGTGATGGAACATATGCAAAATGCAAACAAGAAAATAAAAAATGTCAATTTAAAGCACAAGAAGGAAAAGCTTATTGTAAAAGACATGTAGATCAATGTATAGATAATAGTGTAAGCGAATATTGTCAAGGAATGTCATATTCAGACAGACCAGTTGTGTCTTTATATGGTGATAAAATTAAATTAATTGATTATCTTGAGTATCGTTCAAAAGGTTCAATAATAAATAATCGCCAGACACTTATGTTGCCGTTTGACTTAGATAATAAATACAAAGTTCCTATAAATTACTCTCTTGAGACTAAACTGGGATGGTTTGCTGGTTATTGTGATGCTGATGGATGTATATGTATAAATGAAGGTAATCAATCTCTACAAATATGCTCAATTGAAAAAGACTTTTTGTTAAATATAAAATTGATGTTACAAACTTGCGGTGTATTTACAACTATTTCAACAACAAAAAAATCACAATATTCAGAACTTCCAGACGGCAAAGGTGGTAAAAAAATGTATAAGACTAAACCTCAATGGAGATTATGTGTTGCATCAAATGAACTACAAAAATTGGTAAATATTGGATTTACACCAAAAAGATTACAAATCAAAGAACATAGACCAAATAGGACTGCTTATAGATTTGTAACAGTAAAAAATATTGAATATACGAATCGGATGTCAGATACATATTGTTTTAACGAACCAAAACGACACGCAGGTATATTTAATGGGATTATTACTGGAAATTGCTCTGAAATACTTGAGTATTCAGACACAAAAGAATATGCCTGTTGTACTCTTGCTAGTATCTGTCTTCCACAATGTGTAAAAGAGAAAGATTTTAGAGATGTAAAGGAAGTAACAATATATACAAAAGATAAATGTAACTATTGCAAACTCGCTAAAATGCTTTGTAAACAATATAATTTGAATGTGAATGAAATTAATTTAACTGACAAACCAGAAGAGTTAGCGAAAGTAAAAGAGGAAATTAGCAAATATGGTGGAGAATTCAAAACATTTCCGCAAATTGTAGTAGATTTTCACGGAAGAAAGGGCAATAAATACGTAGGTGGATATTCCGAGTTTGAAGAATTTACTCGTCCATATTATGATTTTGAAAAACTCGCTCATATTACAAAGGTCGTAACAAATAATCTAAATGAAGTTATTGATATGAATCGCTACCCAGTCCCTGAAACAGAACTATCAAACAAACGTCATCGTCCTCTTGGTATTGGCGTACAAGGTCTTGCTGATACTTATGCCAAAATGCGATACGGATTTGATAGTCCAGAGGCAATGCAGTTGAATAAAGATATGTTTGCGGTAATGTATTACGCAGCAATGCAAAAATCGCTTGAAATCGCAAAGACAGATGGTGCATACGAAACGTTCAACGGTTCGCCATTAAGTGAAGGTAAATTTCAATTTAATTTATGGAATGTAGAACCTGTTCGTACGGTTGGTCGCAATGATGAAACATACCGCAAATATAACAATGAGAAGCAACTTAATTGGGACTCACTTCGCACTGAAATAATGGAACACGGAGTTCGTAATTCGCTTCTTATGGCTCTAATGCCTACTGCATCAACCAGTCAGATTATGGGAAACAACGAATGTATTGAGCCATTTACAAGCAACATTTATCTGCGTCGTGTGCTTGCTGGAGAATTCATTGTCGTAAATAAATATTTACTTCAAGATCTCAAAAATCTTGGATTGTGGAACAAAGATATGAAGACTATGATTATCTATTATAAAGGTTCTATTCAAGAAATTGACGAAATCCCCTCAACCATTCGCAATCTATATAAAACAACTTGGGATTTGAAGCAAAAGGTCATTGTAGACCAAGCAGCAGACCGTGGTCCATACATTTGTCAAACCCAAAGTATGAATATTCATATGCCACAACCAACGAGAAAAGACATTCAAAATCTACATTTCTATTCTTGGAAACGAGGATTGAAAACGGGGTTATATTATCTAAGAACCAAAGGGGGAAAAGATGCTCAACAAGTAACAATTGATCCAAAATTCCAAGAGAAATTGAGAAAGAAAAAAGAAATGCAGGAACACGAGAGAAAGATGAGTAATACAAGTGCACTGGAAGGTGAGGAAAACCGCGCTCTTGCTGAACACATCAGTAGTTTTGAAGGAAATAAACAAGAGGTTTGTGAAAATTGCTCTGCGTAAAATAATTTATTACTTGCAATTAGATCCAGATATTGCTAAACATATACACGTTAACACCAAACTACCTATTGATGTAAAATTCCCATAATAAGGTAGGACGTGTCCAATCCACGACAAAACTAAAAATATAATTGCAAATAATGATAATACCATATTTTTATTGAAACATTTTTTTATTATTTTAGAACCAACTATTGATACTGCTATATTTGAAATTATAAACACAACAATAATTGATGCAAATACGACCAGTGTAAAGTTTCTTGGAACCTTATATGGCATGTAACTTACATATTTTTCATATAATTTTTCCAGTTTATAAAACAGATAATTTGAGCCATTATTATTTGGACCCCCACAAGTTAATCCACAAGAATTGTAATCAGGATACGTTCCTTCTCCGCATTTAGCAGGGTCGTATATAGGATAACAATCACGATGAGGTAATTTTCCAACACACGCGTAACACGCAATAGATTCTGTATTAGTCATTTAGATAGTATATAATAATGTAATAATGTAATAATGCAATATACTAGAATATAATAAAATATAAATATATAAATATATAAATATATAAATATATAATAATTATATCATTATTCTATAATTAGAATTATAATATTATTTAAATTTCTTAAATTATGAATTTCGACGATACAAAAATCTACCATCCTGTAACACTTCAAGAGTATTCCTTATACGAAGACGCTGGTCAAGAATTACTACGTCAATTATTGAAAAGTTATTCTTTACATGGAGGAGGTAAAAAGAAAGGAAAGGCAAATAAAGAAACAAAAAAGAACTCAAAGAAAAACAAAGAAATGGAGGTTGACGATTCGGTTGAAGCAGAAGGAGAATTATTTTTCAACAAACGTCTTCCAAAAGATTACACCCACAGCACTTTATCAAGTGAAATAAAAGACTTTATGAATTCTTATAAAAACAAACCAAGACCAGAATTAATGACCTATTTAAGCGGTGATTTAGCGAAAAAATACGCCATACCAAGTGAGTTATTAAGTGCTTATAAAAAAGATGAAATAGAAGGCCCATCAATTGAAGCCAACCATATATATAATCCATGTATGCCAATTAGTTGGCGAGATGATTTCTTACCTATGGAGAAATTAATTAAGGGGTTTTTCGCAAAACATTCAAATTCAGAGGATATTCACAATGAAATGAAAAAGATTTTAGAAGAAGAAGTGAAATACCAAGAAGAAGTGGATGAACCTGAAAATAAACAAAATGCAGAAGAAATACTTAATCGTTTGTTTGTAGTTTCACCACCAGCGCCATTTTATAGATTAACTATGGACCAACTTGCAAATAGTGTTTTAGAAATAATACAAGAAATCATTGCTGCATTCGCTATATTAAAGACCCCAACCTTTAATATGGACAATGAATTTGATCAACAAATGACTTTACAATATATTAATTATTATGGCGAAAAATTCTACGCTCCTATTTTAGATGTTTATAATCATATCAAACTCGCAATTAATGATGCAGTTAAAGATATGAGTAAAACATATAAAAAACAAAATCTAACAGAAGAAAATATAGATGGTAATCTCAAAATAATAGTTGTGGGAAATTCAAAAAACTATGACAAAATTATGGATAAAATAATGCGTTTCCGTAAATTTATAGCAAATAAGAAAAAAGATGCCCTTGAAACAAATGAGTCCGGACGTTATGAAGAACCAATTCCTTATTACGCGTGTGTTAAAGTTGATATATTAGGAGATGTAATGTTTACTATATCCGGAGACGAAGGATTATTATATTTGAATGGAGAAGGTGAAATTAAACAATCAATTCGCGATATTATGAAACAAACTCCTGAAAAATTAATTTCCTTTTATGCAAAACAAAGACGTAAATCGAAAGATGCGATAGTTTATATAACAGATCCACGATCAAAATTAGATGATTACTATGATATATCTTTAGAATTATATATCTATAAATTACTTGTAAATGAAAAAATAAAATCAGGTCGATAAACGTTTCAAAACATTATTTCAAAACATTATTTCAAAACATTATTTCTTATATTAAAATATTCCACAAAATATTATATACTTATATATTATATAATAGTTACTTATAAATAAAGATGAAAGTTCCAGCATTTTTGAAAAATATCACTGTCCTTGATGTATTAATCCTTGTAGCAGTTGGATTAGCTATTTATTTAGCATATGTATATTTGTCAAAGGGTAGATTAGACGCACCTGTATATGATGCTGAACCACACCCCGTTTTAGAAAATACAAATGTAGATAAAGGCGATGCACCAATGCCATTAGAAATGAAAGTTGATAACAAACCAGTAAATGAACCAGCAGGAAAAGAAAAATTACGCGCTGCAAATAAAAAAGGTGACCACCTATTATTAGACCAAAAAGATGTAAAAGACAAGAGTAATTACATCTGTAACAAAGAATGCCCTTGTGACGAAAGAACTATTGGTGAATCTTTAGAAGATATCCGCAAACAATTTTTAAGTCCAACTAAATCTTTCTATGGAAATGTTAACAAATCATTCGGTGTTTCCTTAGAAGATGGATTCAAAGCTCAAGATGGCAGAGAACACAGTTGCTCTGTTAAAAAAATAGATGAAGCAGTTATCAACAGTGCTTTAGGTTGCAAAAAACAAAATAATTTCAATTTAAATTTAAATAACAAAGCAAATAACAACAAAGTTAATAATTTAAATAATAAAAATAATAACGAGTAAATCTATATATCGAATGATGCACTTATTTGTTTGGAGTCATTTTCGTTATTTTGAATATGTTCTCCTTGATGTATTAAAAGGTCGCGATTACTGTTGAACGTATTATCACAAACATTACACTTTACAGAATGTGTGCCGTTCAACCAATGCCATTCTAATCCTTCTATAGTTTCCAATGTTTTTTTACATGATGGACATATGAATCCCCCTTTTGGAAGAGCCATCGCTTTTTGTTCTCGTTCTTCCTTTAATTTTTGTTGATAATCATCCTTCGTTTTAGAGAGTGTATTTACGTGATGTTCTGCTATAGATTTATGTGAATGTTTAAGATTTGGAGTTGAACCAATATACTTATTTGGGGTGCATTTTTTTACTTCATACGAATTAATGCAATTACAATAAGGACCCATGTTCCTAGTACTAAAACACCTTTTTTTTTCATTATCTAATGCTTCATCTTTTTCACTTGAAAATGAAGTATTATATACATCAGATCTGTCACCGCCATTTTGAAATACTTTAACGTAATTTTTTAACAAATTTTTTCCTTCAAAAGAAAAAATATCATAACTATTTCCATTTACAGGATCTATAATAGTGTTCATTATTTATTTTCTTATTTATATTAGTATATAAAACCCTAATATTTTATCTACAAACACACAGTTTCACAAATCTTACTAGTTACTAAATAGGGATCGCAATTGGAAGACGGTCGGCGATCCTCAAAATATCCTTTCTTTTCTTCATTCACGTGTCTTGGGATTCGTATAGAACAACCACGACCAGCAACACTCGAACTAAACGTATCATAAG
>Ga0315338_1002755_pt1 | contig 16571 bp, 10 predicted proteins | sample ASW8metaG_FD_204518 | JGI IMG/M metagenome (GOLD analysis project Ga0315338, IMG submission 204518) | Ammonia-oxidizing marine archaeal communities from Monterey Bay, California, United States - ASW #8 | ecosystem: Environmental > Aquatic > Marine > Coastal | place: USA: California | collected... | reverse complement strand
TGTCGTGTCGTGGCTTCACAAAGCTATAGTACAGTTTTCTTTACATTTTGTCTACTTTATTTAACACCACATGTCGACGGGAAACCGGCGAATTCAGAGGCCTGGCCTCTCCCCTTCGGCTCCCGCAGACGATCGCCCTTAGAACCGTAGGTACAAGTCCGGAGCGGAACGAACCGGCCAATCCCATAGAATCACGAACGAGTTTCCCGAGTGACCTGAACACTCAGGCCCTTGAAAAATAGAGGTGGAACGTGACGACAACGACATTGGGCTACGATCAATTGCGAGAGACAGTGAATTGGGAGAGCGCCAAGCGGGATCTCGGCTGGGCCGAAGGAGAACCGATCAATATCGGTCACCTCTGCATCGACCGCCACGTCGACGAAGGCCGCGGGAACAAGCTCGCCCTGATTCACGAAGATCATGGTGGAAGCGTCCGTGAATTCTCGTTTTCGGACGTGAAACTGCGAAGCAATGGCTTCGCCTCATTTCTCCGCGAGCGAGGGGTCGGCGAACTCGATCGCGTCTGCCTTTTTCTCGACAAGTCGCCTGAGTTGTACATCGGATTCATCGGGATCCTCAAGCTGGGCGCCGTAGCGCAGCCTCTCTTTTCCGCCTTCGGTGAAGATGCACTCTTCCAGCGAGCCGACAACAGCCAAGCCGTCGCCATCATCACACAGCGCAAGCTACTCGGTCGGGTGCGGAAGATTCGCGAACGCGTTCCTTCACTGAAACATGTTCTCGTTATCGATGGAAAAGAGGGCAAGCCGCTCCGTGAGGATGAAGGCGAGGTCGCGTTCGACATGGAAGGGCTCAAGGCGGAGTCCTTCACTCCCGCTGTCACCTACAGCGAGAGCCCAAGTGTTCTCCACTACACGAGTGGAACGACCGGCCAGCCCAAAGGTGCGCTTCATGTGCACTCGAGTATCGTGGCGCAGTACCTCACTTCGAAGGTCGTCCTTGATCTGCAGGACGACGACGTCTACTGGTGCACGGCCGATCCGGGCTGGGTAACGGGAACGAGTTACGGGATCATCGGCCCTTGGTGCCTCGGAGCAACCCAGGTCGTGCTCGACGCCGGCTTCTCTGTGGAGCGCTGGTACCAGACGATGGCTCGTCATCGCGTCACTGTTTGGTACACCGCCCCCACCGCCATTCGACTCCTCATGAAGCAAGGAACTGCCGAGGTCAGGAAGCACGATCTCGCCCCGCTCCGTCACATGTGCAGCGTGGGCGAGCCACTCAATCCGGAAGCAGTGCACTGGGGCCGCGAGGCCTTCGGTCTCGACTTCCACGACACCTACTGGCAAACCGAGACCGGCTCGATGATGATCACGAACATGCCGGGGCTGAAGGTAAAACCGGGCAGCATGGGGCGCCCTTTCCCGGCCATCGAGGCAGCGATCCTCGACCCGAAGACCTGGGAACCAATCCAGGAGGCGGGTCAGGCCGGCATGATTGGAATCCGCCCCCCCTGGCCGAGCATGATGCGGACCTATTGGGACAAGACAGCCAAGTACCTCGGAAAGTTCCAACGCGGTTGGTACGTCACGGGTGATCAGGGCAGCATCGACGAGGACGGTTACTTCTGGTTCAGCGGTCGCGACGACGATGTCATCAACACCGGCGGTCACCTGGTCGGCCCCTTCGAGATCGAGAGCGCCCTGCTCGAGCACGAGGCGGTCGCGGAATCGGCCGCCATCGGAAAGCCTGACCCCGTCAACATGGAAGTGGTCAAGGCCTTCATCGCCCTCAAGCCCGGCTTCGAGCCGGACACCGATATCGAACTCTCGATCATGAACCTCATTCGGAAGAAGCTCTCCCCCCTAGCCATGCCCCAGGAAATCGAATTTGTCGAAAAACTCCCAAAAACGAGGAGTGGAAAGATCATGCGACGCCTCCTCAAGGCCCAGGAAACCGGCGAGGAGATCGGAGATATCAGCACCCTGGAGGACGACTAGAAAGCCCGACGCGGAGAGCCCGTGGCAGATGGTCTCGATTCATTTGTCACCGTCCACTAGTATCCTCGGCAGGTCAGGCGCCATCTAAGAGGATGGCGCCCCCATAGGGCAGAGTTCGAACCAACGATAGGAGACCCCGGTGAAAGACGAGATTCTCGAGTACATCCAAAACGAGTACTTGGAAGACGATGACGACGACATTGAATTGGACGAGGAGACGCCCCTCATATCGAGCGGAATCGTCGACAGTTTCAGCATGGTCAGCTTGAAGAGATTCATCGAGAAGAAATACTCCTGCAGCATCTCCGATGACAAAGCGACTCCCGAAGCCTTTGACAGTGTGACGAGCATCATCGCCCTCATCAAAGAGCACCAAGGATAGAGGTGACACCATGGCTTATCCCGGTTCGATCAAAGACCGTTACCAGTCCGAACTAGGTGAGATTCGAGAGAAGGGAATCTACAAAGAAGAACGGTACATCCATTCTCCCCAATCCTCCGGAATCGGCGTGGAGTATCCCAGTGGTGCTCCCGTCTCCGAGGTCATCAATCTCTGCTCGAACAACTACCTCGGCCTCTCCAGCCATCCCGATGTCGTCAAAGCAGCGCACGAGGGGCTGGATTCACGCGGCTACGGAATGTCGAGCGTCCGATTCATCTGCGGAACGCAGGACATTCATCGGGAACTCGAGAACCGGATAACCGAGTTCCTCGGCACGGAGGACACCATCCTCTTCGCCAGCTGTCTCGACGCCAACGCCGGCGTCTTCGAAGCCATCCTCGGTCCGGAGGATGTGATGATCTCGGACCGGCTCGTGCACGCCAGCATCGTCGACGGCATCCGTCTTTCCAAAGCCATGCACGACACGTACAAGCACGCCAACATGTCCCACCTCGAGCAGAAGCTGGAGGAGCACCAGGACAAGCGCACTCGGGTCATCATCACCGACGGCGTTTTCAGCATGGACGGTGACATCGCACCCATGGACGAGATCGTCGCGCTCGGCGAGAAGTACGACGCGATGGTTTTTGTCGACGATGCTCACGCCACTGGATTCATCGGCAGGACGGGTCGCGGAACGCCGGAGCACTTTGGGGTGCACGGAAAGGTCGACATCGTAACCACGACCTTGGGCAAGGGACTCGGCGGAGCCAGCGGCGGTGTCGTTTCCGGACGCAAGGAAATCGTCGAACTCTGTCGCCAGCGCGCTCGTCCGTATCTGTTCAGCAACGCGGTCGCCCCACCGATCGTGACCGGATCTCTCAAGGTCCTCGACATCCTGAGCGCGAGTACGGAGCGCCGGGACAAGCTGGAAGTGAACACGAACTTCTGGCGCAAAGGACTCACCGAAATCGGATTCGACATCAAGAACGGTGACAGCCCCATCGTTCCGATCATGCTCTACAACGCAAAACTGAGCCAGGACATGTCACGGGATCTCTTTGCTGAAGGCATCTACGTGATCGGGTTCTTCTTCCCGGTCGTGGCAGCCGGACAGGCCCGGATCCGGACGCAGATGACTGCCGATGTGGACATTCCGACCTTGGAACGAGCTCTCGAAGCCTTCCGCAAGGTGGGTGAGAAGTACGAAATTCTCGGTCTGAAGAAGAAAGAGATCATCGCCAAATTCGGTCTCTAGTCCAAACGAAGAAGCTTCCACGATGAGCACGCCGGCGATTTTCCAACTCGCCGGCGTGTTCTCTTCTTCTAGCTCCGACCATCAGCTCGATCCGACGTTTTTGACCCGATTAGTTCGAGTCGCCACGATAGACTGGGAGCGAATCGAGAACGGGCACAGCACCCTCCTGGTCCACATCGAGGTGTGTGACCTGGCCATCTACGATCACAAGGTAGCGCTTGAACTGGGGTGGAATAGCCTGGGAGATAGCGGCCGGATACCGCCCCGTCCAACTGTGTTCCGCGTCACTGAGTCCAACCAGATCCCCGAGAACAGCGCTCGCCACCGGCATGGCGCCGGCGCCTTTTCCGAGAAAGACCATCTCTCCTGTCCGCTCCCCATCGAGAACCAGCACGTTGTTCTCGGCGCCACTCGCGCCAAGGTGTCCCTGATCCGGAACGGCGCACGGACGGACCGTCGCGGCGATCTCGACTCCCGGCTTCTCCAGGTCTTCCATCAACGCCACGTAGCGAATACGGAATCCGAAAGACGGAGCCTGGCGGACGAGCTCCGGATCGACATCCCGGACGCCAACAACATCGATGTCCTCCGCGTCATACCTAAGGCGTCGCGCGTGGGCAATCAGGATGATCAGTTTCTGGAGAGAATCCCATCCCGAAACGTCGAGGTCGGGGTCGGGCTCCGCCCATCCGTCTGCTTTGACCAGAGCCAGCGCTTCTTCGAAGTTTCGTCCTCCCTCGATCAGTTCGAGGATTCGATTGCAGGTCGTCGAAAGTAACGCATAGATCCGATGGACCCGTTCCCGACCGAGAGGGCGTTCCACCGAGTAGATCAGCGGCCACCCCGCTGCAATCGAGTTTCGGTAAGCGAGACGAGCCCCGTTCTCGAGAGCGAGGCGTTCGAGAGCGACGCCATGCTCCCGGACGAGAGACTTGTTCGGAGTGACAACGGATGCTCCTCGTTCCAGAGTTGCCTTCACCCACGGCTGGGAGCCGGTACCGCGCGTTAGATCGAGGACGACATCGATATCTTCACGGGCGACGAGTGCAGCAGGATCGGCAGTCCGCTCGACGCCCGCAAACTCCTCCCCCAGTTCCTTCTTAGTATCGATTTCTGCCACCGCGATGACAGCAAACTCAAGTCCGTGTTCGCGACGAAGTCGATCACCCTCGCTCGAGAGAAGCCGGAGGAGTCGGCTCGCCACCCGCCCCGCTCCGAGGAGGCCGAGGCGCACATTTCGAACTTCCCGCTTCATCCCGATCGAGACGCCACCGCGGGAGGTCGCAGACGCTCCGAGGATCTCCGCGAGCTGATCCGTTTCCAGGAGGAACGCATCGTGTCCGTGCGGTGAGCGGACCTCTGCGTAGTGAGCGGACTTACCGAGATGATGGAGGATGTCGACGCCGAGGCGGACGTCGGCGGCCGGATAGAGTTGGTCACTGCTGATACCGACCGCAACAACGTCGCACTTCACTTCATCGAGCGCGGCCACGAGACCACCGCGACCCTCCCCGACATCGTGCAGATCCATGGCCCGGCTGAAGAGGATGTACGTGTAGGGGTCGAACCGCTTGACGATTCGTTTGCCATGATGACGAAGCCACGACTCGATATTGTACATGCCTCGCTTGGCCAGCGTGCCCTTCGGCTTCTGAAACCAGTCCCGGCCGAACTTCTCTTCCAGACCAACAGGAGAGCGGTAGGAGAGCATTCCCACTCCCCGGGCAATCATCTGACCGGCCTTGGCAGCCAGATCATCATCGGTGAGGTCGAGTTCGATTCCGCGGCGCTGCAGCCAGTTGAGCCCGATCTGATAGGGCGTGGTCCGAAGCGGCGCAGCCACGGCCACGACCTGCTCGACGAAGTCCTCCCCCGCCAGGGCCCACTCCCAGGCCACCATCGCACCCATCGACGGCCCGACGACGCGGGCAAGGCGCTTTATCCCGAGCTGCTCGACGAACAGTCGCTGGGCCTTCTGCATGTCGCGCGGGGTGAGAAGGGGAAACTCTCCCAAAAAGGGATCGCCCTCGGCGCCGTCGGCCGGAAAACGAGGACCCGTCGTCCCGTAACAACCACCAAGCAGATTCGGACAAACCACGAAGTAGCGATCGGTATCAATGGCCAGACCAGGCCCGACCAACGCATCCCACCAGCCATCGGCCTGGCCAAAGTGAATCCCCGCGGCATGCGGATCACTCGCGAGCGGATGAACGATGAGGATCGCGTTGTCGCCGTCCGCATTCAGTTGACCCCAGGACTCATAGGCGGTCTGAATCCGGTCGAGGCGATGTCCGTACTGCGTCTCGAACGGCGTAGACAGATCGAGCTGGAGCGTCGCAGCATGCTCGACGGCAGGCGAGGGCCACCAGAGGTCTCTGTGTTCGTTCACCAGGGTCTCCATTTTCTGGGACGACAAAGAATCGTCCGGTCCTTCGAATACAAGGTTCCGGTCGAGATTCTAGCAAGCGCGGCCCAGGATGCTAGCGGATGCGTACGATTCGCATCGGCTCGTCGAGGCGATCGGCCTCGGAGCGGATGTAGTAGACTCCGGTCGGAACCTGCTCACCCCGATCGTCTCGACCGTCCCAGCTCCAGGTCGTGTCCCCGAGACCGTTGCGTTCGAGTCGACGCACGAGTGAGCCGTCCACCGCGACGACATCGAGATGTGGCGAAGAAAGCTGCCGCGACGCCTCAATTCTCGTCCCCTCGACGAACGGATTCGGAAGGACTCGCCAGGCAGATCCGCCCAGGGCTCCCGCGGTTTCGACCGCGGTGGGATCGAGGAGGTCGATCGCCATCACGAAGCCACCGTCACCAAGAAGCCGAGCGTGTACCGACTTCCCTCCCGCGATGACTTTCGTGCCGTCGTCGCTGATTGCGACACTCTCTGCGGAGCCGACACCAAAAACGGCATCATCGGGGATGGCATGAATCGGTAGAGCCGAGCTGCGTTCATAGACGCTGACTACGTTGCCTTCGGTGGTATCGAGATCACCCCAGGAACTCGCGACGAGAAGGCCACCGTCCGGGGTCAGATCGAGGTCGGAGATCCAATCTCCATATGAGGTGTCGACCCAAAGGGGTATCCCGCTCGAGATGTCATAGAGAACGACATGTCCCCCACTCGGATTGACCCAGGCCCCCGCTGCCACGGTCGAACCGTCATCGGAGATAGCGAGAGCGGTGGCCCAGGTCGTACCCCCAATTGCGTCGAGCCAGATCTGCTCGTAGTCCGTCCCGTTCCACTCGTAGGCACGAACAATCCGCGCCAGGCCGCCCGTCACGAGGTAACGTCCATCACCAGAAAGAGCCGAACCGATCTGAGTCTCTCCAGCGATGGCAACCGAATCGCGCAACGCACCGGTCGTCGTGTCGAAGATCTTCACTGAGGTTCGCGTGGTGGCTGCGGCGAAACGTCCGTCGGCGGAAAGCGTGAGGCCGTGGAGGGTACCGGTGAGCGGCCCGGTAAAGCGAAGCACGCCGGTCACGCCGTCATAGACATAGATCGCCCCGACTCCGCTCGGTACGCCGGCAACGGCGGCGTATGTCCCGCCGTCCGCCGAGATCGCGCTGTACTGCCCCACGTGTCCCGGTTCAAACCACTGCGACGCGACCGGAACATTACTTCCGACATCGAAAACGTAGAGTGAATCCGCTCGCCCCGTCGTCGCGATGCGGTCGGCTCGGTTTGCGTCGACCCGAATCTGGAATTCTACGGCGGGCATGAGACGTTCCCACTCGGGAACGTTGTCGTCGCTCATTGCGTAAAGAGAGGTCCGCTTATTGTTCAACCACCAACCAGCGCAACCAAAAGCACCATCTCCTGTTATGGCAACATCAGCCGCGATGGCCGCACCGTGCGCAGTATCGAGCCAGAGATAGTCGGTCGCACCTCGGTAGGCGGGAGCGTTCGCAGAGGGAAACTCAGGAAGGCCGGGGGCTGGAGTCAGCGTTCGAACGAGGACTCGCCCCGCGGGATCGAGAACAGTCTCTTGAACCACGCCCCGAGCATCCAGCGCTGGATCCGCTGTCGTATCTGCCGCCAGGCTGGGGAGCGTTACGGCGCCGAGAAGACCGAACGCGAACAGGAACCCAGCGATCCGTTGACTTGCATCTGAGGTGTAATTCATAAGGCCAGCTTCCTCCGTCGCGTATGGTTGCTGTGTGTTGTCCCGCTCTCTGTAAACCGCGGGAGAGGCGGCGAAGCGAACGGGGACCGGTCAGCTCCCAACGAGCATAGCGCACGGATCATGGACCACGGCAGGCTTACTCGAACAAAAAGTCCCCCGCAGAAGCAACGCCGCGGGGGACCAGATCTGATCGGAATCGAACCGCTACTTCTTCGGACCCGCCGCGACGAGGGCCTTGCCCTCGGCGTTGTCGGTGTACTGTTCGAAGTTCGCGACAAAGAGATCAGCCAGCTCGGCGGCCTTCTTCTCCCACTCGCTGCTATTCGCATAGGTATCCCGGGGATCGAGGATCCCACTGTCCACGCCTGGTAGTGAGGTCGGAACTTCGAGGTCGAAGACGGGAATCTTCTTCGTCGGAGAGGTCTCGATGTCACCGTTGATGATGGTATCGATGATTCCGCGCGTGTCCTGGATCGAAATGCGCTTCCCGGTACCATTCCAGCCCGTGTTGACGAGATAGGCCTCGGCTCCCGACATCTCCATCTTTTTTACCAGCTCCTCGCCGTACTTGGTCGGATGCAGAGCCAAGAAAGCCGCACCGAAACAAGCGGAGAAGGTCGGAGTCGGTTTGGTCACGCCAATCTCCGTTCCGGCCAGCTTGGCGGTAAAACCGGAGAGGAAGTGATACTTCGTTTGTTCCGGGGTCAGTTTCGAGACCGGAGGGAGCACTCCAAAGGCGTCCGCGGTGAGGAAGATAACCTTCTTGGCCGCTCCAGCCCGAGAGACTGGCTTGACGATGTTGTCAATGTGGTAGATCGGGTAGCTGACGCGAGTGTTCTGGGTAACCGAGGCATCGGTGAAGTCAATCGTCCCGTTAGCATCGAGAGTCACGTTCTCGAGCAGAGCATCGCGGCGAATCGCGTTGAAAATGTCCGGTTCCGCCTCTTTGTCGAGGTTGATCGTCTTGGCGTAGCAACCACCTTCGAAATTGAAGATGCCATCATCATCCCAACCATGCTCGTCATCTCCAATGAGTTGACGTTTGTGATCCGTCGAGAGGGTCGTCTTCCCGGTGCCGGAGAGGCCAAAGAAAACTACCGTATCCCCGTCGCTCCCGACATTGGCACTGCAGTGCATCGCGGCTATGCCCTGGAGCGGGAGAAGGTAGTTCATCATCGTGAACATGCCCTTCTTCATCTCGCCGCCGTACCAGGTACCACCGATGATCTGCATCTTTTCGGTCAGGTTAAAGGCGGAGAAATTCTCGGAGTGGAGTTCCTGTCGTTCCCAGTTCGGGTTCGTCGTTTTCGAACCGTTCATGACGACGAAGTCAGGCTCACCATAATCGGCCATTTCAGCTTCGGTCGGACGAATGAACATGTTCTTGACGAAATGTGCCTGCCAGGCCACTTCGCAGATAAAACGAACCTTGAGACGTGAGCTGGGATTGGCTCCGCAGAAGGTATCGACGACGAAGAGACGCTTGTTCGAGAGTTCCTTCGCAACAACCTCACGCAATTCCGTCCAGGTCTCTTGCGTCATCGGTTTGTTGTTGGAACTCTTCGCCATGTGCGACCACCAGACGTTGCCTTCGGTGATGGCGTCTTTGACGATGTACTTGTCCTTGGGAGAGCGACCGGTAAACTTACCCGTCATGACATTGACGGCGCCCAGGTTCGAAACCTGCCCCACTTCGTAGCCTTCCAGTTCCGGCTTCGTTTCCTCTGCGAAGAGAAGCTCGTAGCTCGGGTTGTGGAAGATCTCCGTACTTCCTGTGATGCCGTACTTCGCCAGGTCCAATGTGCCTGTCATGCCTCTACTCCTTCCAAAATTCTTTGGAGCGGCAGTCTCATCCCTGTGCTCTTCGAGACTGCTAGCAGAGCCCTCCGCACTGGCTGTTTCCACAGTGCGGATTCGGGTTCGCCCCTTAAGCATACAAATCTATCAAGTGCAGCAATTAATGGGAAGCTTCATAGAGCGCTGACGAAAGAAATCGCCGCCCACAGAACCCTATTCTCAGAGGACTATTTCGCTCTGCGACTGCAGGTAAGTAGGCCCACTAATGACTACATTTCCACGGGACAGTACGTATTGTGGCGAAGGCATCTTGCCGCCAGGCTTCTCTTGGTGATCCTCCTGGCCGGGAGTTCCGGCCAACGGGTTCAGCCCCTCCCCTAAGGGGGGCCAGTGGCCGGGTCCGGCGCGAGCGCTGGGCCGGGTCGGCAGGAGATAGAATATGCCTATCAACGTCATCATCCTCGGTGCAGCGGGCCGGGATTTTCACGACTTCAACGTGTACTACAAGAACAACGCCGACTACCGGGTGGTAGCGTTCACCGCGACCCAAATCCCCGATATTGACGGCCGTCGGTATCCGCCTGAGCTGGCTGGTGAGGCCTATCCCGAGGGAATCCCGATCATGGACGAGTCGGAGCTGACCGACCTGATCCGTCGATTCGACGTCAAGGAGTGCAGCATGTCCTACTCCGACCTTCCTCACGAGGTGGTCATGCACCTGGCCGCCAGGGTCAACGCGGCCGGGTCAGACTTCAAGATGATCAGCCCCTCCGCCACCATGGTGGAGTCATCCAAGCCCGTCATCGCCGTCTGTGCGGTTCGGACAGGCTGCGGCAAAAGCCAAACCTCACGTCGCGTCAATGAGGTCCTGAAGGCTATGGGTAAGAAGGTCGCCACGATCCGCCACCCGATGCCTTATGGCGACTTGAGTAAGCAGGTCTGGCAACGTTTCGCCGACTACGCCGACCTCGACAAGCACGAGTGTACGATCGAGGAGCGCGAGGAGTACGAGCCTCACATCGCGATGGGAAACCTGCTCTTCGCCGGGGTCGACTATGAGAAGATCCTCGCTGAAGCTGAAAAAGAGGCCGACGTCATCCTCTGGGACGGCGGAAACAACGACGTCTCGTTCTACAAGCCGGACCTGACCATCGTCGTGGCCGATCCCCACCGACCGGGTCATGAGATGACCTACTATCCCGGCGAGACGAACGCGCGATTAGCCGATGTCGTCGTAATCAATAAGGTCGGAACAGCCGACCCGGCCGACGTCGATACGGTCGAGAAGAACATCAACGCGATGAACCGCGAGGCCCGCGTCATCCGCGCGACTTCACCGGTCACGCTTGATGATCCCGATGCTATCCGCGGAAAGCGGGTGCTCGTGGTCGAGGACGGGCCAACCTTGACTCACGGTGGCATGCGCTACGGCGCAGGTCATGTCGCTGCGCGCCAGTTCGGAGCGTCCGAAGTGATCGATCCGCGACCCTTTGCCGTCGGCTCGATCAAGTCGACCTACGAAAAATACAATCACATGACGGAGATCCTTCCCGCCATGGGGTACGGCGACAAGCAAATGGCGGAGTTGCAGGAGACAATCAACGCAGTCGACTGCGACGTCGTCGTCATCGGGACGCCGATTGATCTGGGCAAACTCCTCGAGATCGACAAGCCGTCTGTGCGGGTCCGCTACGAACTGGACGAGCACGGCAAGGAAGCGTTGCGGCCCTTTATCGAGAAGGTGGTTGGGTAGGTAAGGAAAGGCGCTCACGACCTGGCGGTCCCAACAACCGCTGGCCAGGATCGCCTTTCGGGTGCGCAGAGGGCGCCGGCCCGATCGCCAGGTCGGGCCGACGTCTTTTTCTGAATCGAAATCAGACGGCCTCGACTAGCGTCTCCTCCTGGAGTGCCTTTTTCGCCTCACTGCGCAATCGAACCAGGTTTCCCGCTGTCTGCCCCAAGAACTGCAATGCGACGTCGGGATGATCTTCGAGCATGTCAAAGAATTCCGAAGTGCGAGACTTGAAGACGATGAGGTCCGTTTTTGCAACGGCGTCAAACCAGCGCGGCTCTCGTGCCGTCGATTCCAGAGCTCCCATGGGGTAACCCGGACCAACCAGAAAGGTACGACCGTCCGGAGTCTGGCATTCAATTTCACCGACAATGGGCGTAAACAAGGATCCGCTCTCCTCCCCTGCGGTCCAAATCGTCGCTCCGGCAGGGAATCTCAGCTGCTCGACCGCGCGGGCCATTCGAACGAGCGGTTTCATCCCTGCCCCGGAGAAGGCGTCCGCCTGGCGGAGCATCATGATCATGTCGACGAGCGTGAACCCTTCCGGAAGCGCTCCGATTCGCTTGGGTATCGCGAGGTATGTTCCGTCCGCGATTTTTTGACGTTCTTGGAGTGACTGCGCAGCCATTCCACGGACGGCTTCGATCAGGATGGGGAAACGGTCTTCAAAAACGTCCGCGAGAACATCGGAAGAAATGCCAAGGGCGAGTACATCAGTCTCGGCGACGACTGACAGATCCTCCCAGCGATCCGTCAACGAAGCGAGGAAGCCCACTTCGGTTCCTGGACCACGTTCTTCGTCGAGAATCCAATCGGCCAACGCCCGGACCTGGCCCGACACGATGACGTAGGGCCGCTCGTCCGACTGCGGGCCGCCGAGAATCGTCTCGCCGGCGCGGAAGGCGCACTCCTCCGTATGCTGGGCAATCAACGAGATCTCGTCGAGGGGTAGCGACGTCAGCGGCCCAAAACTCTTCAAATGCCGGATCCGCTCGACCGGGCTGATTGTCCACACATGATCTTGATTCAAAATGTTTCCCTCGCTTTAAACACTGAGGCCAGGGTCACTGGTGCCCAATGGTCCGGGTAGAGTCAAGCCCATCTGGGTGAGCGATCGCTCGACCGCGTCCTGGACATGACCATCGGGATCGGAAACCAGGGCCCGGAGTCGATCCGACAAATGACTCAGACCAAGCTCTCCGATCTGGCCGACGACGAGACAGCGCATGGCCATACCGCCCTCCTCGAGGAGGACGCCAAGGACATGATCATAGCTCCTCGGTTCGCGGATGTAGAACGGGACCGCCCCTCGTAGTTTCTCATCCGCCGAAGTTTCATCGATCAGGCGAAGCAACGGGTCACGCAGACTTGGTTCGAGCAGATTCTCGATCAGCTCCCGCGCACTGGCCCGTTTGTCGCGACGCGAGCTCGTCAATCCTCGGAAAATTGCGTAGACCTCCTCCTCGGGGTGAAGGATACCGAGAATGCGAAACAGGCGTTCTTTCGCGGTCTCCTCGTTCTGGGCAAGGAAGTCCCTGACTAACTCGTGGAGAAGAGTCAACCGACTCTCGTCCTCTTTCCCACCCCGCTCCAGTTCAAAGCGTCGATCGAGTTGCCGGAACGCCATCGTCAGTTCATTCCGAGCGGCCCGGGACAGAACCTCGCGATCGTAGTCGAGCTCCGGCAGGTCTCGTCGCATCGCGCCGAGGGCTCGCAGCGCCTTGTAGCTGACGACGTCATCTTCCTCGACGATCAAACAGCCGATCAGAATCTCTACCGCCCGTTGGTTTCGGAAGCGATGGATGGATCGCGGGAGGTGGCGACGTATCTTGGGGCTGGCGCCGGGGTCGCGGAGCGTCGCCTCCAATGCGGTCAGCGCATCCGGTCCGATCGCTACGAGGGTGCGGCGAGCCTCAGCCCGAGCCTCCCGATCGGCCAGCATCCCGATCAACGTGGGAATGAACTTCACGGAGAGAACCTGTTGCATCCCCAGAGTCACCTCCTGGCGAACCTCGCGCTCTGGAGAGTTGGCCAGCTCGATGAGCGCCTCTTCGTAGAGCGCACCGGGGCTGTAGCGAATTGCCTTGGCCAAGGCGAGTCTCAACGTCGCATTCCCATTCTTGGCACCCTGGTTGATCGTAGCAAGAGCGGTGGTTGATCCCGTAAACGAGGCCTGACCGATCCAGGCTGTGGCCCGCACGATGGGCGACGAGTCGTTGGCCATCCGGTCGAAACTTTCGATGTCGGGAGAGAGCCAGGAGCGGGACCGCAGAGCCGAAGCTCGAATCTCCGGATCGTCGGAGAGAAAGAGCCGATCGAGGATAGGGAGAATGTCGAGTCGTCCGGCGCTGACGAATTGACCGAGGGCGCGAGTCACCACCTCCTGTTCGGGGTGGTAGAGAATGAGGGCCGGGACGAGATCACTTCTCTCCTGCTCGGCTAACAAGTCGAGTGCGGCCAGAACTTCCCCGTTGTCGGCACTGTTCAACGCCCGCATCAGGGCCTCGAGAGAGGCGAGATCGAGGTCGGGGTACTCCACCCGACTGGCAATGGCGTTTTCGTTGAGGGTCCGACGGAAAAGCCCTAAATAATAGGGCCGGAGCGAACGCGCCACTCCCGCCCAGGCCAGTGCGAGGACAAAGACGGCGAGGGCAAAACCCCAACTGGGCAGGCCGACCAGACTGGCCAGGAGGATCAGCACGGAGGCGAGCGCCTGCCCTCCTCGTTGACCAAGCACGTCGATGATCCCCTTGACGCGACTGCGCTGAAATGACGTCAGCGGGACGAAAAGCATTTCGCTCGAAGTCCGGTGCAACGAGTGCCGGAAAGCCCCGTCGATTCCCTTGAGGAGGTACGAACCCATCAAGGCAGCACCCGCCAGAATCGCCACGGATCCTGCCGCCAGGAGAACAGGCAAAACCGTGAGGAAGTAATCGATTTTCAGCTTGCGAATCCACGCCGCCAGGTAGCGCACGAGAAAGACCTGACTGACGAGCGAAAGAACGTTGAAAAGTAGGTAGGCGCTCGCAAAGAAGCTACCCAGCTCTTCGGCCGGAATTCTCGCAGCGACTTCTCTCTTGAAAAGGAAATCGACCAGAGTGAAGAGCACCGTCGAGAGAAGAACCATCGCACCGACGCGACGCAGGTACGGATCCTGATTAATCGCGAGGAGGGGCTTGCGGAACGTCCCCGCAGCCTGGATTGCCTCCTTGCCCTTTTCGACCAGGGGCAACTTGGGCAACAAGGCCAGAGGAACACAACCAGCGCAAACGAACAGGAAACTCGCTCCGATGAGCAACTCACGCGCCTCAAACCAGCTCGAAAGTATGCGCGCGATGGCCGATCCCGTGATCGCCCCGAGAACGCTTCCCATCGTGATGAGGGCGAAGATCCTCTTCGCCTGGTCGATGGAAAAATAGTCCCCGATCAGAGTCCAGAACCGGACGACGATGAGGGTGGCGAAGACCCCCGTCCAGATGTAGAGCGCAAAGAGGACCCAGGACATCGGAAAGCGAGTGAGCCACCAGAAAAGGAGCGTGACACCGGCCGACCCGAACAGCCAGAGCCCGAGGTCTGTCCGCGTTGGGCTGCCTCGGCCCCGGGATCTCTCGAGGGCAAAAAGAACGAGTGCAACCGCGGCAATTCCAAGATAGGTCCAAGGCAGTTGTGACGCCGGCAGCCTGGAAAGGAACAACGCGTCCCGAGCCGTCTCGAGCAGAATGTGACCCGCCATGATAAGAAAAAGGGCCAGGAAAGCCCCGCCGGTCGTGCGACGTTCCTCTGGACGGATATTGGCAATGAGGCTCAAGTTCGTTCGTCCACCATCATCAATGACAATTCCTTTGGGAAGTTGGACACGAACCCACACCTCGGCATCGGTGCGCCACTCCGCCTGAGTATCACTGTTCTGCCCCCGGCTGACCACGGTGAAGAGAGCCCGTGGAAATCGGTGAAACCTCAGACGGATACCGGCATCCTATGGAGAGCGTACACGGAATCGACACTCATTCAACAAGTGGGAATCCCAACATGCCGAAAGCGATTTGGAACAATCAGGTCATTGCCGAGAGCGACCACACGGAAGTCGTCGAGGGAAATCACTATTTTCCACCAGGCACGGTCGACAAGAAGTTCGTCAAATCGAGTAACACCACGACTTTGTGCCCTTGGAAGGGCGACGCAAGTTACTACACGGTCGAAGTCAATGGCGAGAAGAACGAGGACGCAGCCTGGTTCTACCAGACGCCTCTTCCCGCCGCCCAGAATATCAAAGATCATGTCGCTTTCTGGAAGGGCGTGCAGATCGAGGCCTAGGCCGGATCGACATTCTGTCCTCTTTCTCTGAAGGCCTCTCGGTGTCACAGCATCGAGGGGCCTTCGTCACAAACAGGATTCCTCGCGAACTCATTCCACAATGCGCCCTTCGAATTCCCGCCCCAAGTGTTCTCGCCAGAGGATCTCCGCAATCTCGACCGGGTCGCTCTCCACGCCCTGCTTCTGGAAGTACTCGCAAACCCGGAGAACATCCCGCGCGAAAATCTCGTAGCCCCGACTATTCGTATGAGCCGGTGTGACCTGGGGAAAGTCGATCAAGGTGATGTCCCCCTCCCAGTAGAGGATGTTGTAAGAGGATAGATCGCCGTGGATCAGTCCCTCAGACAGCATGACCTCGATGCTGGCGACGGTCTTCTCGAAGAGAGGTTTCGCCTCCTCAGGCTGAAGCCGCACGGAGTGCAAGACGGGCGCAGCCGTGTTTGCATCTCCGACGAACTCCATGAGGATGGCGTTCTCGCCACAAGAAAGCGGCTTTGGAACCGGAACATCGAGCGAGTGGAGGCGCTGGAGCGTCCCAAACTCGTAGAGGATCCAGGATTGGTGGAGCATCTGCGCTCCCAACCTCGTCTTGTTCTTCATCGCCCGCATCGCGCGACTGTCGTTGCGTCTTACGATGCCGCCTTCGTCACTGAGAATTTCTCTCCCTTCCCGATACATGGCGTCATTTCGAAGATTGCGGAACCTGCGCGGTCGATAGACCTTCGCGGCAACCAGCTCCGGTCCGACCTCCGGAGCCGCCTGACAGAGATACACGTTCGCTTCCTTGCCGCCCTTTACCTCAGCCAGTACGTCGATGATGAGACCGTCTTCGTAGAATCCGTTCAGAGAATTCATCATCCAGCCTTCTTCAAAGCGTCGAGGTCGGTAGGTCGTTTCGAATCTCAGCGCCGGGTCGGGCGGACCGTCTTCTTTTAGG
>Ga0315338_1002753_pt1 | contig 16577 bp, 12 predicted proteins | sample ASW8metaG_FD_204518 | JGI IMG/M metagenome (GOLD analysis project Ga0315338, IMG submission 204518) | Ammonia-oxidizing marine archaeal communities from Monterey Bay, California, United States - ASW #8 | ecosystem: Environmental > Aquatic > Marine > Coastal | place: USA: California | collected... | reverse complement strand
TCTTTTGCTAATAATTCACTTGCTCTTTTCGCATAATATTTATTAATAAAAAGTTTCGTGTTGTCACCGAACATCTCTAAGTTTTCGGCATAACTAATATAATCTAAATAATGCTCTGGTTCTGTCATCACTGTTACTAAATTGTGATTTTTAATAGAAGCGCGTATTAATGAATATCCACCTATATCGATAGTTTCGATATCAGGTTCTTCTAAAAAAGGATATAAATTTACAGCAACTAAATCAAAGAATACCTCGTTCTTGTCTAATACTCCGCTAAATATCCCAGGATGAAGTGTTTTAACTCTACCATCACATTGCTCAGATATATCAAATGCTTCATTTATGTTACTTAATTTGCTTTTATTTTCTATAATATTTGATATATGAGTATAAGTTCCACCTGTGCTAAAGATATTATATCCTTTTCTTTCCAAAAATGGAACTAATTTATCTAAATGCGCTTTATTGTAAACACTAATTAATGCGCGTTTCATTTCTATAAAAGTAAATATAAAGTATAACAAACAAATTTTAATATTAGAAAAAACATAATAAAACAATAATAAACGATATATTCACACCACCTTTTTCTTATTTAAGAAGTAAACCCCAGTTATAATCAACGCTCCACCAATCATTTGATAATATGAAATCTGTTCTTTATATATAAAATAACCTATACACATGGTTAATAATATGATAACAGGTTGAATCTGTGGTATTAAATGACTGATATTTTCCTTTTGTAATAAATGAATTAATGCTACAGCAGATATAAAGGTAGAAATAGCACTCATAGAAATATAAACCATCTCTTTTTTCGTCAAATCTTTTAATTTCGAAAAGTCACATTTTTTGTTACATAACAAATAGATCAGATATATGACAATTATTGCTGCCGATAATAATTTGTTAAATACCAAAGATTCATCAGGCGATAAGGTTTTCATCGTATTTTTCTTCAAAAATGGATCAATTGACCAACATATCACTAAGATTATAACAAAAATAATACTAATTAATTTCATTTTAATTTAATATACATAATATCTATATAAATATTTGCGGTATAAATAATAATTGTATTTCAAAATTTATTTTATTTATTTATTTATTTATTTTATAGTTAATTTACCTGTTCCTTTTATTGTTATTTTACCATTTAATTTTACGGTGGTTTTACCATTTCCTGAACCTTCTTCTGCAGGTGTGCTTCCTATTTCTACATCAGCTTCAATAGATCCTTCACGTAAGGTTACTGTAAAACGACTTGAATCTATACCCAAATCAGTCGCATAACGTGATTTAAGAACATTTATTAAACTTGTTTGTTCCGCTCCACTTAAATCACTTAAATCAACATTTGCAATTGTCACAGTAAATTCGTAATCTACGTTATCTTGTGTGGATACAGTTGTCACCGATGCACTAATGTCATCAGCATCAATACTTACACCAGCTATAGAATTAAGTTCTGTAACAACTTCATTTTTCAAGGTTGTAGATGCAGCCGCAGTTTCTACATTACTTGTTGATACATCAGATGAATTTGAAGACAAACTTGAATTATAATATATCGCAAATTGACCTGCATCTGTTCCACCTGTATCAACGAACGTTGAACCAACTATTAAATAATCACCATTTTTACTCAATTGACCCGTTGAACCAAATCCATCTCCTGATGTAACAGATCCTAAAGAATCATCTAAAGTACTTCCTACTTTTGTCCAGTTAGCACTTCCGTCCCAGGTATATACATTTACAGTATTGTCAATTGAATGTCCTACTGCAAGAACATCACCATCATCATTTAAACTAACAAATCTATTATTTGTTGCACTTGCGTCTGTATTTATTGAGAATTTACCGCGATCTGTATTACCACTGTCCCATACACTATTTGACCCCATTAAGTCCCATTGACTTGTTCCACTATTATATTCATACACTTTAGCATACCCACTGCCCGAGGTTCCGTCTCCTCTCGTTGCAATTGCGACTCTTGACCCGGTTTTATTTAATTCAAGTCTATAACCAAACTTATCATTATTCGAATCACCATTTAAATCTTGTCCTAATTGCTCCCATTTATCAGTTCCAGAATTGTACTCATACATTCGAACCATACCAGAATTTGAACCACCCGCATCTTCATTTACTGTTCCAACGGCTATACGAGTTCCCGTGTAATTTATATCAACCGACGAACCAAATAAATCTCCTGCACCAGTTCCCACAAGAGAAATCCCATTGGGTGCTGTTGTCCCACCAGAGGTAGCGTTTGTACTTGCATTACCTATTAATACCCAATAAGATTTGCCTCCTGTTTGAGTCCCGTCACCATCCTTAAATACTAAATTAGGTGTAGCACTCCATTCCGATCCACTTGGTATCTTATAAGTGTAAGTAAATGCGGCACCAGAATTATTTCCTTCTTCGTCACTATACCTCGCCCCCATTACGATAGTATTACCGTCGCCTGTTATACCAACCATTTCACCAAAACGATCTACTGTTAAATTATCGCCATTTCCATCTTCTAAAATAGGCAAGGTTGTTAAAAATGAAGGACCATAATCATCCCATACACTTGTTCCGCCATTATATTTTTTTATCATAACACAACCTTCTCTATCATTTCCATTACCTTGAACAGTACCTCTATCGTGTAATGGATGACCACTTATAAAAATAGTCCCGTCACCATTCATATCTACATCTGTTGCAGTACACTCATGGTTACTCCCAACCGAATCTTGTGGGCCTTGTAATTCATCTCCATAAGCTGACCAACTTCCTCCTGAATACTGAAAAGCAAACACACGACCTCTACTTCTCGTTCCTTGATTCTCTATTGCAGCCACGACTACCTTGTCGCCATCATCGTTTATCGAAACTGAATGCCCTAAATATGCTTCATTTGCTAAATCTGCCGTAAGATCTGTATCATTTATGACACTTCCTAATAATGAATAACTCATTTTAGTTTATTTATTTTAATTTTCTTAATATATATTTATAATATTTTAATGTTTCCACCTAAAATTTAAATCTATATGAAATCTATATGAAATCTATATGAAATCTATATGAAATCTATATGAAATATAAAGTATCTATATAATATAAATTGATAATTCAATAATATAATAATTCATAATTTTTTAAAAAAAATATATCTTATTAAAAATCTTAATTAGACAAATGTTTCATCTACGTATCCCCAATTTATTACATTAAAAAATGCGCGAATGTAAGCGTTTCTCTTATTTTGATATTTCAAATAATAAGCATGTTCCCACACATCCAACCCCAATAAAGGTGTTCCATGTTCAATATCTTTAATTTTTTTCATAAGAGGATTATCTTGATTTCGTGTTGTTACTATTTTTAATTTTCCAGCAGGAGTTTTTATTAACCAACACCAACCACTTCCAAATACACTTAACGCCATTGATTCAAACGCTTTATAAAATCCTTCCATACTTCCATATTCCGAATCACATATTGCCTTCTTAATTTCCGGGAAGTTTTCTATATTTCTCTTTTTCTTATCATTTGTCATACATCTCCAGAAAAACTGATGATTGTAATGACCACCGCCGTTATTCCGTAATGTATCATTTTTAGGTGGAATACGACCTTGTAATTCTTCTATAGACAACCGTTTTTTAGATTTAGATACTTGCATTGCTTTATTTAATTTGTTAATATAACCTTGGTGATGCTTTTTATGATGAACCATCATTGTCTTTCTATCTATATGAGGTTCTAATCCATTGTAAGGATATTCTAATTTTGGTAAATGAAACATACTTTTTCAAAAAAGTAATATCAAAAATATTTAAATATTTTAATATGTAATAAAAGGATAACATAATTTATATTTTAATAAAATTTTGAAATAATAAATAAAAATTTTTGCAGATTTCGTCGTAATACGAATAAGTACGTATTTTTGTATAATCTTTTTTAAAAAAATGTGCTTTCCATGTTTCGTCGTAAGACGAATAAATGGGCAAACGTTAGTTTGCTTAGTTGGAGTATGCAAGACCACCCATACCACTCATGATACGAAGGACGTTGTAGTTAAGAGCGTAGATTGCTTCAACTTGTGCAGAAGCGCTTAATTCAAGTGTAGCAGTGTCGATTCTGGAGAAATTGCATGTTCCAGATGGTTGGTGTTCTTCTGGTTCCAAAGCGAAGGAGTACATGTTAATATTGTTGGTCATGGAAGAAGTTCTGCAAACTGGTGCTTGAGTTCTACCAATGACGTCAATCGTTACACCATCACTATTAGCAAGTGCGGAATGAATACTTCCAGCAGCAATAGCAGTTTCAAAGGCACAAACAGGGTCTGTAGCAGCAGAGACAGAAGCGACTTGAACAATGTGATGTGTAACTGCATCAGCACCGTGATCATCCGCGTCATTTCCTCCGACAGCAATACTTAATACGTCACCAACTTTAATTGGAGTTGCAGCATGAAGTTCTGCAGAAACAGTAACTTGACCTACAGCTAAAATAACTACGCCAATTGCACTTGCATCAGTAGCATGGTGTGTAAGAGCACCAGTATGAATTGGATTAATCATGGTTGGTGTTTGAACAACAGGAACATTTTGTCCTGGGACAGCGGTGTGGCAGGACATTGGTTGTTGAAGTTGGAAATATTCTTTTTCTCTTGCGGCGAATCTGTCGTGTCCGTTAAGTTTTAATTTCATAGTTTCAGTGTTAATAGCAGCGGCATCAGTCCAGTAGAGAGCTTTGACTGGGTGGTTAAGAGTCAATTTGTAGGAAGCTTTGGCAGTTCCTTCAGATTGGTATTGAAGTTGTTCAATCAAGTATTCGTGACTGACTTGAGCGAATCTGCGGCGTTCATCAGTGTCAAGGTAGACGTAATCGCAAAAAACTTTGGCAGTTTGTGAAGAACCAGCAGTTCCCCAGTTGAATACAACTTTGACTTCATGGTATTGAAGAGCAATCAATGGAAGAGCAAGACCTGGGTTGCGGCAGAACCAGAATTGAAGTGGGATGTGTGTAGCGTAGACACCAGTTCCAGAAGAACCTTGGGTTCCACTGACACCAGTCATAGCACGGTAAGCATCGGCTTTGGAGTCTGGGGTTGTAAGTTCAGCCCACATTTGCATCCATTCTTTGGTGTGTTTGTCGATTTTTTGTCCTCCGATTTGGACTTCAACATCGGTAATCGCAGAATCACCGGCACCAGCAAGTGCTCCAGTAGATACGACATGAACGCCGGATAGTAAATCACCGTTTCTTGAGATAGTGACAGTTCCGCGGTTGCCAGAAGTTAAAGTGCTGGATCCACTGATGGTTTGTTCGACGGATTCTTGAGCGAAGTTGGTGTGGCGTCTGTAAACGACTTTCCAGAAAGTGATTTGTGGGTTACCTGTAAGGTAAATATCTTGTGCGCCATAGGCGACTAATTGCATAAGTCCTCCTCCCATTATATGATATGTATTTGCTTATTAATTAGTTTATAATAAATAGCAAGAAAATAATTTCGGTAAAAATAAACATACTTTTAAAAAAAAGAAAGATTTGAAAAATCTTTATAGCAAAGCATTAGTAATATCAAAAAGTATTAGTTTTAACAAAAACAAAAACAAAAAACAAAATATGAAAACAAACCATAACATTTTAACAATTAGATACTTAAACAATACAATAGTTTTAATGTAATCAATCACAAAATGAACAATTTAACGACCACCTTAACAAATTTAACAAATTCAAATTTAACAAATCCAACGACCATTATACCTGAAGTCGAAAATATACTAATACTAGAAATACTGTTCTCAATTCCAATATTTTTAATTTTAATATTAGTTGTATTTTATTGTAACAAAGAAAACATAAAAAGAACATGTATCGTTAAAAATAACAAAATAATACCATATAATTATATTGATAATTACAATTCAATTATTATAAATACGTCAACTAATTCTGAATAAATGATTTTGGTTGAACACAACTGAATAATTTCGCGCAATTCAACATATCTTTACAAGAAATTTGAGGGACTTGACTAAATTTTCTTTGTTTCAAAAATCGTCGCATTTCTTTCAATAAACGCCAGCAAGTAATCGTATAATCAAATTTATCCAATACATATAACAAAGCACTTGTCATAGCACCACTATATTCTTTAGAATTATTAATACCATAAGCGTCACTACTTGTTTGGTTGTCGCGGCATCCACTAATCATAATGCAATTGCATTCAACATTACTTTCGGAATTTTCAATAACATTTTTATTTCCAGACACATATCTGTAAGGTAAGTCTAACATAGTTTCGCTGTGACACGCATCCACAATGAAGATAACTCTTGTGTCAGGATTAAATAATCCTAAAACGTAATTCAAATCATCATCTAAAATCACGCCATTTTGCGCATAATCTAATGGAACTAAACATTCATCTTTTCCATCATCTTCATCTCCACTTCTATCTGCGACATAACTTCCGTGACCACTGTAACTAATCCATACTTCATTTATTTCTTCATTTATAGTTCTTTTTGCTAATACGGCAAGTTGGTCCAGTATATTTTTAATAGTTGGTTTTATTTCGCTGTCATCTGTCATATATAATATTTCTTCTGATTTATATCCATATATTTCTTCTAATACTTTACCTGTATTAATAACGTCATTAATACACCCACTTAATTCTGCACTGGAACCTCTATAATTGAGACCCATTAATAATGCTACTTTTGTCATTTTCACTTAAATATGCTTTTTAAAATTTATAATATATAATAATAGGTGAGAAAGTAACTCAACACTTAAAAATAAAATAATATAAATTTAAATTTATTATACAAAATATGTGTTCAAAGTAAGTTTCAAAGTAAGTTTCAAATATTAGGATTATTCGTCGTCAGCATCATCGTTGCATTTAGTTTCGCGACCATTCATATATTCTTTTGCTTTTTCTAAAGTTTCATACCATTTATCTTCATATTCATATTCAGCTTCATCTTCATCTTCATCTGCGAAAGACAAATTAAACAGACTGTTTTCTTTTGCGAAAATATCACCACCAAACAAGGGAACGTCTCCAAACAAAGGAACGCCACCACTAAACAAAGGAACATCATCGACGCTGTCATAGGTCGTATCAAAGATGTCAGATATATTTTGTTGTCTAGAAGGCCAAGTTGTCTGTCGTTTGTTTTTCAAAACTTCTTCTACAGTTGGAAGTTCTGTGTCAGGTTCAGGTTCAGGTTCAACATCGACTTGAAATCGTTTGCGATCAGACGCAGTGCAAGAAGTTTGTCTTTCCAATTGTGAGAATTGGAATTCACCGTCATCAGTTTCAATTGAACGCTGAATCGCCATTCCAAGATTGGAGAAAGCGGTTTGTGTAAGTTGTGGATCTGGTGAAAACTGCATACAAGCATCCGGTGAAATACCAAGTGCTGAACCAGTATTTCTGGCATTTACGTTTGCTCCAATGAAAATGTATTCCATTCCTGTTTTTTGATGACTTTCAATTTCCTTTTTTAAATCCTCATGGGTCATATCGGATTGATTGTCTTCGCCGTCTGTTAGAATCACCATAAATCCGCGTGAATTCTGTTGCCCTTGTTTTTCTTGGAGTTCGGTGGTGTAAATCGCTGCCTGGTGAATAGTATCATACAGACGTGTCCATCCGCGAGGTTCCACACCGTCCTTGATGATTTGGTAATGTTCTTTGGTAAGTTTGGCAGGATCAGATGGAATGTCCAATCGTTCAATCGTGTCGTCGAAGGTAAAAATGGTAAGACACAAGGACATGTCTTGTTTTTCTGCAAACTGTACTTTTTTCTCAATACAACTGCGGATTCCTTCGAATACGGCAACTCCGCAAGACATCATAGAACCGGAACGGTCTACGACAAAAGTCAAGTACAAGCATTTGTTATCGTTATTTGTTTGTGCCATTTTGAATGTAAGTGTTTTGTAAATATGTAAATATGTAAATGTGTAATTATGAAGTATAATATATAATATATACGTGATATTTGTTTAAATAAGTTGTAACTTAAATTTAATAATTTTAATCAGATTTTTTGTTATGTTCAGTGTTTAGCATTTTTGAAATCATATTTTTAATAGAATAATTAATATTGAATATGTATCCTATACATATATAAAAATATTCTACTGTAATAATTGGTTCAAAATTCAAAAATTTTTCAAAAACATAGTGGTTGTAATCGTTACATTTCATATTACAATTCTCTTTATTTGTCACTATACATTTTGGGAAATGTTCATATAGAGTTTGTAATGTATAAAAGCGATGTTCTTCTAACCATTGTTCTAAAGTTTCAATTTCAAAACATTCGTTACTTATATCAATCTCATCGTAGTCGTCGTCAGGAAGTCTTCGTAATTCTTCTTTATGATTTTCTAGAATTTGAAATATAGCACACATTCTATATGGCCATTGTTCAAATAATACAATCATTTTAATTAAAATTTTCAAAGTATAAATAGTAACTGGACAGGATTTATACCAACCTGTAATTCGATCACCTAATATATTTTTAATCAAAACATATACATTAATTATACGCTTATTTCGTCTGCAATTTCCGTCAAAATATTGAGCAATTTCGTGAAAATATTTGACTTCATTCACAGATAACATACTTTGGGAATGAGCATACAATGTACCTTGTGATTTATTTATAGAACGCGTAATTTGTTCAAATGATAAATATAGGTTATTTAATTTATCACATATAGGTGAAAACCGAATGCTTTTTGTGTTCATAAATACCTTAAAATGTTTTGTAAACTCAAGTATTATATCATTTAAATTATTACGTAAAACCATAGCAGTTTCTCTATATTTTTTAGTTTGAATGAATGTTCCCAAATCGTTAAAATCTATGTCACGAGGTGTTTCGGACGTATTTCCTTTTATTCTTTTGAATATATTTTTCATCTGTGGTGTTAATATACCCATTCCAATATCATCTTCTGCTTTATCAATTACAATATTTTTTAACTCTCCAATTTTACCTTCATTTGAAATATCTATGTCGTAATACATATATTTCGATATCTCAGAATGGATGTTCAGTTTTAAATGATGGTTGTTATACTTTTCTTCTTTATCTTCTATTTCAGAAAATTCCTTTTCATTTTTTTCATTTAAAATAACTAAATGTCGCAATAATTTTAACATAAATTTCAAAATATCACCTGCGTTTTCATAAACATATTTACCATCATCTATATGTCGAAAATCGGGTATGATATAGTTATAGACTGTTTTAATGTAGTCAATTTTGTCATTGTACTCTAATTTGTCCTCGTCAATTTCATATATTTTCTTGTTTGGATATTTTTTCATTTTAATTTTGGTAAAATAGATATCTTTTTTGACAAAATAAGAACATAACTCAAAGACTTTATTTGAAACATCTTCTTTTTCTCTTATTAATATTTGAATAATATCATCTTTAACACGAGGAGAAGCAATTGGAATACTAAATGGGATTTGTATCAATTTATCTAAATACTCAAATCCTGTAATGCCACATTCATGGAATACATCGTCATAGGTTGATTCAATTGATTTTACGATAATCCTTGGATCAATGGTAATAAAAGTCAAAAATGGATAATCTAAATTCGATAGAAGTAACATAGTAGCATCTATCATATCAACGATTTTTTTCGGCGGGCATCTGTCGAGATCGTCAATAAAAACTGCGAATTTTGCATGTTTCATTTTAACGAAATCACAAATTAACTCTAATTCATCTCTTACATCTCCCATAAATCCAACTTGTTCAGCTATATTTTTCGCACCTTTCATTATTTCAGATCCTTTATCTTTACATAGAGTTATAATTAATTGAATAATAGATGGTATAATTGTTGCGATGGTGAGTCCAAATGCTGAATAGATTGCTACTTCTCCAAATAAATCAACAAAGGTATCTTCATTTAAAACAGCAGACAGTAATATGGTAAATATAACCAAACAAAGAAAACGTAAAATACCATATAATATCATACACGCCATCTTTTGCTTTGAATTAGACCGAAATGGATAGATAAAGAAACGGAAAAATCGTAAAGCGAGAAATCCATATCTATCTTCAACTCTGGAGTGTATTTCTTTTACTAATCCAGCCCAAAGAACATCTGAAAAACTATAACTCCATGCATTAAAATTAATCATTATATATTCATATTCATATTCATATTCATATTCATATGAATATCCACATCCACAACTCGTATTACATATACATTTACATGTGTTTCTTTGTTTACGTTTTTTTTGAATTTTAGAATTAATATTCGTTTCTATATATTCTTTTATTTTTCCTAAAAGAAAACTTTTACCTGTTCCCCAACTTGAATAAATACCGATAGTGATAGGTAAGGATATTCTTGTATCGGACAACATTAATCCAAATGCATTTGCATAATCTGTATAGTTTAATCCATCTTCGCCTTTTGGTTGATCATTTACAACACTTGCGTGACGTTTTTTTATTTTTCCTGAGATTTTTCTGTATCTTTCATTAAATACATCTAATATTTCAGGTGTAATCTCAATCTCAATTTGTTTATCTTGATCCATTCTTTTCCGAATTATTATTAAAACAAAACAAACAAAACATCTAATTGTATTATAATTGAAATTAAAGTTTAAGTTTTGAACTTTGAACTTTGAACTTTGAACTTTGAAATGTTAAAATCACCATTAAATAGTTGTATTCATATTCCAGCAAATGGAAAAAATATAAATAGATTCGACAAACATATGACATTCAGTGGTTATAAGAAAACACAAGCATTCCAGCAGTTAAAAAAGAGTATTTTAAAGGGTGAAGTGGATAAAGCGTGTTTTTGGGCAGCTGAATTAGATGCTTCTTTTTATACGGAAGAAGTATGGGATAAAGTAATGTTATTTTCGTGCAAAGAAATAAACTACGCAAATCCAAATTTACCGACCTATTTGTATAAATCTTACCGCGAATTTCGCAGAATTTCACATAATTGGACTAAAAAAGAGATGTGCAATAGTCAAGAATTAAGAAACCGTTTATGTGAATTCATTTGTATATTAAGTATGTCTTTAAAAAAGAAATTTCCAGATTACCCACGTATAAAAGAAACCGATTTTAAAATTCAAAATATGAAAAAACGTATGATTGCTACGGACACGCAATTTATTCAAGGAATAGTGAATCAAAATAATACAATTGAGATCAGAATAGCATTAAATGAATTTGCGAACCACCTTATATCAGAATCAGGTAGCACAGATAGTATAAAACATTGTTTATTCTGGTTGGATTGGATTGCGTATTATAATAAAATATATAAAAAACAAATGGGAAAAGAATTGAAATGTATTCAAATGTATAAAAAATCAGACATTGATCCAAAATATAAGGATAATTTCATCTGGTATGTTTGGGATATTATAGTTTCAGTATTAAATATACTGGAAACGCGTATGTCTAACCGAAAATTTCAATTTTTGAAGAAAAACGTGGATAATTTGAGTAATTTATACAAATACGAAATAACAAAAGGTAATATGAATAGACGATTGATATATGTTAAATATGCTGTATTATTAATGAAAAAGGATATTTCAGTGGAAAAATACGAAAATACACCTTGTTTTACAAATAATATATGCGTAAAGGCATGTGCAAACGTTAATGATTTATATAGATATTTGTTAAGTAATAAAAATACATATGAATATACAAAAAAAGAAAAAAAGATAGTGGAACAAATAAAGGAATTACCAAAAGGATTTATGACAGAAGAAGAACTTGCGGAAAGAATACACAGAAACAATGAATATCAACAAAAAGAAAAGGAAATAGCGAATTATTTCAAAAACAAGAAATATGGAAAAGAGAAATTAGAAGAAGAGATGAATAGAATAAACAGTCATTTAGATGTTACAAATGAAAGACATAAAAACAATAGTGCTACAGCACTTTCTGTACATCTATTAAAGGAACGGAAACTTCAAGAATTAAAACGAGAAGAAGAGCGTAGACGAAGAGAATACGAGAAAAAAGCAAAACGCAATGCTTACAAAACAAATGAGCGAATACGACAGCGAAAAATCAAAATGAATGCTCGCAGAATGTATAAAAATTTACGGCCGATGTAGGTGTATTATACCCATACCCGCATCAGTCACAATTTTTAAACATTGTAATTGTACTTATATTTAAGTGGGAAAATACGCTTTATACTAAAATCCATAAAATATCTAAGTAAAAAATATCACATAATTTTGTCAATCTATTATATCTATTATATCTATTATATCTATTATATCTATTATATCTATTATATCTATTATATCTATTATATTATAATTACAATGACATCTCAAATTGTAACACCAGATTATGTAATTGAACTTAACCAAGATTATACTATCTCGAATCATGGAATACACAAAAGAGTGTGTAGTTATTATAGAAAAAATGTATTAAATTTACATTCACTATCACATTCACAAACACACTCACTTGAACACTCACAGTCCGGTGGATTTATAAGAGGTGGGACTATATTTCCTAAAAATTGCCGAAAATATTTTACACCAAGTGCATTAAGATATTTAGAAAAATATAGTTTATCCCCAAATGATATTTTATCTGCTATTTCCAATTCATACAACCCTGAATTTTACAATTCAAATAGAACCGATAATTTAAGCGATTTTCTTCTACAAATGGGTGGAAGAAAAAGACCAATAACACACGAAATAGACGATATTGAATTCAAAGAAGATTATTCGGGTGATAAGGCTGACAAACGTCTTGTGTATTTAATTAGTATATCAAATAAACCAATTGTTGTTAAAATTAGTCAAGCAAAAGAATCGTATTTAACTGAAAAACGTATTTACAGATATTTTAATAAAATAGCAAATAATAAAAATTCCAAAAAATACGATTCACTTGTAGATAAATATATACTAAGAACTTATGAAACACAAAATTACCCAAAGGAATATATAAATAACCCAACCCCATATGTATTATTACCATGTGAATTAGATGGTAAAAAAATTAACCTAAAATTATCAAATGTTGTCGTGCCAAACACAGAAGACGGCATTCCCTTTCTATCAAACAATAATGGAATTACGGGTACATACAATTATTTAAAAATTAAATACGACTTATGTTTGTACATAGTAATGGAAACAAGACCAAAATATGTAATATTTAAAGATTATGTAAGCGAAAAAGGTGATCCTTCTATTTTGAAAAAGATATTCTTTAAAACCGCCAATTTATTAAAATATGTTAATCAACTATATGGATTTAACCATTGGGATTTGCATTATCATAATCTTATGGTATATGTATCACCAAAAAAAGAAAATAAAGATCAAAAGGTCAGTGTTTGCTTTTTTGATTTTGATTTAGCCGCTGTTGGAAATAATATTGATACAAACGTTGAAGCATATCGAAATAGATTAGAAAAATATATTACACCAGGTCATAATCTGTATAAAAGTTATAATAATATGTTGGAAGGAAGAAATATAAAAGGAAACTCGAATGAATCACCCTATATGAAAAATATGTTTGAAACTTTTGAAACATTTATAAATAATTCTTTTTACAAATCATATGATTTGTATGAAGAAATACAAAAAAGAAGCGAACTAAATAATTTAGAAGGATATTTTAAATATATGGGAAGGATTCACGATATTATACGTTTGGTCAATGTAGGGCATTTTGAAATAAACATTACTGAAAAAGACGTTCATCATAAAATAAATAAAACAAACCATACGGATAGTAAAAAAACAAACATAGAATTAATTATTATTTACAACTTAATGAGATATGCACATTTGAAAAGTCACAAACGAATGGCTTATGCAACTTTACTATATACAGATTTCTTTTTGTATTTAAGAAATGATAAATTCCTTCGAAAAACTATATTAAAACTTTGAAAATTTACTTTTAGAAAATTGACTTCTTAGATAGATCATTTCCTTAAAAACAGCATCTGACATATTACTTGGTTGTTTCAAATCATCGTATGGATTAACCCCCGTAAATTTGTAATCTGGCGGCAGTCTAATTGTAGAACCCTCATTTTTTTCTTCAATTACATTAGATGCGACGAGATCTTGTTTTCCATCGCTATTTTTTATTTTTGTTTTTGTTTTTGTTTTTGATGATTTGTCATAAACACGTACACTTTTAAACACGTCCTCTATTTCAAATCCGTTGTTTATTCTGGAAATGATATGACACATACACTTTTTGTCCATTACATTAAGAAGTTTTTTCGGAGGTTTTTTCATATTTTCTTTGTAATATACGTAATGTCCAAGTTTTTTTGTCCATTCATAGTTCTTTATAATATGATTCATTAATACTGCTGTGAAATTCATTTTAGAATTGTCCATTATGATATGAGTTTGTAATGAATATGTTTAACTGATTAACTGATTAACTGATTAACTGATTAACTGATTAACTGTGTGACTGTGTGACTGTGTGACTGTGTGACTGTTTAACTGATATTTAGTTCAAAAAACAACTATCAGATTTATTTTGGCATAACCATTGTCTTGGTTGATACGCGAACCCCACGGGTGGTCATTCGCATTTTATCTCTTAAACTTTTAAAAAAATTTGCAATATTCATATTATTATATCTAAAATAAAATAGCAGACACATTAAAGTGCCCATTAAAAATAAAACTGATATTGTAAATTTAAACATAACATTGTCGTCGTCAAACGTAGGAACAATATCTGCTGCCTTGTCTTCTAAATAACTTGTATCTGGATATTTGTAATTTTTTCCTAAATTTAAGTTATCAATTTCTTCATTCGTAAATCCACCCATATTATTGTAATATAATGTAATATAATGTAATATAATATATTGAAATAATAAATAACGAAATCTAAATTTTACAAAATCATTAAATCTATAACTTCTTTTATATTTTCCACCATTTTAACTTCAAATCCATCATCTTTTGGCCAATTTGGATCATTTATAATCTTATTTAAATCTTCCTCATTTTCCTTAGGGCACAATACGGTTTTTACACCAGCGCGACGCGCTCCTTCAATTTTCAAATCCAAACCACCTATTTTACTTATGGTACCATTCATGAGACGGATCTCACCAGTAAGTGCATAGGTATTGTCTATTTTTTTGTTTAATAATTGAGAATATATAGTAAGTGTTATCGCACCACCAGCAGAAGGACCGTCTTTTGGAGTTGCTCCTTCAGGACAATGGATATGTAATCCAAATGGAGATTTTGAATTAATTTCTTCTTGTTGCTCCGTTGTTAATAAATTCCATGCAACAGTCTTCGCCACTTCCATACTTTCTTTCATAGTTTTGCCTTGTTGCCCAGTTAAATTCAAACTCAACCGACGTTCCGATATTGTGCGATAACATTCTATAAATAATATTCCACCTAATCCTGATTCAGTTGCAAACAAGCCATTTACTATACCTATTTCGGGTTCTTTTGAAATTTGATTGTAATGAACTTTTGGTTTTTCTGCAAATATGTTTTCTATAAATGATTTTGAAATAGTATATGGGAATCCTTTTATTGAACCAAGGAGATATTGTAAATTAACTTCTCTAAATAACTCAAAAACCTTCTCTTTTAATTTACGAATGCCTGGTTCACAAGTATATGTATCAATTATATAGATTAGGTCATTTTTCTCCAGTAATATGTCGTTTTTCTTAAATCCAATTGATTTCAATATTTGTGGATATACATAATCAATCATAACGTGAGTTTTTTCATATTTGTTCATAGCATTAATCTTAATTCTATGTATACGATCTAATAAAATTTTATCTACTTTTGAAACATCATTATATGAAAATATAATAAGACATTTAGATATATCAATTGGAATACCAGAAAAATATTTGTCCGTAAATTGATCGTTTTGAGATAAGTCTGTCATATGCGTTAAAATACCTATTAATTCTTTCCCATGTTCCGTTTGACTAATTTTGTCCAATTCATCTATATATATAATTGGGTTCATACATTTTGAAGTGATTACTGTATCGACAATTTTACCCCAATTCGAACCGACATATGTATAATTATGACCTTCTAACGTTGAACCGTTACTGCTGCCACCTAAAGCAATAAAAGAGAAAGGGCGACTATTCCCTTCATCATCTTGAATACATCTAGATATACCAAGTTTAGCTAAGGTCGTTTTACCCGTTCCCGGTGGTCCTTCAAATCCAAATATATAACCTTGATTCGTGCCATTTATCCACTGTGCTATAACGCGTTTTATTTGCATTTTTGCATCTGTCATACCATATACAGATTTATCTAAGGTTTCATCTACATGCTTTAAATAGGTTGAACATCTATTTTTGTAAGATTCAACTTCCATTTCTATTTCCTTAAAATTTCCAAGCAATTGGAATGCAATTTTGTTACTTTCGTCATGGCAATTTTCATTTTTTTGATAATTTAATATAAGTTTAATTAAATC
>Ga0315338_1002752_pt1 | contig 16580 bp, 14 predicted proteins | sample ASW8metaG_FD_204518 | JGI IMG/M metagenome (GOLD analysis project Ga0315338, IMG submission 204518) | Ammonia-oxidizing marine archaeal communities from Monterey Bay, California, United States - ASW #8 | ecosystem: Environmental > Aquatic > Marine > Coastal | place: USA: California | collected... | reverse complement strand
GTCAACAGCTCGGACGGCGATCGGTCGACGCCTGCACACAACCACACCACCTGGGCCGTTGTCGTCGGGTTCGAGGGCCAGGAACTCAACAAGTTCTACGAACGTCGTGAAGTGGGATCACCTCCCCAAACGCACGAGCACATGGTCGAGGCCGGCACGGGCGTTGCGATGCTGCCCGAGGACCTGCACTCGATCCACCTGACCGGACGGGCGCTGAACTTCCACATGTACGGTTTGGCTCTCGAACGCCTCGACAAGCGTGAGTACTACAGCGAGACCGACGAGACGTGGAAGTTCTTCCCAGGCATCAATGGCATCGTCGAGGGTCGCCCAAACCTCGCCTCCTGCTGATCCGACGGAGCTCAACATGAACACGATCGATGCCGCGACCCTGCGCGGTTGGCTCGTCGACGGCGAAGAGATCGCCCTGCTCGACGCGAGAGAAGAAGGCGTGTTCTTCGACGATCACCTCTTCCACGCAGCATGCATCCCGCTCTCGAGAGTCGAACTCGACCTGCCGAGACTCGTCCCACGGCGTGACACTCGCGTTGTGTGGTGTGACGACGGCGATTCGCACCTCGCTGCAAGGGCGGCCGAGGTTGCCAGCGAATTGGGGTGGTCTGCCTGCTGTGTTCTGAACGGTGGCGTTCGGGCATGGCGAGACGGCGGGGGAGAGCTGTACTCGGGCGTCAATGTGCCCTCAAAGGCCTTTGGCGAACACGTCGAGCACGCCTTCGACACACCGAGGATTCCTGCGTCGCAGCTCCAGGAGATGCTCGAAGCTGGCGACGACGTCATCGTGCTCGATTCGCGGCCAGTGAACGAGTACGTCAGGATGACGATTCCCACGAGCATCGATTGTCCTGGCGCCGAACTCGTGCACCGCGCGATCGGCATGGCGCCTGACCCCGACACGCTCGTTGTCGTCAACTGCGCCGGTAGGACACGGTCGATCATCGGGGCTCAGTCGCTCATCAACGCAGGGCTTCCCAACGAGGTCGTCGCGCTCGAGAACGGCACCATGGGCTGGGAGCTCGCCGGGTACCAGGTCGAAAAGGGCCAGACTCGCTACGCGGACGACCCGTCGGACGACACCACCGAGTGGGCGCTCCAAGCGGCCGACGACGTTGCTGTTCGCTTCGGAGTCGAGGCAATCGACGTCGCGACCTTGAACGATTGGCAGGCTGACAGTTCACGCACGACCTATCTGCTCGACGTTCGTACGCCGGAGGAATACGAGACCGGTCACATGCCAGGGTCGAGATGGGCTGCGGGCGGTCAACTGGTCCAGGCGACTGATGAGTATGTGGCCACACGAAACGCGAGGCTCGTTCTCGTTGACGACAATGGTGTCAGGGCGACGATGACCGCTTCGTGGCTCCGCCAGCTCGGATGGGACGACGCGGTTGTTCTCGACGGCGGCCTCGAGGGCCAGCTCGAAACAGGACCAGAGCCGTCGGTGGCTGTCGTGACGGACGCACCGTCGATCTCAGTCGACGAGCTGGCGGCCGCACTGGACGACCCATCGACCGTCGTCGTCGACCTGGCGACGAGCCTCGACCATCGCGACAAAGGCCACATTCCAGGGTCGTTCTGGGCGGTCAGAAGTCGCCTCGACGAAGCAGCTCGCTACGTTGCGGACACCGGAGTGACCCCGGCGACGGTGGTCGTTGCCAGCTTTGACGACGATCTCTCGCGCTGCGCGCAGCTCGATGCATCGGCCGCGTGGCCAGACGCAGCCGTCTGGTCCCTCGCCGGTGGAACACGAGCGTGGGCAGCGGCTGGCCATTCGATGGAGACGGGCAACGATCGGGCCACCACCGACACGAACGACGTTTGGTACAAGCCGTACGACCTCAAGGGTCAGAACCCGCCAGAGGAGGACATGCAGGCCTACCTCACGTGGGAAGTCGCCCTCGTCGATCAACTCGACCGCGACGACACCGTGTTCTTTCCCGAGTTCTGACCCGAACCTGGTCGATCGACACGCGTCGTTCCTGTAACAAGGGTCTGACCCCCGTTACACCTGTAACAAGGGTCTGACCCCCGTTACAACGGTTGGGGGACGGCGACGAGAGCTGCGACGAGGTGGAGGCGCCGTTGTTCTCCGCCATTCATGGCGGTGTGATAGCCGCGGGTGTCGGTGAAGTAGACCGATCCATCGGCCGGTAGATGCGTGCAGTGGTGGTTCACGACGAACAGCGACCCTGGGTTGCTGTAGATCGGGATGTGCAACCTTGGCTCGGGATCGCGGTGCCACGAATTGCAGTTGTACGAATCCTTCATCAGCAGGCGCATCCTGCCAAGGGTGAACCTCGCGGCAAGCTCGGCGTGGACGGTCTCGAGATAGGTTCCGGAGAAGTCCGGGTGAAGGTCGCTGTACGCAGCCTCGTCGACGATGTCCTCTCGCGGAACCTCCTCATATGAGTCGTCCGGCCGGAACCAGTACCTGCCAGACAGGTCTGTTTGGGTCACGTCGGTGGCGCCGGGCCGCATCGTCACCTGCTTCGAAGAGAACCCCGATCCCTGATCGTGGAACGACGCGATGACGCTGTCGGCCGCAGCCCGAAGTTGGTCGATGTCGAACGACAGGCTGAGTCGCATGATGTGCTCGTTCGGCACAAATTCGGCGACGGACATGGTGTCAGGGGTCAACGCCAAACGGTTCTGGATGGCGGCGACATCCTGATCGATTCCTGCGCTCATCCGCGCACGGTACCGCATCGGGCAGCGCCGCGATCGGCCTACCTCAACGCGATCGAACCATTTCGTACTCGACTGACCATCAGTCGTCACGAACTTCAAGCAGCGGCGTCCTCGGTCCGCTGCTATCTTTCGCGGCCGCGCCAGCAGTGAGGCGTGGCCGCGTCACCAAAGAGGTATGGCTGATGTCTGAGATTCCGGCAGTTGACGACACTGGCGGTCGTCAGCGTCGTCGTGGTTCGAAACGGGGGAGATCGGCGGCGGCGCTGCCCGTTCAGCCGCCGTTCGCGCAGCCTCGACTCACCTATGCGCCGAGCCCTGCGGTGAGCGACGATCACCTCGAAGCCATTCACGATGCTTCACTTGTTGTGCTTTCGGAGATCGGCCTCGATTTCCTGCATCCAGAAGCGCTGGCGACGCTGGCGGCTGCTGGGGCTTCGGTCGACGGCGAACGGGTCCGATTCGATCCCGAGTTGGTGATGCAACTCATCTCGACCGCGCCGTCGTCGTTCACGCTGCACAGCCGGAATCCAGACCATGACCTCGTCATTGGCGGCGACTACGTGTCGTTCAGCGCTGTGGCGAGCGCACCGAACGTTGCCGATCTCGCTGGAGGTCGGCGAACGGGCAACATGGCTGACTTCGACGGGTTGACGAAGCTCGGACAGATGCTCAACGCCGTCCACTTTTGGGGCGGGTACCCGGTCGAACCGGTCGATGTGCACGCATCGGTTCGTCATCTGCACACGCTGCACAGCCAGCTGACGATGAGCGACAAGGCCGTTCACGCGTACAGCCTCGGCGCTGACCGCAATCTCGACGTCATGGAGATGGCCCGCATTGCCCGCGGTATCGACGACACAACGCTCGACGAGGAGCCGTCGGTGTTCAGCGTCATCAACGTGAGCAGTCCGCTTCGCCTCGACACGCCGATGCTCCAAGGCATCATCGAGTTCTCGTCGCGCAATCAGTGCATCGTGCTCACGCCATTCACGCTCGCAGGAGCAATGGCGCCGGTGACTGTGGCTGGTGCGGTCGTGCAACAGAATGCAGAGGCGTTGGCCGGCATTGCCTTCACCCAGGCCGTACGGCCAGGTGCGCCTGTGGTGTACGGCGGGTTCACGTCGAATGTCGACATGCAGAGTGGCGCCCCTGCCTTCGGGACGCCCGAGTACATGAAGTCGGCGATGCTGGGCGGCCAACTCGCACGGCGGTACGGGTTGCCCTACCGATCGTCGAACGTCAGCGCCTCGAACGCCGTGGACACACAGGCCGGTTACGAGAGTGTCTTCTCCCTGTGGGGCGCCATCCTCGGTGGGGCGAACATGGTGTTCCACGGAGCGGGTTGGATGGAGGGCGGCCTGCACGCTTCGTACGAGAAGATGCTGATCGACGCCGATCTGCTGCAGATGATCGCCGAGTGGCTGAAACCGCTTGCCCTCGACGCCGACTCGCTTGGCCTCGACGCGATTCGTGAGGTCGGGCCGGGGGGCCACTTCTTCGGTGCAGAGCACACGCAAAGCCGGTACAAGACAGCGTTCTACAAACCGATGGTGTCCGACTGGCGGAACTATGAGAGCTGGGAAGAGGCCGGCAGCCCGCACACGGCAACGCGCGCGAGCAAGGTCGTCACCGACCTGATCGCTGCCCACGAAGATCCGCCGATGGATCAGGCGATCCGTGCCGAGCTTGACGACTTTGTTGCTCGCCGCGTTGCTGAAGGCGGTGTCGCCACCGACTTCTGAGCAGTTGCGAAGGACTCGGGGTCAGATCCCGGATCTCACGCGCTGGACTCGGGGTCAGGCCCCAAGTCTCAGAGTTGCTCGAGTTCGTCGGCGCGGCGGATGTCTTTGGGGCGGCCGACGGCTCGGCGCATGGCGATCAGATCGTGTTTGGTGATGTAGCGGATCGTGACGCCATCGGTCACGCACTGCTCAGCCCGCGACATGAACGCTCCGACGTCGAGGGCACCCCATGGGAGCCTCGGTGTACACAGATCTCCCGATGCCGTTGCCGTCTCGAACATCACCTTCGCCAGGGTGAGGCCGTCAGGCGTCGACGTGATTGGCACCATGTCGTGGTCGAAGAGAAGAGCCTCGGCGTCGGCAAGCGCAGCCGCGATCCGCGGCGCATCCGATTCGGAACCGGACCACAGGAGGTCGAGGTCGCCCGTGAGTTCGGACGATCCGTGCAAGATGCCGGCCACCTGGCCGATGGCCACGACCTCGGCGCCGTGCCTGTCGAATGCGCTCAAGAGCGAGATGGGGTCGAAGCCGATTGCGTCGTCGGTTCCGATCGTGCCAACACTGTCGTCGGCCTCATCGTGGCGAGCCCCGATCGGTTGGCGCCCAGCAGTGAAGGCCTGAATTCGCTCGATTGCGTCATGCAAACGCGGCCCAGGAGTCGACACGGATCCAACGTAACTGCAATCGTGTCGGAGACCGTTGCAGATGTGAGGAAGTATGACGCCATGACGAATCGTGTGTGCGAGATGCTCGATATCGAGTTCCCGATCTTGGCTTTCAGCCACTGCAGGGATGTGGTTGCCGCCGTGTCAAAGGCCGGCGGGTTCGGCGTGCTCGGCGCAACCGCGCACAGCCCCGATCGACTCGACCAGGACCTCGCATGGATCGAGGACGAGACAGGCGGCAAACCGTACGGAGTCGATCTGTTGCTCCCCGCCAAGTACATCGGCTCCGACGATGCGCATGTCGACCGGGCCGCTGTGTCTGCGCTACTGCCACCGGAGCACCGGCAGTTCATCGACGACATCATGGCGAAGTACGAGGTGCCGCCTATGCCGGAAGGCGAGTCGGCTGGACCTGGCCTCACCGTCGCTCCGAATCAGACCGACCCGCTCCTGGATGTGTCGTTCGCGCACCCGATCGGCCTGATCGCGTCGGCGCTTGGCCCTCCACCGCCGTACCTCATCGAGCGTGCCAAGGAGGAGAACGTTGCGGTTGCGGCTCTCGGAGGATCACCGGTGCACGCCGAGCGGCATGCTGCCGCTGGCGCCGATCTGATCGTGGCGCAAGGAGGTGAGGCTGGCGGGCACACCGGTGAGATCGGAACCATGGTGCTCATCCCCGAGGTCGTCGATCGTGTGGCACCGGTGCCGGTGATCGCAGCCGGTGGCATTGGAGGTGGCAGGCAGATGGCTGCTGCCATGGCCCTCGGCGCCGAAGGCGTGTGGACAGGATCGGTGTGGCTCACGACAGCCGAAGCCGAAACCGATCCTGTCGTGAAGGAAAAGTTTCTCGCCGCGACGTGTTCTGACACGCTCCGGTCTCGCTCGCTGACGGGCAAACCGGCCAGAATGTTGCGCACTTCCTGGACTGATGAATGGGAACGAGCGGACACGCCGGCTCCACTTGGCATGCCGCTGCAGAGTGCTCTGGTTGCCGAGGCGCAGGCGAGAATTCACCGAACAGCGCATCGCAGAGGATCAGGGGCAGAAGATCTCGACACATACTTCGTTGGCCAGGTCGTCGGGTCGATGAATCAGGTGAAGTCGGCGACCCAAGTGGTGCTCGACATGGTCGACGAGTACATCGACTCCTGCGAACGGATGCGACACCTCATCGGCGAGTAGCTGATGGGAAGACCGAGGCGCTAGACGAGCGGCCCGAGTTTGGCCGTGTCGCCCAGGGTGTATCTGCCGACCGTCGGGTAGTGAGCAGTTCTCGCCTGCAGATGCTGGCTGATCACGATCATGTCCTGGTATCGGCGATGGAAGTCGCTTCCCGCCTGAATCTCGCTGGTGCCTGCCATCTCCCAACACAGGTCGGCGACTCTCCTCGCCTCACGTAGGCCGTGCGTGCCGCAGAGTCTGAGGCGAATTCGGTGCTCCATGGTCGGTGCTTCGCCTGGCTGCAGGTCGGCCCAAACGTCGGCGACCTCGCCGTGGAGGTAGTGCCGAGCGGCGCTCCACACGGCCCTGGCGAGTCCGACCTGCTCGTGAACGTGCGGGTCGACGGCCAGGGTGTGTCTCGTGTGATCGGCCTTCTTCGTCTTCGCCAGGTTGAGCAGGTGGTCGAGCATCATGACCGACGTCCCCAATGCAACGGCTGCGAACGACACCGCGAACATCGATACCACGGGGAGATGGAACAGCGGACTGTCGTGGTGCGATTCGGCTCCCGCTCCCATGGTGTGCGCCGTCGGGACGAAGAGACTCTCGACGCTGAAGTCGTGGCTACCGGTTGCGCTCAGCCCACGAACGTTCCAGTTGTCGATGATCGTCGCTCGCTGCTTCGGGAACATCACCAAGAGGTAGGTGCCCTTTTCACCTTCGATGTCGCACCTGCCAGCAAGCCAGGCACTGTGGGCGATGCCGGTGCCGAAGCCCCACGTTCCAGTGACCCTGAATCCTCCGTCGACACGTATGGCCCTCGTCGTTTTCGGCGGGCCATGGACCATGGCGGTCTTGCCGCCGGCGAATATCTCGGTTGCCGCCGTGGGAGCCAGTCGTGCCGCATGGGTCGAGAAGACGTTCGCCTGCGCGAGGCTCCACGCAACGCTTGCGTCACCGAAGGCGAGTTGCTCGACGATCTCGATGAAGTCTGGCAACGGAGTCTCTGCTCCTCCGACACTGTGTGGCAGCAACAGGCTGAACAGTCCGGCATCGAACAGCTCCTCGACGAGGTCGGGGGCGAGCGCGGCTGATCGCTCCATTTCAGCTGCCGATGTCCGGATGCGACGAGTCAGAGCTCGTGTGATTTCCAGCGTCGTGGTCTCCATGCGTCGGCGACAATACCGCCCGTCTTCCGATCGGGCACGAGCGGGAACGCTCACAAATCGTTCGCGACCGTCCGAAGGTCACTGAGGTAGAGCGTTTGGGCGACTCATGGACACGCGAGACGTGCTCGACAATTCGGGCCACATCGAGCTTCCTGGACGAGGGACGACCTTCGCGCGCTGGTCGCTTCGGTATCCGATGCGTCCAACACTCATGCTTCTGCACGGTTGGACGGCAACATCGGATCTCAACTGGCAGGCGAGCTACCCCGAGCTCGCCGACCACTACAACGTGATCACCCTCGACCACCACGGTCACGGCAGGGGAATCAGACGCGACGATCCGTTCACGCTGAGCGGATGCGCCGACGATGCCGCCGCGCTCGCGAGGAAGCTCGGCGTGCGATCTGTGGTGGCCGTTGGCTACTCGATGGGTGGAGCTGTCGCCCAGCTGATGTGGCGTCAACACCGCGATCTTGTGAGGGGTCTCGTGCTGTGCGCTACCGGCGCCACGTTCAACGAGACGGTCCGAGAGCGCGCAGTGTTCACGGCGGCGGCTGCAGCGGCGATGGCAGCACGGGCACTTCCGAGCTCATTGCGAGCGAAAGCTGCGATGCGCATCATGCAGGGCCAGCGTGGCGGCCAGATTGACGACTGGGTCGCCGAGCAGGTGCTCCTGCACGACTGGCTGGCCATCGTGCAAGCCGGTCAGGACATAGGAGCCCATGACGCCAGGCCATGGCTACACACCGTCGATGCGCCGACCGGAGTGGTGATGAACGCGTGGGACGAAGTCGTGCCGGCGGTACGTCAACGCGAGCTCGCCGACCTCATTCCGCACGCGAGCCGACATCTGGTCGACGGTGGACATCCGGTGTGTGTTGCGCATCCTGACCGATTCGTGCCGGTTCTGCTCGAGGCGTTGGCCGGTGTTACGGAACGATCGAAGCGGCGTGGCCTCACTCGGGAGTTGCGAGCGGCCGGTTGAAAACGCGAGAACCGCCGACGCGTGAGCGCCGGCGGTTCCCGATTCAAATTCTCAGATCTTGCGGTCTTCAGGCAATGAGAACTTCACATGTTGTGAGCTTCAGGCCATCGGAACGTTCGATCTTGCGAACAGTTAGACCTTACGGACCTTAGACCTTACGGACGTTGTGGGCTTCTTCGCCCTTGCGGCCCGGCGCGATGTCGAATTCAACGACGTCGCCCTGGTCGAGGCTCTTGTAGCCGCTGCCTTCGATGTTGGAGAAGTGAACGAAGACGTCCTCTTGACCCTCACGGGAGATGAAGCCGTAGCCCTTCTCCGCATTAAAAAACTTTACTGTGCCTTGCGCCACGAAAACTCATTTCAAACTGGCCTGACCCCAATGGTCTGACCTTTCGCTGGCAAGTGTATTGGTGGTCGAAGCGTTACCTACGGCAGGGAGCAACAATCCTCAGGAGAGCCAAGTGAGCACGAGCGAGCGAAGGCGGTCGATGCCGGTGCCCTTCGCGGCGCTCACCCACACCACGTCGCGCGGCTCGAGGTCGCAGCCAGCAGCGAGATCCTTCTTCCGTTTGTCTCGTTTCGACGCCTTCACCTTGTCGTGTTTGGTTGCGATGACAGTGTGCGGAATCTCCATCGACCGCAGCCAATCGAGCATCTGGGCGTCGAGTTGTGTTGGCCCGACTTCGCCGTCGACGAGCACCATCACCATCTCGAGGCTGTCGCGTTCGAGGAGGTAGCCCTCGATCATCTCCGCCCATCCGTCGCGCATGTGTTTCGGTGCACTGGCGTACCCGTAGCCGGGCAGGTCCATGATGGCGCCCCCGGTCTTCAGGCTGAAGAGGTTCAGTAGACGGGTGCGTCCTGGAGTGTTGCTGACCTTGGCGAGCCCCTTGCGGTTGGCTATGGAGTTGATGAGCGACGACTTGCCGACGTTCGACCGACCGACGATGGCGATCTCGGCGGTCGTCGATGGGAGAGTGCCGACGCGATCGGCCGAGGTGACGAACTCCATCTGTAGCGGCGGGGCCATGGGTCCATTCTGCCGCCGGTGCACGAAATGTGGGCGGAGCTCGTTGCGAACACGGCTAGGAATTGCGTGATGGAGTTCCGGTATCTGAGTCGCCAAGAAGCACACTCGATCGACGCAGGAGTAGCGGTCGTGGTCGACGTGATGCGCGCCTACGCAACCGCCGCTTGGGCCTTTCACCTCGGAGCCAGACGAATCATCCTGAGCGACGACGTCGAGCAGGCCGTTCTGATCGCGTCGACGATCGAGGGTTCACTGCTGTTTCGCGACGGTGAGCCTGACGACCGGTTCGATCTTCACAACTCGCCGCACCAGCTCAAGAGTCTTGATGTCGCCGACCGGACCATTGTTCAAAAGACCACGGCCGGCACGATGGGAGCGACGGCTGCGCGTGGTGCCGATCATCTCTTCTGCGCTGGCTATCCGACGGCTCGTGCGACATCGGATCAGGTGTCTGCATTGAATCCCGAGCTGGTGACCTTCGTTGTGACGGGTTCGAACGGAACCGCAGAGGAGGATCTCAGTTGCGCGGAGCTGATCGCGGCGCGAATTGCAGGGGTCGACCCTGACGCGACCGAGTTCGTCGAGCGGGCAAGACAATCAACAGCAGCTGCTCGGCTCGCCGCGGGTGTCGCCGCTGGCTATGCCGGAGTCGCGGCCGAAGATGTCGAGCTCTGCCTGCAGGTCGACCGATTCGACTTTGCTATGCGAGCGTCAGAGGTCGACGTGGGTCTGGTTCTCGCCGCGACCGTCTGATTTGGGACTGTTGGCCCGACATCAGTGCCGACGGGCCACAATGGTGCGGTGACGTCCACCCATCAACGCAACTTCCGTCGTGGCGGCAAGATCGTGCGCGTCGCAGGGTGGCCGCTCACCAGTTTTCGTAACGTCCCGACCCATCAAGAGACCTTCGATGCCCTCGAACGCCCGTGTGTGATTGCGTCGAATCACCGCAGTGTGTTCGACGCTGTGGCGGGGATCCACGCCGTCGGAACGCTTGGGCACACAGCCAGAGTGCTCTCTGCGGCGTGGCTCTGGGAAGACAAACGACTCGGTCGACTCCTCGACTCGATCGGCGCGATTCCACTGCAAGGTGGTCGTGCCGCCGTCGAAACGGTCGAACAGGCGATTTCGGTGCTTCGTGATGGCGAACATCTGCTCATGACTCCAGAGGGCCGAGTTGTGCCAGAGCACGAACGGGTCAACGGCGTCGGAGACGGGCACAAGATCCTGTCGAAGATCGTGACTGCAGCGGACGTCCAGGTGATTCCGTCAGCGCTCGTCGGCACCGATGATTTCTGGGCACTCGACAGCAAGCGTCCCGTGGTTCGCCCCTGGGATCGTCCGGTCATCGGGTACGGGTTTGGTCCTCCGGTCGACTGCGGGTCGGCCTCGCATCGCGAGAACGTCGAGTCGGTGATGACCGCCATCTCGGCTCTCATCACCGACATCGAACCGCTGATGCCTGTCGAAGCCTGAGGCCAAAGGTGAGTCCGATCGACCTCAACTGGCTCGACGGCCGACTGCTGAGGTTGCAGGGACCCGACCGACCATGGTCGATCATGCTTCGCGCGCACTTCGTCAAGCCGCAGAGCGTGCTGGCAGTCGAGCGTGCCTGGTCGATTGTCGCTGCAGCGCGGCCCGAGCTGTCGTCGGTCCTCGCGGAACCGCTGGTCTGGGAGCCGGCCGCGACTGGGGGACAGGTTGTCCTCGGACCGGTCGAGCCATACCTCGACAGGCCAGCACGACCCGGCCGAGATCGGGTCGTGTGTGTCGTTGCCGACGCCGATCCAGCATCGTCGATCTCCATAGTTGTCAACCATGCGTTCACCGACGGCATCGGCTGCCGGTGGATCGTGAACGACGTTCTTCTCGCGCTCGCCGGCGAAGTGGTCGCGACGAGGACACCGGTGACCAGCGAACATCTCGACGGCCTTCGCTCTCGCGGCCTTGCGGTGACCGGAGCCCTTGGGCAGATTCCGTGGCGGCGGCCGCTGGTTCTCGGCGCCGATCCAGGTGCAACAACCGAGATGGCAACCAACTCGGTCAGCCTCGACGTCATCGGGTCGAGGCGTCGAGAAGAGGGTGTTTCGCTGAACGGTCTCGTGGTTGCCGCGGTGACCGATGCAATCGCCTCGATCTCGCAACCAAGTCGACGCGCTGTCGTCATCGGTGTTCCGGCTGACCTCCGTCGTCATGTTGGGGGTCCAACGGGCATCGGAAACGCTGTGGTGAACCTGTCGCTGGCGATTCCGAACCGGTCAGCGGCGCAGCACGTCGATCGCTTCATCGAACGCAGGGCAACGCGTCACCATCTTGGCGCCGCGCTGGCCTGGTATCGCAGGGCAGCGAGGCCAGGGCCCCCTCGGCTCCTTCAGAGAAGCGGCCGTTCGGTTGCCACGGCGATGGTCTCGAACATCGGCCTCGTGGCGACTGGCGACCATTGGACGAACGTTTCGGCGATCGACTTTGCTCCGCCGGCTCATCAAACGACGAGCATCGGCGTTGTTGGCTATGGCGACCAACTCAGTGTGACCGTGCGGTCGCGCTCGACAGGTGTTGCCGAACCACTGGCCCACGCAGCCAGAGATCGACTACTCGGCTGAGTCCTCAGCCGCGACGCACATCGCATCGACGGTCTCGCTGACGAGTGTGCTGTGGTCGATATCGACGGCCCTGGAGCGGATCGACGCGATGTCCTCATCGGAGATCGCGTCAGACGCTGCAGGAAGAAGCTCGTCGATCTGCGTCGCGACGACGGGGTTTGGCACCGGAGCCCGTTGGTGATCGAGGTACTCGAGAATGAGTACAGGCGCCGCGTATGACTCCGCTCGAAGGAGCATGAGGGCGGCGCGTCGTAGCTGCTGAGACAGGTTCGTGAAGCTGGAGTGTTGGCTGTGCTGGGCGAGCACGTCGGCGGCCTCGAGCAGTGCTTTGCTCTTGTCGCCGAGCTGAGCTGCGGCGCCAGCGGCGGTCATGTCAGCGACGTTCTTGACCAGTCGGCTCCGCACATTGGTTGCCGCCCTGGATACGGCCTGCATGCGCTCAACGATGACCTGTGGCGGGTCGATCATTCGGAGCGTGTCGATGAGCTCGTAGCCGGCCAGCATGGTTGGTCCCATTGGCTGGTTCGCGAGGATTTGTTTCGTCTTGGCCAGCGTGGCTGAGGCATCCTCGGCGCGGCCCTCGTAGATGTACACCAACGACCGAAGCGAGCCCTCCCATGCGCCGACGATGCCCTTCGTGTCGGCCGGAGCCCTCTCGACCGCGAGGTCGTAGAGCTCCAAAGCCTGATCGGCCTCGCCGGCGAGGTGGAGCGCTATGCCGACTGCCAGGGCATTCAGCGAGTCGATGTTGTCGCTTGCGACCGCGGCCTCGCGGTACCTCGTGCCGATGGAGGCGACGGATTCCTGATCTCCGATGGCCGACGCACCGGCGGTGCCCATGGCGAGAAGAGCGAGAGACGGATCGTCCGACATCGCCATGGCGGCGGCGGCCCATTCGGCGACTTCCGTGCGTGACCTGAAGATGGTCTCGATTGCCAGCCCGCTGATGAGTCCCTCGATGAGTTCGGCGTCTCGGGCGTCGCGGGCGAATCCGACTGCTACTCGAAGATCGTCCCATGCGTCGTCGAGGTCGTGGAGGATCTCCTCTTCACGTGGACCGTATATCTCGTTGATCGACCGACGCATCCAGTCGGCGTACTCCTCGGCATGGCGCCTGCGCCAGACCTCGGGATCGTCAAGCTCATCGGCGCCGAAGTCGCGGAGCGAGCGAAGTAAGTGGAAGCGAGCCTTTGGGCCGTGAACATCGGCAACGACCATCGAACGCTCGACGAGGCGGTCGAGAATGTCGAAGATGTCGAGTTCGTCCAGCTGGTCGTCGGCGCACACAGCTTCGACGGTTGCCAGATCGAAGTCGCCGGCGAATACCGAGAGTCGTTCGAACAACAGCCGTTCGTCGGGGGTGAGCAGCTGATGTGACCACGCGATCGTGTCTCGCAACGTTGCGTGGCGATCGTCGTCGGTGGTCCGAGCCCTCAGGACACGAAACCGTTGATCGAGCCGAGAGTTCAGATCGGCCGGAGTGAACGAACGGGTGCGAGCAGCCGCGAGTTCAATAGCGAGCGGAAGGCCATCGAGCCTGGCGCAGAGTTCTTTGATGGCAGCGGTGGTCTCTGGAGTGAGCTCGAGCGCAGGATTCGCGTCCTTCGCCCGCTCGATGAAGAGCGTGACAGCAGGCGAGTCGTCAGCGCCCGACGAGAGCGGCTCGATCGGGAGCGACGCCTCGCCTGCGAGGCCAAGAGGTTCACGGCTGGTTGCCATGATCGCAACGTTCGGGCACGCGTCGACGATGGCCCTGATCGTTCTCGCGACATCATCTCTGACGTGTTCGCAGTTGTCGACGACGAGCAACGTTGTTTCGTCGCCGATCGCGTCGATGACGGTTTTGAGCGGTTCACGGCCGGGCTCGGCTGCGACTCGCATCCCGTCGAGGAACGCGAACGCAATGCTGTCGCCGTCGCGGACAGGGGCGAGTTCGACCAGCCACACGCCGCCTGATGCACGACCGGCGGCGTTCGCTGCTGCCTGAATGGCGAGACTCGTCTTGCCGACTCCGCCAGGGCCGCAGATGGTGACGAGGTCGTGGTCTCGGAACAGCGCCTCGATTTGAAACAGATCGTCTTGGCGGCCCACCAGGTTCACAGGCCGGATGGGAAGCGAGGTCTTGGTCTCGTCGAGTGTTCTGATCGGAGCGAACGAGGTCGCCAGATCGCTGATGACCAACTGCCACACGTGCTCGGGAGCAGAGAGGTCCTTCAGACGATGCACGCCGAGGTCGATTGCGGGTCGCTGGCTCGTGGTTTCGTGCGTCGCAGCCGACACCAGAACCTGTCCACCGTGCGCGGCCGACATCAGTCTGGCCGACCGGTTCAGCGTGCCACCGAAATAGTCGCCATTGCGTTCTTCTGATGTGCCGGTGTGAACGCCCATCCGCACTCGAATGGGAGTGTGTTGCGGCCAGTCTTCTGCGTCGAGGTTGCGCTGCATCAATTCCACGGACTCGATTGCTTCGGTCGGCGTGTGGAAAGCGACGGCAAAGGCATCGCCTGCGAGGCTGAAGACGTAGCCATCGTGCTTTTCGATCGCATCACGCAGAATCTCGTCATGGCGGACGAGGGCGGCATCCATCTCTTTTGGATGGTCTTCCCACATTCGGGTTGAGCCCTCGACGTCCGTGAACACGAACGTGACCAGGCCTGTCGGTATGCCGCGCACCCAGCCATCCTCTCACCGAATTCGGGTTCGCCCAAGCGACGTTCAGAGAAACAGCGCTACTGTCGGTGGTCATGGTGACAGCCGAGCCGGTCAAGCTTCGCAAGTCGATACGTCCGCCCAAGCCAAGCTGGCCAGAGAATCGCCCTGCGCTGGCGATCGCATTCTCCGGCGGCGGCTTTCGGGCGAGCCTGGCCGGCATTGGCATGATTCGTGGGCTGGCCGATCTCGACTTGCTTCGCGACGTCCGCTACACGTCGTCGGTCAGTGGTGGTTCGTGGCCGAACGCGCTGCTCGCCCTCAAGTGGGACGAGCTGAAGGCACAGGGCTTCACCACCGACGCCGTCGACGAACTCGTTGTCGAGCCGTTCGTGACGCGCATCACGACCTCCTCCATGCTCGGTCACATGCTCAAGAACAGTTGGCGAGTGCTCGGGTCGGCGACAAGAAGTGACCTGCTCGCAAATGTGTTCGATGACTGGTTCGGTCATGGAACGACATTTGGGGACCTCTCCGACGAGGTTCGTTTCATCTTCAACTCGACGAACCTCAACAGCGGCAGTCGGTTCTTCTTCGAACAAGCCAGAGCAGGTGACTACAAGGCAAAGTACGTTCCCGGCTCGACCATCCGAGTTGCCGACGCACTCGCGGCAAGCGCCGCGATTCCGGGAATGTTCACCGGGCAGCGCATGCGGTCACCAAACGACGTGTACCCGAAGGGAAATCGGCCCTACCTCGTGGATGGTGCTGCATACGACAACCTCGGCCTGGAAGCCTTCGGCCAGATCTACGCTCGTCCGCTCATGGTCGTCCTGGACGCAGGCGCAGAGTTCAAACAGGGGCTCATGGGCGCCGGTGGAATCTTCCGCTCGATCAAACGATCATCGTCAGTGATCCAGGACCAGGTCACCACCGTGCGAAGGCGCTGGTTGATCGAAGGATTCCGTTCGTGGGAGGACTGGGAACAGTCAGACCCGCAGGCCTATGAGGCCTACACCACGGACCAGATCGCCATGAACAAGGCCATCTCCGGTTATGTCGCACGGCAGAGGAAGAACGCCCTGCTCCCTGATGAGGTTCCGCCTCCGATGCCACCTCGAAACTCGAAACGAGGGGTCACGTTCGGGCTCGGCACGTCGATGTACCCAAAGGATGGTGATATCGAATCGACAACGAGTCGTCATCAGCGGTATGAGTCCGACGGCGTCGCCCACGAGGTCCCTCCTTGGCAGACGAATCCACGCGCCGAGGACTTCCGCGAGCACACTGCTGGAGTACCGATGTCTGGGTCGAAGTTCGACGAGGAACTGGCCTGCGATCTGATCTACCGAGGCTGGTGGTTGACGAGAGAGTCGCTCAGGACCTTCCATCCAGATGCGCTCACTGTTGTTCCTCCTGCTTGGGGAGAATGGAACGACGAGATGGCGCGCCGTTCAGAGCTCAGACAGCCAGAGCGGGCGAAGAACGAAGTTCTGCTCGCCGAGCAGATGGCTGCTGCGGCGGCTGCGAAGAAAGCCGAGAAGGCCGCAAAGAAGGCCGAGCGCGCCCTGAACAAGGCCGCCAAAGACGCGGCGAAGAGCAAACGCAGCGAGGGCTAGAACACGCCCTGGAGTTTGGCGGCGTTGAAGGTGTTCTGAAGCAAGGACGCGATGGTCATCGGCCCTGTCCCTCCCGGCATGGGCGTGATGGCGCCAGCAATAGCCTGCACGGCCTCGAAGTCGACGTCGCCCACGATGCCGTCTGCGGTCCGGGAGATGCCGACGTCGATGACCGCGGCGCCCGGCTTCACGTGGTCGGCAGTGATGATGTGCGCGACCCCGACAGCCGCAACGATGATGTCGGCTTGGCT
>Ga0315338_1002751_pt1 | contig 16581 bp, 10 predicted proteins | sample ASW8metaG_FD_204518 | JGI IMG/M metagenome (GOLD analysis project Ga0315338, IMG submission 204518) | Ammonia-oxidizing marine archaeal communities from Monterey Bay, California, United States - ASW #8 | ecosystem: Environmental > Aquatic > Marine > Coastal | place: USA: California | collected... | reverse complement strand
TTGCCCGTTTTGATTAGCGTATGGCGTCGTTAAAAGGAGACTTATTTCTGGCTGTGGCAGAGGCTGTTGAAGAAGTCGCGATTTGGCCGGGAGCCCAACCGCAGTTCCCTCAACAACCGACATGCTGAAAATAATGTCGGCTTTCAGCGCATTTATGTCGCCTTGTCCCGCATCTTCAGACCTGCCGAACGATGCCGGATGACGGGGAATAATGACCCAAAGGCGACTTACCTTGGACAAAAAGCGAGGCCGTTTTTTTGCCTGACGGGCCCTAGGCATAGGCGATTACTCGGGAAAACCGGCCTTCCTCATACTATTGAGCAGGTTCTCCAAAACGGTCTCGTGCAGATTTATGAAACTGTCGCGAATGAAACCGATAGAAAGCGCCGGTTCGATCTGGATTGCTTTCTCCATCGCGGTTCTGGCTTGGCTTAATTTCCCGGCTTCCGCCAACGCGGCGGCGAGATGATACTGCGGTAAATATCCAATGTGGGGCAACTGGCAAGCTTGCCGGCAATGCGAGACCGCGTCATCGTAGCGACCGAGATCGCGTAGAACGGATCCTTTCAGGAACAGTGGCAACCAGCGCATGGGATCGCGCGGGCTGAGTCGCAGCGCGGTGTCCAGACTCAGCAATGCTCGATCCAACTCACCAGCACCATGATAGTAGGCATAGCCGAGCCCTTGGTGTCCTCGAGCGAAGTTGGGATTGTTAGCAATGGAGGCTTGCATTTCGGCGATCGCCATTTCGACATCGCCGTCGACGATATAAAGCCGTCCCAAGCAGTAATGCGCCAGCGGCTCGTCGGGATTGAGAGAAATGGCCTCATTGGCTGCCGCCCGGGCTTCGTTGACAGCTATTTCTCGGTCGTCGGCGGCAGCTATCCGAATCAAAGCTGATTGAACAAATGCCAAGTTTGCGTGAGCGGCTGCAAAATTAGGATCTACTTTGGCCGCTTCCCGAAAGAGCCGTTCTGCTTCTGCACGATCTACTTTGTTGAAGCGATACAAATGCATGAGGCCGCGTTGTAAGAGTTCCCAAGCGCCTAAGCTGTCCGGAGATTTCCGACGAGCGCGTTCTCGTTCGCGCGAGCCGATTTCCGGTTCGACGGCGATTACGATTTGTTCGGTAATCCGGTCCTGTAAATCGAATACGTCGTCAATATTTCCGTCGAAACGATCCGCCCACAAATGGTTGCCGCTGGTCGCATCTATCAACTGCGCTGTGATCCGCACGCGGTTTCCCGACTTGCGAACGCTGCCTTCGACCACATAACGGACACCTAGTTCACGCCCAACCACGGTGAGGTCGACGGAACGACCTTTGTATGTAAAGGAGGAGTTGCGCGCGATAACGAACAGAGAGCTGAATCGCGAGAGCGCGGTGATGACATCCTCGGCGATGCCGTCGGCGAAATATTCTTGCTCCGGGTCACCGGACATGTTGTCGAACGGTAGGACGGCGATAGAAGGTTTGTCGGGAAGCACTAGCGATACGGTTTCGGCTTCAACTGCGGTCGAACCCCTATCTTCGGGCTTCCAGCGCCACACCCGTATCGGGCGCTCGATGTTCTTTAAAGTTTGTTCGCCGATATCGGCGAACCCGGCCTCGATCCTGCCGGTGATGTTTTCATGCGCCGTGCCGGAAATTGCGATGCCACCCGCCTCGCCGATCTCCTGCAGGCGGGCCGCGATATTGACGCCATCGCCGAAGATGTCGTCGCCCTCGACGACGATATCGCCCAGATGGACACCGACCCGGAAGCGGATGGCGGTCGTCTCGGCAATTTCGCCGTTGCGCATAGCCATGCCTTCCTGCACGCCGATGCAACATTCGACGGCGGCGACAACGCTCGGAAACTCCAGCAGTAGCCCGTCGCCCATCGTCTTAACGATGCGGCCGCCTTGTTGGCCGATCATGGGATCGATCAGTTCGGCGCGGTGCATGCGCAACGCATCCAGCGTCCCGGCTTCGTCCGCGCCGATGAGGCGTGAATAACCGACAACATCGGCGGATACGATAGCCGCCAGTCTACGTTTGGTCCCCTCAGACATGGCGGAAGTGTACTCGCCACAGCAAGAAGAATCCTAGCCCGATGGACGCTGATGCTGACTTCCGGCATTGGCTAGGAAGCGAACTCGCGGCGGTCCGGATCGACTTCTGATATCCCCTCAGCAAGAGACATCCGCGCGGCGATGTCGGCTCTCCCGCTGTTTATTTCCGCTTTCCCCGCAGCACCGGACCTACCGAGCGATACCGCGTTTTGGTAATTAATGACCCATGTCGGAAGTGGCGTAGCTCGTCGAGTGGACACCTCAGAGGGTTGTTCCTACACTTGGTAAAGTCGCCAATTCCGGGGTGGGGGCATGGTTAAGAAGAGTGAGCAACGCAGGTTAGCAGCAATTTTGGCTGCCGATATGGTCGGTTACTCCCGGCTTATGGAGGCTGACGAACGCGGCACGATTTCCCGTCAGAAATCTCATCGCGCCGAACTAATCGACCCAAAGATTGGCGAGCATCACGGTCGCATCGTTAAGACGACCGGCGACGGCATGCTTGTTGAATTTGCTAGCGTTGTTGACGCGGTCGAATGCGCTGTCGCGATCCAGCGGGAAATGCTGAATCGGGAAACTGACATCCCTGAAGACCGCCGTATCCAGTACCGTATCGGCATTAATGTCGGCGATGTCGTTGACGAGGACGGTGATTTACTGGGCGCCGGGGTGAACGTTGCGGCGCGTCTTGAAGGCTTGGCCGAACCGGGCGGCATATGCATATCTCGAACGGCGCGCGATCAAGTCCGTGATCTGCTGGATGTGACACTTGAGGACATGGGCGAGGTCGAAGTTAAGAATATTGCCCGACCGGTTCGCTGCTTCTCGGTGGTGCTCGATACATTAGATGACGCGCCTCAAAATATTCCAATGCCGCTAGACGTTACACTCGCACTGCCAACCAAGCCTTCGATCGCTGTTTTGCCATTCCAGAATATGTCAGTCGACGCGGAGCAAGAATTCTTCGCCGACGGCATGACGGAAGATATCATCACCGGCCTCTCCCAATTTCACTCACTGTTCGTGATAGCCCGCAATTCGTCTTTCGCCTACAAGGGCAAGTCACCCGATGTGCGGGAAGTCGCGCGCGACCTCGGCGTCCGATACATCCTGGAAGGAAGTGTGCGGAAGGGTGGCGAGCGAATTCGGATAACTGGACAGTTAATCGACGCGGAAACGGGTAACCATCTTTGGGCCGAACGCTACGACCGAAATCTGGAGGACGTATTCGCAGTCCAAGACGAAGTCACGGAAGCGATCGTCGCGGTTATCGCACCGGAAATCAGTAACGTGGAGCGTGAACGTTCTCATCGAAGACCTCCAAACAACCTAGACGCTTGGGACCTATATCAGCGCGGTCTTGCAGCCTATTATTCGTCTACTGAAGCGGAATTCAGGTCGGCTATAGAACTGTTCGATAGAGTGAACGAAATCGATCCGACCTTTGCGCCGGCCTTTGCGATGACGGCGCAGGCACGTACTCGTTATGCGATGCATTTTATGCCCGATAACCGCAGTGAACTCTTGACCCAGGCACGAGAAAAATCACACCAGGGGATTACACTGGACCCGCAAGATTCAGTTTGCGTGTGGAGTGACGGTCGGGTGCATAGCACGCTTGGTCACCACGATGTCGCCATTTCGAAAGCCGAGGAAGCCGTCGCGCTCAATCCCAACGACGCCTTTGCGCATTATGTTCTCGGGGTGGTCTTGTATTCCGCTGGAAAGGTGGAGGAAGCCATTCCCCATGTCGATCACGCGATGCGGCTCAGTCCACGCGACATATTTCTTACCGGGATGCTGTTTCATCGAGCGCTCATACTGTTCCACCTGGAGCGCTATAAGGAGGCTTTCGAGTGGGCGCGGCGCGCGAGCCTTAGTCCAAACCCGCGATCCCTGACATTTGCTCTTTTGACTGCAGTGTTGATCAAGCTGGAGCGAAAGGGAGAGGCTCAGGCGGCCCTCAAAGACCTTCTGGTATTTGCGCCGGATATGTCATGTGTAAAATTTCAAGGTAACCCGATGTTTGGGGGCCCGGAAGTTTTGAAGCGTTTCATCGGCGCCTTGCGTGAGGCGGGACTGCCTGAGTGACCGTATATACTGTCGGACAGCACGATATCGAACCTAATTACGGTCTGCTTGAATTTCGCTTCCTGGCTACAAAGCGAACTCGCGGCGGTCCGGACCGACTTCCGCTGTTCCTTCAACTGCCGACATGCGCGCGTCGATGTCGGCTTTCCACCGATTTACTTCCGCTTATCCCCCAGCTTGAGACGCGGCCAGCGATACCGCGGTTTGGTAAGTTTTGACCCATTCCAGACCTCGCGGGCGCAGTTGCTGGGCATTGCCGTGCGCGTGAAGTAGCGTCATTGCGCTGGAAAGAAATACCACGCGAGAGGGAGAGCAAGTGGAGCGCAGGCTTACAACGATTTTAGCTGCTGATGTTGTCGATTACTCCCGCCTATTGGGAGAAGACGATGTCGCAACGCTAAACGCACTGAAAGAGCACCGCAGGGAACTCATCGAGCCTAAAGCAGAACAATATACCCTTGATGTCAGCCTCTCGGTGGCCAGCCAACTGATTACTTACCTTCCGGTCACTCCGGCAAGCCAGCTTTGCGCAGGCCCTCCAGATATCGCGACAGGGCTTTCGGCGTATAGGCGGCGCGGGGAGCAAAATTGCTGACCGTTATTGCCGGGTCTAGTTCACGCAGCCGCCGCACCGCTTCAGTGGCCTCTCCGGCCTTGCCCAGAAGGGCGTACGCCGCTGCCAGCGCCCGCCAAGCCGTGGAGAAATTCGCATTCTGTTGAATAGCGCGGCGGGCGATTTCGATCGCCTCGTCGTCCCGCCCGAGCTGTATTAGGGCGATAGCCCAGCCGCCCAAATGGTCGAATCCCATCGGGTCGCGCGGGCTTAGGCGGCCAGCGCGTTCGAAATGTTCGACGGCCATCGGCGCGTTGCCGGCGTACGAATGTACCCAACCGCTCATCGACCAGGCCGCGAAGGAATTTACGTTTAGCGCGGTCGCCTGATAGGCGTAGTCGATCGCATCCGCATGCCGGCCGTCAAGGTAGGCGGAAAGTCGCGCCAGAAAGGCGAGCCCTTCCGCATCACCCTTGTCCAGCTTTACGGCGTCCTGCGCGAGCGCCAGGGCTTCAGTCTTTACCTCGGCGATGTCGAACCAGCTCTGCGACGCGCCCCAGGTCAGGCAGCCGGCAAGAAGAAGTTTCGCCTTAGAGAATTCCGGGTCGTATTCAACGGCTTTACGCAGTTGCGCAATCGCAGTTTCGTATTCCGCTTGTGTCATCTCGTAAAAATGCGCCAGGGCGCGCAGGTAAAGATCATAGGCGTCGAGACTGTCGGTCGGTTTGCGCCGTGCGCGTTCGATTTCCGCCTGTTCGATGCTGGGCGCGATCGCGCCGACGACGCTCGCGGAGACGAAATCCTGCAGTGCGAAAATATCTTCCAGATCGCCGTCGAACTGATCGGCCCAGACATGGCCGCCGCTGGCAGTTTCGATCAGCTGACCGGTAATTCGGACCCGGTTTCCCGCCTTTCGGACGCTGCCTTCCAGGACATAACGGACGCCCAGATCCCTGCCGACTCGCTTGATGTCGACAGCCTTGCCCTTGTAGGCGAAAGATGAGTTGCGCGCGATCACGAACAACGAGCGGAAGCGCGAGAGCGCGGTGATGATGTCTTCCGCGATGCCATCGGCGAAATACTCCTGTTCCGGGTCTCCTGACATGTTGTCGAACGGCAGCACGGCGATCGATGGTTTATCGGGCAGTGCTAGGGCTTCGCTAGTTACCTCCGTGCCTTGTACCGGTTGTCTCTCCTGTGCTGACCAGCGCCATACATGGATGGGACGAGCGATGTTTTTAACCTCGTGTTCGCCGCTGTCTTCCCAGTCGGTATCTATGCGGTCACGCACCTGTCGATATGCGTCATCCGATAGCGCCATGCTGTTCGCTTCTGATAACCCTTCCAGTCGGGCTGCTATATTCACGCCGTCGCCAAAGATATCCTCGCCTTCAACGATCACGTCACCCAGATGGACGCCGACGCGGAATTGGATGGCCTGATCGGCAGCAATATCGGCATTCCGCTCCGCTAGACCCGTCTGCGCCGCAATGACACATTCGACAGCGGCAACGACCGATGGGAACTCCAGCAACAAACCGTCGCCCATTGTTTTAACGATGCGGCCACCGTGCTTTGCTACCAGTGGATCGATTAGTTCTGAACGATGAGAATTAAGAGCGGAGAGTGTGCCGATTTCGTCCGCGCCCATTAGACGCGAATAGTCGACAACGTCTGCCAATACGATGGCTGCTAGTCTGCGTTGGGTCCCCTCCGACATGGTCAGAGTGTAGCCGCCGGTATCTTCCAAATCTACGCGGTCCGGAGAAAGGCCATTGATGTCGGTTCTTGGCTATGAAGGGAAGTTGGGGCGTCTCGGATCGACTTCCGCTGTTCCCCCAGTATCCGACATCGCGTCGCTGATGTCGGCTTTCGAGTGGATTTCCGTCCGCTTGCACCCAGGTTCAGACGTGACGGGCGGTGCCTGCTGACGGGGACTTTGACCTACGTCAGACTTCGCAATCGTAGTAACTTGGCATTCTCATGTTTGTGAAATAGCATTCGGGTACGGGGTGGATGTTAAGTCAGACGCTTCGCCGAGTGCCGTTACGACATTTCGGCAGTGTCCAAAGAAACAAAATCTCACCCTCAACCAGGTGACAAATGGGAGGCCATTATGGCAGCACTCGCAATTACAATTATCCGACCTCATCCGGGGAAGCGCCAAGCAGCAGAAAGTCGAGCCCGCCAAGCCGGAGGCATTTACGCAAGACATGGAGCTTCGGTCAAAATTTCGAATCTAATCGCGGGACCATATACCGGTTGCATTGCGCTAGTTCGGGCTTACGCGGACTTCCAAACAGCGGCGAAGGCTTTTCAAGCAGCGAGTAGTGACCCAGCTTACGCCGAGTTCGAAAGAGAGCGTGAAGCAAACCCGCTCGCTGAAATAGTGATGGGGCGGAACATTCTTCGCAGCATATATGGCGAGAGTAAGTGGGCCACGCACCCAGTAACGCAGCTGCGTCAGTACGACATAACGCGAGATAAAATTCCCGACGCACTCAAACTATTTCCGAAGGTCTCCAAGGTCGTATCGAAGAATGATGTCAATGTTCTTGGTTTGCTTCCGGTAACCGGTGACGACATGAGTAGCATGACCATCTCATATCAGTTTCGTTCGATTGACCACTGGGCGGAAGCGGCGGATACCGTCGCTGCGTCGAAAGAATTTCAGGCTATTGTTGCCGAAGCAAGTAAGCTTGGAATGCTTCGCTCAGCCAGCGTAATGGTTCCGCTGTAGGCTGGACAACATTCCCGCTCGGGTGAGCGGACATCGGAATTGGGAGCCTCTTAGGGTGTTATATCCGTCAACAACGCCCTAAGAGCTGCCTGCTTGGCCAATAGCATTCAGTATAAACGTCTTGCCGCGGTTCCAACGCATCGTATCAAGACGCGTCCAGTTACCCCCGGGTTCGAGACCTCGGGCTGGCATAGGCCGCTTAGGGCGTTATTCTCAACAGACGGAAATCGAGTTTACGAGGGGGAATGCGATGTTTGGAATTTTTGGCGTGCGGCTATCTCGGCTTCTCGCGCTTTGTTGCGCAATAACATGCTTAATTCTATCGGCTCAGGCCGATGCGGGGTCGCTTGCCGGCACCTATCAGGGTTTCCTTGCGTTCGATTTCAAGGGCAAGGAGGTTCGCGAACAATTGATGATCAGCTTCCACGAAGGTGGAACAATGATCATGGGCGCAGAGGAGGGTCACGACGAACCCGTCGATCCCAAGACAGGCTTAGCGACAAAGAACGATATCGAAAGTGCCAATCTCGGCGTATGGCGTCAGGTAGGGAACGATGTTCTGGAGTTTGGCAGTCAGCAATACAGAGCTGGTTCGGGTTTTTGTAAACCAGTGAACACGCACGGGAAAGAGCGCCTGCCGACATGCAGTTTCATTCTCACGGCACGCCTGAAAGAAAATGCTCAAGTCCGCGGTGAAACGTGCGACCTCGGTGGAGTCAAAGGAGGCTTCAGTGTCCAGTCGGCGGATGGCGCGAAGACCGAGACCAATCCCTTCGGACTAGGGCTCAAGCTTGACTACTGTCTGCGGCGGATGACCGTCGACAAGTTTCTTAAGCTTGCGCCGTTAAATTAGGAATGCGGTTGGCCGTGTGTTTATGTGAGCCGATTAGGCTCGCTAGGCCACCACAGCAAAAAACTTATACCGACCATGGCGATTGAGCTATTCGGATCACACCCTTGGCCCTGCCTAAGAATGCCCGCCCTTGGCATTGCGACGGTGTGTCCGGGGCGGGCTACATTGTGATCTCGGCTTGTTGATAGCTGGTTTTACGCTAGCGGTCTCAATTGGAATTGGTTGGTCAAGCTGATGGAATCAGAAACTTGCTGGCCGACTCCGGGTTACTCTGGGAATCCCTCGTGGGCGGGTATTTCGTTTATGTGGCCCATCCAACTAACTCGCTCGGCCGTCACAATCTGCATCGCTGGCGCTAACTTGCCCGTGTCGTCAAATGTCGCCAGCTGGACTTCGACAAGGCCCGGCAATATTTCTTCATTGCGGTAGAAGAGCCCGGTTCCACAATCGGGGCAAAAACTGCGCATGCTTGTGCCAGACGAGTTGATGGTTTTCGGGATGCCCTGTGACACAGTCAAATCGCCTTCCGCGTATTCGGCCCAAGCCATCATGGGGGCGCCTGAACTGCGACGGCAATCGGTGCAATGGCACATGCTGACCACCTTCGGTTCCCCGGAAAGTTGATAGCGAATGGCGCCACATTGGCATGTCCCGGTATAGGTCATATTGCGTTTCCTTCAGTCGGGAAATCCGACACCATAAGATGTTACGCATCTGCACTGATGAACTCAAATGCGTCATGCTTAGCATCCATCGTTGCCCTGACGGAAGAAACGTCCAGCCTGACTGCACAACTCTCTAGAGCTCGCTCAAAGCCCAGTAACGAAGCGCGCCATAATGACGATAATGGCTATTTGCATGAGGCCTTGGCTGGCGACGCCCCATACGTAGAAGGACATCCAGCGACCAACGCGGGTCATATCCGGAATCTCCGAACGGATCTCCAGATAGACCCGCAAATTCAGCGGTAGTAAGATCCCCAATCCCTGCACCGTAAGCACCGCAGCGATGACCAGCGCAGCCAGAACCCATCCCAGTTCTGGGTGGCTCAAGTCAAAATAGCCGCGCCAATCAGCCAGATACCATCCAGCCGTTGTAGTGATGATGGCCAAGGTTGGCATGATAAAAATCATTCGGGGCATCAATCGCGTGACGATGGCGCGCCGGCTAGCCGGATCGACAAGCCGGAGTACCGGGCCAATTACGAAACCCATGAAAAGGTCGATCCCCGTCCAAAGGATACCGGCGAAGACATGAACAAAGTTCAGAAACCAATCATCGCGACTCAAAATGGCCCCGATCATGACAGCGATAGCCAGCAACACCCAAATTAGGTTTCTGGCTTGGATGCCAGCTACAGGCTCTACGCCTGGCCTCGTTTCGTCTACTTCCTTCAACTGCTCTTCGGTACTGTTCATCGCTTGCTCCCGACCCCAAACTCCAGTACTTCCAATTTCCATGTCGGGGATCAGAGATCATGCATTGCGACAAAGGAAATCACACTATTTATCATCACCGCTACCACCTCGTCAGGATACGCGGCATTGTTAGTTTCACGACCGGGTCATTTTCGGACACAGTGCGGACATAGATTTGCAAGGTGCCTGGACGCAGGCGCACGAACGCCGCTAACTGATTGAGTTAGCGGCGTGTTTTTGGTTGCGGGGGTTGGATTTGAACCAACGACCTTCAGGTTATGAGCCTGACGGACAATGATCATCAGGTGTCCGCGAACGAGCACTTAACAATTACTATGTTGAGCAAACGCACAGGCTTTAGAAACCTGCCAGTTTTGGCACCCAAATTGGCACCGGATAGGAGGAAAAAGAAAGGTACTGGGAGGTATGGTAAGACTCTTAAGCGAGCTTTATAAAAATTATATCAATTAGTTAGGGATAAACCGTAACGATTAGGTATTCAACTGATCGGCTTCGAATCCCGTTGGGGGCACCATTTCTTGCAGCTAATGACGGTAAGCGTCGCCGCGTCGTGGATTCAGGCCGCCGACATCGTGCTCCAACTGATTTCCTCGCCGACATATTCCACGCCGAAGAGGTTGTTCAGACCGTCGAAGATCTCCGAAAACTGCTCGTTCGGCATGCTTTCGCCATAATGTTCGAGGTACCATTTCCATAGGTTGATGCTGTGCGTCGCGATGGAAACGTTGGAGGCGAGTGACAGGTAGGACGCGTCCGAATTCTGCAGGAAACTCATAAAGCCCTGCGGCCGACCTTCGTGAACGAACAGGTTATAGCTTTCTTCGTATTCCTTTAGGACGTTGTTGGCCTCGATATAGCTGTCCCGCATCTGTGTGCGCAGCGCTTCGCGCAGGTTTTTGATGCGTTTCTTTTCCTCATACCGCAGTGTCACGAAGTCGGAGGGGAAACACAGATTATTGTTGCCGACCCATCTGAACAGGTCCTTGAGTTCCGCGAGTAGCTCGTTGTACCGGACCTGATAATAACAAACCGCCTTCCAGGCGAAGAAAATCTCCGGCGCCCGTTCCGCATCGATCTGCATCGCCTTGATGAAGGGTTCGATCCCGTCGATGTCCTTCGCTTCCCATATCTTGGTCAGGAAACGCTCGATATGCGTGTCCTGCGCATTCCCTTGGCCCCCGCCCAGCGCCTTGCTTACCAGCCGTGCGATTTTTTCTCGGATCGGTTCCCGGATCGCCTGCCATTCGCTTGCCGACATGGCGAAATAGGCCGGGTGTACGATTTTGTCGATGCCGGTCTGCTCGGCTTTGCTGCGGAAAATGAACGGATCGAGGCTATGGAGCGAACCGAACAGATTGAGGATTTTCAAATCCTGGGCGATGCGGGTCATCATCTCCTTGGAGGCGGCGCCATGGGAAATCTTCATCGCCAAGGTTTTCTGGAAGCCTTCTTCGTTCAAGCTTATCGACTCGCCACCGTCATAAGCTTTTTCGAAATCGTAGGGAAAATAGACCGTTGTATCGACTGAGATCGGTCCGTCATTGCGTTTTCCGCCGCTTTGAAACCGCTTGAAGACAACGGTTTTGTTCATGACATCCGTCTTGAACAGCCGGCCGATTTTATCCTTGTCGTCGATCGTTTTTCCGATTGCGTAGCAATCGATCGCGATCGAACGACCGGAATCGATGATATTGCGAAGTTGAGAGCGTGCGTTCGACATACGGTTTCCGGCCTCCCTAGAAATCAGCCACCGCGTAAGGGCCCAACCGTCAGCCTGCCGCACACTGTTTTACAATTGGTTAACCAATCCTCATTATTCGTTAAGTTCGCGTGGTTTTGGCATTGAAACGAAACACGGCGCACCTAAAGATGCGCCGCGTTCCTTCTTTACAGCCAGTTTGGGTGGCTACCTGCCGCCCCGTTTGCTTTTAGTCGTCGCCGGCGCCGTTGGCCGCGTCGATGGCCGCCAAGACTTTCGGCGGCGACATCGGCAATTCGGTGAAGCGAATGTCGAGCGCATGCGAAATCGCGTTCGAAATCGCCGCCATCGGCGGGATAATCGGAGTCTCACCGATGCCTCGAACGCCGTACGGATGTGTCGGGTTCGGGACCTCGACGATGATCGTATCGATCATCGGCACGTCGGACGCCACCGGGATGCGATAGTCGAGGAAGCCCGTGTTCTGCAGGCGACCGTCCTCGCCATAGACATATTCTTCGTTCAGCGCCCAGCCGATGCCTTGCACGGCGCCGCCCTGGAACTGGCCTTCCACATAGCCCGGGTGGATGGCTTTGCCGGCGTCCTGCACGGCCGTGTAGCGCAGAATCTCGACATGTCCGGTCTCGGGATCGACTTCAACATCGACGAGATGGGTGCCGAAGCTCGGCGCCGCGCCTTGCGCGTTGATCTGCGCGTGACCGGCAATCGGTCCGCCCGTCTTGTTGGCGAGCCGTGCCAGGTCGGCCAGCGACAGTGGGTCGAACTCACCGGCATTGGAGCCGGCTGGCTTAGCCATGCCGTCGTCCCATTCCACCGCATCAATGGGAATTTCCCAATATTTCGCCGCGCGGCCGCGCATTTCGGTCTTTGCGTTGGTCGCGGCTTCGACTGCCGCGAGTCCGTTCGAGAACGTGGCCCGGCTGCCGCCTGTCAAGAAGGTATAACCGAGCGACGCCGTGTCGGCGATAATCGGACGGACTTTTTCGTAGTCAATGCCAAGCTCGTCGGCGACCATCATGGCCAGCGACGCGCGCGAACCACCGATATCCGGTGTGCCCGAAAGGACACTGACAGTGCCGTCTTCGTTGACGTTTATCGTCACGCAGGTTTCGCCCCCGATGTTGAACCAGAAGCCCGAGGCCACGCCGCGGCCCTGATATTTGCTGAGCGGCTTATTGTAGTGCTCGCTGGCGCGGGTGGCTTCCAGCGTTTCGACGAGGCCAACCGGGCCGAATTTAGGACCGTAGGCTGCACGAGTGCCTTCCTTTGCCGCATTCTTGAGACGAAATTCAACCGGGTCCATATCGAGCGTGAGGGCAATTTCGTCGATGACAGATTCTACGGCGTATTCGGAAATTGGCGCGCCAGGTGCACGATAGGCGGCAACCTTCGGCCGGTTCGTCACGACGTCGTAGCCGATCGACAGAACGTTTTCGAGATCGTAGGGTGCAAAGGCGCACATCACGCCGGGTTGTACCGGTGAGCCGGCAAACGCTCCGGCCTGGTAATGCAGGACCGCCTTGCCGGCCGTGATCTTGCCTTCTTTCGTCGCGCCGACCTTGATGATCATATTGGCACCCGAGGTCGGGCCGCTGGCCCGCATGATTTCGTCACGGGTCATTGCCATCTTAACCGGCTGCGCTGCCCGCGCCGATAAGGCCAAGGACAACGGCTCCAGATAGACGACCGTTTTGCCGCCGAAACCGCCGCCGATTTCCGACGAGGTCACGCGGATTTTGGAAATGTCCATGCCCAGAAGGCGGGCGCAATGCGCGCGGACGACAAAGTGGCCTTGGGTCGTGCACCAAAGTTCAGCCTGGCCGTCTTCGGAGACGCTGGCGACGCAGGCGTGCGGTTCGATATAGCCTTGGTGGACGGGTGCGGTATTGAACTCGCGTTCGATGATGATGTCGGCTTGTTTGAAACCTTCCTCGACGTCACCGACGGCAATTTCAAGACGTTTTGCCACATTCGACGCTTTTGTCGGCTTCGGGTCGACGCCGTCTGTGAACATGTCGTCGTGCAGGATCGGTGCGCCGTCCTTCATCGCGTCGACGACGTCGATCACATGCGGCAGCACTTCGTAGTCGACCTCGATCAAGGCCAGCGCCTGATCGGCGATGGCACTGCTCGTAGCCGCAACGGCGGCAACGGCGTGGCCGTCATATAGTACTTTGTCGCGCGCCAGGACGTTTCCGGCGACGTCACGGTAATTGACCTGCATCTCGCCGGCGGCGATGAGCGTGGTCGGTTGTTCCTCGAAATCGGCGGCGGTAACGATCGCCTTGACGCCCTGCAGCGCCGCTGCCTTCGACGTATCGATCGACTTGATCCGCGCATGCGCATGCGGGCTGCGCAGCACCTTGCCGGTGATCATGTTCGGCATGCTCAGGTCGGCACCGAACTTGGCGCGGCCGGTCACCTTGTCGACCCCGTCCGGACGGAGTACGCGCGTACCGACATATTTAGTTTGCCTCGAGCCGTTACCCTGCGCCGTCATACTGCAATCTCCTGAATGTGGCGGCTGCCGCGGGGCAGCCGAACCGATTACGAGAAAATGCACGCATCCCGCCTCGCCGAAATTCGGTGTCGGCAAGTCGAGCTACGCACTTTCGCTTAGTTTATCGTTTGCGCCGGGGCCGCGTCGATAGTTTCTTGGTAAAAAGAAATCGCCTCAGGTCTCCAGCACGACGTCGTAACCCCACAATGTCCGCAAGTGCGCCAGGACCATGTCGCGGTCGCGCGCTTCAAGCGGCACGCCGTCGCGCATTGTGTGTTTGAGACGGAGCTGACGGTCGCCCAACAGATCGACATCCACAACCTGGATATCGGGGTCGAGCACCGCGACGTCGTAAGACCGCGCCAATGTTTCGCGGACGGCGCGATATCCGCGCCGGTTGTGGATGGCGGCGACTGAATAAAATTTTTCTTCAGACTCGTCGGCCAGGGAGAATAGGCGGAATTTCCGCATGACGGTGGGGCTCAAGAATTGCTGAATAAAGGATTCGTCGCGGTAATTGGCCCAGGCATTCTTGAGGACGTTTCGCCAGTCGCCGCTGCCCGCCAGATCCGGAAACCACTCATGGTCTTCCTCCGTCGGGTCTTCGCAAATGCGCCGAATATCCGACATCATCGCAAACCCCAGCGCGTAGGGGTTCATGCCACCGTAGCGGGGGTCGTTGTAATCCGGCTGAGACAATACGTTGGAGTGGCTGTGCAATATCTCCAGCATCGCGCCTTCCGGCAGCAATCCCTTATCGTACAAAGCGTTCGTGATGTAGAAGTGCACGAATGTAGCGCAGCCTTCATTCATGACCTTGGTCTGTTTCTGCGGGTAGAAATATTGCGCGATGTTGCTGACGATATGCAGGATATCGCGTTGCCAGGTCTCCAGTACGGGACTGTATATCTGGATGAAGTGCAGCAAATTTTCTTCCGGCAGGCGTAGCTTCTTCTTGCGGGCGAGCGCATCTATCTCTGAATCGTCCTTGGGGCCCTTGTCGCTGACCGGCACGGTTCGCCAGAGGTCGTTGAACTCCCTTTCCTCATGCGCGTGACGTTCGCGTTCGCGTTCCTTTTCCTCGCGCAGTGACAGTTCCGGAGGGCGACGGTAGCGGTAGACGCCGTGATCCATCAGCGCGTGCGCGGCGTCGAGGATCTCTTCGACCGCGTCGGGACCGTGTCGCTCCTCGCATTTGGCGATATAGCCTTTGGCGAACTCCAGATAGTCGAGAATACCGTCCGCGTCGGTCCATTGCTGGAACAGGTAGTTGTTCTTGAAGAAATGATTATGCCCGAACGCGGCATGCGCCATGACCAGCGTCTGCATGGCCATGGTGTTCTCTTCCATATTGTAGCTGATGCACGGATTCGAATTAATGACGATTTCGTAAGCCAGGCCGCGCAAGCCTTTGTTGTAGAGCTTTTCTTCCTGAACGAAGTGCTTGCCGAAGGACCAGTGCTGGTACATCAGCGGCATGCCGATGGAAGAATAGGCGTCGAGCATCTGCTCGGAGGAGATGATCTCGATCTGGTTGGGATAGACGTCGAGGCCCAGATCCTCCTGTGCGATTTCCTCGATCGCGTCGTAGGTGCGCTGCATCGTGTCGAAATCCCAACTCGACCCTTCGAACAGCGGTTTGGCTTTTTTTTTGCGCTTTGCCAACGGCCTAGACCCTTTCATCTTTCTTCGCGAAAAGTTCGCGGAACACGGGGTAGATGTCGGCGGGAGTGCTGATGCGCTTCATCGCGAAATTCTGCCAGCGCTGATGGACCTCGCGGTATGAGCGCCACAACTCGGCGCCCTGCGTCTCGTCGTTGATGATGTCGGCCTCGCGCTCGTCGAGGATCTCGATATAGGCGAAGTATTGGCAGATCGGCATGAGGATCTCGTTCAACATTTCGACGCATTTCAGGGAGTCGCCGGAAAAGTTTTCGCCGTCGGAGGCTTGGGCGGCGTAGATGTTCCAGTCCGAAGGCGGATAGCGTTTCGCGAGCACTTTCTGCATCTCGGTGAGTGCGGTGCTGACAACGGTGCCGCCGCTTTCCCTGGCATAAAAGAAGGTCTCTTCGTCGACTTCGCTCGACTCATGCGTATGGCGAATGAAGACGACGTCGATCCGATCGTATCGCCGTTTCAGGAACAGGTGGAGGAGGACGAAAAACCGTTTGGCGAGGTCTTTTTCCCGCTCACCCATGGATGCCGACGTGTCCATCAGGCAGAACATGACCGCGTTGGCGTTGGGCTCCGGTTTGGGTTGCAAATAATTGTAGCGGACATCAAGTGGATCGATATAGGCGATCACCCGGCGTTTTCGCTGCATTTCCTCGAGAAGCTTATGCAGTTCCTTGCGCCGTGCCCATTGTTCGATCGTCGGCTCGGAGACCTTCTCCAGCGCGAAGATTTCCTGTTGAAGCGCCTCAATGCCCTCTTCCTTGGGGCGTTTCAGTGCCAGCCGGCGCCCCAGGCTGCGGCGCATCGTCTGCGTGACGTTGATATTGGCCGGCGACCCGGCCATGGAATATCCGGCCCGGCGGTACTTGTTGGAGACGACTTCCTTGAGGTTCCGTTTGACGAGGTCGGGCAGTTCGAGGTCCTCGAAAAAGAGATCGAGGAACACCTCGCGCGAG
>Ga0315338_1002750_pt1 | contig 16582 bp, 17 predicted proteins | sample ASW8metaG_FD_204518 | JGI IMG/M metagenome (GOLD analysis project Ga0315338, IMG submission 204518) | Ammonia-oxidizing marine archaeal communities from Monterey Bay, California, United States - ASW #8 | ecosystem: Environmental > Aquatic > Marine > Coastal | place: USA: California | collected... | reverse complement strand
TTGTAATATTTATTATGTTTCTTTCTATTTTTAATTCCCTTTTTTTTTGAAAGTGTGCTAAGCCACAAATATAATTTAAATCATTAAACATTTGGTATTTAAAATATTTTAAATTCTCTAGTTCTTTAAGTGATCTATATCCTAGATAACAAAAAACAATGCAATCTTTTGGCCATAGCAATAACTTTTCATTAATAATCTTTTTATTTTCTAAAAGATCTTGCTTTGAAAGATTTCTATCAATATATCGGAAAAAATCGACTATTACATCAGAAGAACCATAAACCATATCACAATATTCTCGATAAGCTGTGTAACCATCAAAAAGTTTTTTATTAACAATTCTTTTTTTCATTTTTTTTTCTTTTTTTTTATTAATAAGTTCTTTTTCTTATATCTATATCTCCATCTGGATTCCAAGTAAGATCGCGAATAACAATATCAGGATCAATTTTATAAACCATTTGTATACCAAAGTCGTCTACATATGGTTCAATATTGTAATGACCCAGGTCAGAGTAGAAATCTGCATGCACACTTATAGGTGCGACAAAAAGAAAGCCAAGTATTATTAGAATTATTTTTTTCATTATTTTACCCTTTTTTTTTAATATATTAAAAACTCTAAAAGCAAGTGGGCAAAAAGACTGCAAGCCCACTAATAAACAGTTATCTAACTGACCCTACGTATCCTTTATCAGGAGTATAAAAATCATAACCGCCTATACCATTATCCCTCGCAGAACCAACATATCCGCGATCAGGTGTGTAGTAATCATAAGATTTGGCAAAAGATACACTTGTGAGACCAAGAACAACAACTGCAGTCACTAATGTGCTTTTGATATATTTATTCATTTTTTTCATTTAATTTAAAAAAAAGTTATAGAACTATAATTAGTTCATTCACTTATATGACGTGCAAGTAGTAAAAATTATTCTTATCTTTTTAAAAAAAAATTTTTAAAATATAAATAATGATTAAAATATTGAAAATATTATTCTTTTTCATAATAATCACACACATTGCAATCGTTAATAGTGTTTGGGCAAATGATGATGTTAAGAGTTTTGAAGAATTAACGGAAGAATTCTACGATCTTATAGTTGATAATGAAGTTAAAATGAATATGTATGGGATAAAATCTATTCCCTGGTTAGATAGCAGACACGCAAAAATAAAACAAATAGATTCAATATATATTCAAAGAATAGATTTTCTAGAAAAAGAAAGTCCTCTTCATAGGGCTGAGAGATTATATTGGTCTATGATAACATCAAAAAAATATACAAATAAAGATTTTGTTCTTCAAACATATAAGGAAATAGCCAGATCCATTGGTTACAATAATCCAATTATGAATAATCTTCTAAGTATCTATATCGCCTATCCTTTTTATAGGGATAATTTTCATGATGAAATTTTAGAAATTTATGATGAAGTTATTAAGGGATATGAAAAAGAAATAGGATTCCCATTGTTTAATGAAACCAATATTAAAAATTTATTAAATAATAGTAAAAAAGAATCTTATAAGATTTTTTATTTAAATCCAAATGCACTTTTAGACTACGTTATAAGAATACATCGTGATAGAAAAGATTTTAAAAAAGCTGAAGAGTATGCAAAAAAATCTCTTTTTTTTATGAAAAATTTAAAACTATATAAAAATCCAGATACTTATAGATCTTATTCAGAAGCAGGTCGTTTATATACAATAAAAGATATTTTAGTTAATTTACAACAATATGAAGATCTTATAAGTGTTTTTGAAGAAATGTATAATTATTATCAAAAAAATCCATTAAAAGAAAATTTAATATACCAAAAACACTTTTATGACATTGCTTATAATAATTATATTTCTTTTTTAAGACAATATTCAGGATTAGAGTGCAAAAGGGGAAAGGTAAAACTTTGCGTATCTTTAGCAAAAGAATCTACAAATTTAGCAGAAAAAAAATATGGGTTATACTCCGAAGAAGTTAAAGCTGGATATGGGTTAGGCTATGACATTTATTTTGCTGGCGATATTAAAATAGCTCAGGAATTTATTTTAAAAAGTATAGAAATAGATATGAAGATTGCAAATAAATATAATTATTCAAAACACCTTAATATTTTAGATAGAGCATTATGGGTAACTCTTTGGCCATCAATCAAACTTGAAGATGAATTAATAAAAATATATAAATTTATGGATCAATACAATTTAAATCAAGGAGTTGGTAGAGCTATATTTCTTGCTTATCACGCTACTTTACATATGAAATATAATAGATATGAAAAAGCTTTAGCTGAGACACAAGAAGCTTTAGAGATTATATCAAATAAAAAAGAGCTGGCAGCAGATGTTGGTATTTTCTTTATAGATCAACTTGAGGATAATTTACAAAAATTAAAAGATTATAATTCAGCTTTAAAACTTTCAAAAATAAAGTTAGAAATGCTCGAGAAGAAAAACGAAAAGAATCCTCATTGGGTAATGGGTCATTTAAATATAGCATATCAAAAAACAAGCATTGCATTTAATTTAAGAGCTTTAAAAAAATATATCCCAGCAATAAAAAATTATATTGAAGCAACAAAAATTATTGATAAATATCCAGAATATACTATAGCAATTGACGCGCATATTGGTTTAGCAGAAACTTTATATGTATATACAGAACAAGTATCAGAAAAATTAGAAATGGAATTATTAGAATATGCATTTGATATTTTAGAAAATAAAAAAGAAATTGTGAAAAAAAAACCTGAGAGCTTTTGGCCTGCTGAAAATGCATATTTCGATTTTTTAACGATATATATTAAACTTTATAATAGACTTTTATTTGATAGTAAAGCTATGAGCCTTGCATGGGATTCTGAGACAGGCTTTGATAAATCAAAATTAGATCAGGATGAATATAAAAAATATACAAAAGTAGAAAATGAATACAATAAAATTTTAGAAAAATTAATTAATAATAAATTAATAACCAAAAATAAACGTGAGTTTTATAAATATCAAAAGCTGCTCGCTGAATTTTCAGAGTTATCTGCAAAAGACGTTTTTGTTGGCTTAAATGAAGAAGAAAAAAAAATACAAGAAAGTTTCTTTATGGATACGCTATATGATGAATTTACTAAAAACTATAAAATAGGCAAAATATACTCAGTTAGAAATGAAGACTATTTTACAATATCATTACCTACAACAGAGGATTGGCCAGCTCTTGTTTATAATTTTGATAGATATAAAAACAAAATAAAAGAGATATACAATAAAGATGAAATATTTTTTTATCATTCTAAGAATGAGGAGCATATTAACAAATCAATTAAACTATTACAAATTACCAATAAACAATCCTCAGCAAAGTATTTAAGATTTTTATCACAAAGAGTTTCAAGCAAAAAAAATCCTCTTTTAATAAAAAAAAAACAGGATCTTGCTTTTCAAATTAATTCTATGAATAAAGAAGTGTTAAATTTACATACTTATACTTTAAAAACAGGTATTAATAATTCCGAAAAATCGAAATTACTGAAAAAAGAAATAGAAAAAAAAAATAATGATTTAAAAAAAATTGAAAGAAAAATTTATCAAGAAAATCCGGAATTTCGGTATTTATTAAACCCCGATCCTCTAAATATTAAACAAATCCAAATGCTTTTAGATGATGATGAAATGATAAGAAAATACAGCGCATCAAAACGTTGGGCTTATATTATGACAATTACTAAAAATGATACAAATTTTTATTTCAGACTAAAAGGGAAAAAAACAGACATACTCATTGACGAGTTTTTATTAAATACTAAAAAAATACCTGTTAAAAAATTTGACCTAATAACGTCTAGTATTTTATTTAATTTGTTATTTCCAGAAGAAGAAATACCAAAGAATATAAAAAAAATAACCGTAATTGCAGATAATTTTGTGAAAAATATTCCGTTTTCAATTTTAGTAAAAGATTTAGATAAAATGGATTATTATCAAAAAAATAAAAATAAAGCTTATAAAGACGAAAATATTAATGAAAATTTAAATAGTTTAAAAAGTGCTAATTGGCTAATAAAGGATTATTCAATTAGAAGACTTCCTTCTATTAATGCTTTAAAATTATTAAAAAAAAATCAAAAATTTTTAAAAGCAAGAAATGAATTTGTTGGTTTTGCTGATCCTGATCTTCCAAAAAATAAAAAAAACTTTAATGATTATTTAAAAATTTCTGGCTTAAAAAGAAACAGCTCAAATAATTATAATATAAGAGGGGGCGTTTTAGATGATACTTCAATAATAGCAAAAAAATACTATAGATTGCCAACAAGTAAAAAAGAGCTTATAAAAATTTCAAAAAGTTTAAAAAATTATAAAATACAAAATTATTTTGGAAAAGAAATGACCGAGACAAAAATTAAAACATTAGATCTTTCAAAAAGTAAAATTATTTTGTTTTCAACACATGCGGAAATAAGGGGAAATATTAAGGGAATGGATGAACCTTTTCTTGTAACTACTCCACCAGTTCAAGGATCAGAATTAGACGATGGACTATTAACTGCTACTGAAATAAGCCAATTAAATCTTAACGCTGACTGGGTTATATTATCAGCCTGCAATACTGGCATTGATGATACAAATACTAAGAATAATTTTCCTGGTTTATCCAGCGCTTTTTTGTATGCAGGAGCTAAATCTCTTTTAGTTTCATACTGGCCAGTAGAAGATTACTCTGCTACATCTATAACAACTGCCATGTTTAAAAAAATAAAAAAAAATCCTAAGATTTATAAGACAGATGCTTTAAGACTTTCTGTTCTTGAATTTATAAAAAATTCTAAAGGTGAGTATTCTCATCCAGCTTACTGGGGTCCTTTTTATATTGTTGGAAGCCACAAATCCATAAATTAGTTTGCCTCTTCAAATCCACCTATTCCCGGATAATTTTTGTTAAAAATCAATTAAAGGTGAGTTATCAGGTGTAATCCAGTATCTTGGTTCAGAAAGAGATTCGTCATAGGGTTCTAAATCATAAACCTTAAAACTTCCAGAAGAACAAAATTCGTAAATTGAACCTTGATTAAATATAGTAGTATTAAAAGAACGTGTTAATAAACAAATTCCATCAGTATCTGTAGTATACTTTTTAATAATTCTCCAGGATGATGTTTTTTCAGTATCTTCAAATTTATCTCCAATGGTTAAATTATTAAAATCAATATCTTTAATTTCATTTTGCTCGCCTCCTCTAAAGACAGGAGCTACTTGAGGAGCTGTTCTTGTAAAAAAATTAATTAATGGTGTTGTAACTACACCAATTGCAAAAGATGCAGCTATTGCAGCCGGAATCAACCTGTTACTCCATAAATTAGAAAACCAACTTTTAGTTGTGGTAGTTTTAATTGGTTTGTTTATTTCTCTATCTCTTTCTTTTACATAATTTTTTATTTCTTGATCCAGATTGTCTGGAACCCATTCATGAAAATATTTTGGGTTGTAATACCCATCTTTAACTGCTTTTTCAATATCATTTACCGATTTAAATCTTTTATTTTTGTTTTTTTTAATCATAATTTATGCGTTTGCAAGCCTATACAATTCTTCCCTGCAATTATTTATTCTTATTGACACCTGTCCTTGTGATATAGATAATTTTTCTGCTATTTCCTCCTGTCTAAATTCTTGATAAACTAAATCAAGTATATCCCTGCATCTTTCTGGCAATCTATCAAAGATTTGTCTTCCTATTGTTCTTTTTTCCAGTTTTTCACTGCTTTTATAGGTTTTTTGTGTTGTCATTTTTACACCACCTTGTTCATCTTCAACCGATCCTTTTTTTCCACCCGCAGATCCATAAGAAGACATTTGTTCATGTGCAATTTTTCTAACTTTTTTCTTTCGATATTCATCATTAAATTTGTTTTGTAAAATTATATAAGTTCTTTGCTTAAGATATTTATCTAAAGGGATTTTTCCTTCTTTAACTTTTATATGCATATCTGAAATAGTGTTCATAACCAATTCCTTTGCACCTTCTCTGTCATAATATATTTTGTCTCCTTTCCAGTAGGTAAAAAATTTGAGTGCATAACGAAAAAGAGCTGAGCTTTCACTAACTCCTGAAGTTGATATGCCCACAAATTCATAAAATTTTTTATCAAATTCATTTTCTGACATATTTTCATTATATTTAAAAATATTAGAAAAATAGACATAATTTTTAATTTATCCTCTTTTTAAAGATATTTATTGAGACACTATAGTATTTGCATTCCTGTTTATCCCATTTTAAAACTTTAAATTTACCACTATTGTTTAAAGAAGCTATTGAACAAGCTATTCCTATTAATGCTGGATCACCCATTAAAAGCAAATGATCGTCATCACTAAAGTTTCGCAGTGCCGTTAACATTTTTTTAACTGCATTTTCTGGGCATAACATTATATTAAGATTGGGTGGCATTATAGCTTCAAGATTTCCAAAGTCACCTGCGCCTAAAATGTTTCTTCCGATAACTTCTTGAATAACATAAACTTTCTTTTTTTTCTTTTTATATATATGTTTTTCTAGAGCCATTTTCACACCATAAACGTTTAATTTACAAATTTTATTATAAAAGAACCTCTTAAAAAGTGCTTAAGAGGTTCTTTTACGCATATTATTATTAATTATTAATTAAAGGAGAAAAAAATGAATGTAAATGCCATTTGTTTTCTCACTTATATAACGGATAAACAGATTTTTTTATTCGAAATTTATTTTTCTTTACACGCACCTTCTGCCTTTAATGTCTCTAAATTTGATTCTGGTGTAAATCCATAGATTATTCCAAAATATGTATTTACTCTTGAAATAAAAAACGTCATAGACTCCACTTTTGCAGCTTCACCTTCAGTAAAAGTATCTGTTGATTTAAAAACAAAAACTTCTTCATTTAAACTAATAACTTTCATTTTATTTCCCTCAGGTGTAGTAATTTTTTCTTTTTTAGTATCAATTATAAAAGTAATTGGTGGACTAAGTTCTTTGCCCACCTGTGCTATACATTTGTATGCTAATATTTCCGCATAAGAAAATGTGGTGTAAAAAAAAGTAAAAATAATAAATAAGAATTTTTTCATATATTAATATTACTACAAAAAGAAGTGCAAGAATAAAAATTTACTATTAAACGTTAAGTAATTGATGGTAGATCTGTTTTTATTGGTATATAAAATTTTCTGGCTAATTATTATTATTGGCCTTTTGTGTATTTTCTTATAAAAATGCAAAACTGGATTAAAACGCTAGTGGAAGATGCTCGTAGAAATAATTGGTGCACCAAAACCTACTGCACAACTTGTGGGGCAAATTTTTTTAGAACTGCATTAGTTTTAAGGAGCAGAGATGCAGGCAATATTGGTTTAAGACTGGAAAAAATTGATGAACATAACAAACATTACTATACTGGTAGCGATGAAAGACCGGCATCAAAGCCAAGATTATGCGATTTACCTTTTAAAGAAGATTTTCGTGCATGCGTAAGGATAATATGTAGAGAATTATCTAAATTAAGTCAAATTGATATAGTTGAAATAGAAGATGAAATGTCTTGGCCACCATTAAGATTAATTTTTTGTGAAATATATAACGATGATACTAAAGATTTAATAAGAAGGATGGTGCCATATGATAAACCAGCTGGAAAATATTTAGCTTCGATAGAAGAACATCAGAGGAAAGTTATTGCAAATCGACAAAAGGCATTTGAAGAAAGTGAGGCTCAATTTATTGCAGCTAAAAAAAGACGTAAAATGAGAGCTAAAGCACACCTTAAAAGGATAGAGTATTATAAAAAACTAGGCCCAAGAAAATAATAAAACAGAGCATATTTAAGTCAAAAACTAAATTGGTTTTCTTGCTTTCATTGCTTGAGAAATTGTGCCCTCGTCCACAAAATTAAGCTCAGCTCCAAATGGCATGCCTTGAGCAATTTTTGTAACTTTTACTTTAGTACCATTTAATTTATCTATTATATAGTGAAGTGTAGTTTGTGAATTAACAGTTGAGTTTAAGGCAAGAATTATTTCTTTTATATTATTATTTTCTGCTCTTTGTATTAATTCTTTTATCATTAAATCATCAGGAGTTATATTATCTAAAGCTGATAATGATCCTCCTAAAACATGATAAAGACCTTTAAAAGATCCTGTTTGCTCAAGTGCCCATAAATCTGATATATCTTCAACTACACAAATAATAGATTTATCTCTTTTAGGATCATTACAAATCTTATCTGGAAATTTGACTCCAATATTGCCGCAAACCTTACATTTTTTTAAGGATTTTCCAGATGCTAATAATGATCTGCTCAAGGGATACATCAGTTTTTCTTTATTTTTTAAAAGAAAAAGAACTAACCTGCTTGCAGATTTTGGTCCAATACCAGGTAGTTTGGAAAATAAATGAATTAATTCTTGAAGAACATCTTCATGCATATTTTTTTTTCAAAAAGGCATTTTCATTCCTGGGGGAAGCCCTAAACCTCCAGTTAATTTGGCCATTTCTTCTTTTGATTTTTCTTCAGCTTTGGATTTAGCATCATTTAACGCAGCTACAATCAAATCCTCCATCACTTCCTTTTCATCTTGTTTAATTATAGATGAATCTATATCAATTTTTTTTATCTCATTTTTACAATTCATAATTATTTTAACCATTCCTCCCCCTGAAGTTCCTTCAACTTCTAAAGTTGAAAGACTATCTTGTATTTCCTGCACTTTTTTTTGCATTTCCTGTGCCTTTTTCATCATATCGTTAAAATTATTATTCATCTGCTTCTTCCTTCTCTTTTACTTCATCTATTTTAGCGCCAGGAAACGTATTTAAAATTTCCTTTATTCTTTCATTCTTTGATAAATCATTGATTACCCTATCTTTTTCTTTATCATTTTGTTCTTCAAGAGTTGGGGCTCCTTTTTCCTGTGTCATTAAAATATGCCATTTTTCTTTAGTCCACTCAGATAACAATTGTCCTACCTTGCTAGCAAAATTCTTTGGCGCATCTTTTGTTGGATATAGTTCAATTTTTCCTTTTTTAAAACTAACTAAATGTACATGAGAAAATAAATTATTAAATAATAAAATTTCTTTTTTTTGTAAAAATAAATCTGCAACTTCCTTAAAATTATTAACAATTATGTTTTTTTGAACTTTAATATTTTGTTTATTACTTTCTTCAAAATTTTGTTTTTTTGCTAATACTTCAATATTTTTCATTTCCATTACGGTGTCAGAACTTATTCCAGCTTGTTTTTTATCTTTTGATTGATCATTAGTTTGTTTTTCATCTTCAATTGTAATGGTTGTTTTATTTTCAGCATTTTTTGTTATTTCCTCTTCTTTGCTCTTAATATTTAAATCGTTAGAAATTTCATCTAAAGATGGTAATTTTGATGCAAAAGCAAGACGTATAAGAATCATTTCAGAAACTACATGTGGTATTTCATGATTTTGTAATTCTTGATATCCCTTAAGAAGTATTTGCCAAGTTTGAGAAAGTTCTGACATACTCAGTTTTTTAGCTAACTCTAACCCTTTGTCTTTATCAATTTGTGAAACGCCTGGGTCTTCAGAAATTTCAGGAGTTAAAACTAATCTGCTTAACCAGTGTACAACTTCTAACAAATCTTGAATTATTATTCCAGGGTCTGCTCCCTCGTTATACAGAGTATTAAATATTTCTAATCCTTCTTTAGTTTTTCCATTCATTAAATTCTCAAACAATAAATAAATATTGGTTCTATCCACTAAACCAAGTAATTCTTGAATATGTTTTTCAGTTATTTTTTTTTCTCCTGTTGATAAAGATTTATCTAAAATTGATAACGCATCTCTAACACTACCGTCAGATGCGCGTGCAATAATACTAGCTGCATTGATATCAATTTCTGATTTTTCCTTTTGAGCAATTTCTTGTAAGTATTTTGCCAAAATATCAAAAGTTATTCTTTTTAAATCAAATCTTTGACAACGAGAAATAATTGTTGCAGGTATTTTTCTTGGTTCTGTTGTACAAAAAATAAATTTTACATGTTCCGGTGGTTCCTCAAGATTTTTTAAAAGCGAACTTACTGCAGAGGTAGAAAGCATGTGTACTTCATCTAATATGTATACTTTATATTTCCAATTTGATGGCCTATATTTTATTCCATCCAATAATTCTCTCATTGTATCAACTGTTGTATATCTTGCAGCATCTACTTCAAAAAGATCAATTGGATTACCTTTTACTTCGTCTTCTCCATTAAATAAGTGTGCTAAAATTCTTGCAGTTGTAGTTTTACCAACACCTCTCACACCAGAAAACAAATATGCGTGCGCTAATCTGTTATTTTTAAGAGCATTTTGAATTGTAGACACAAATACATCTTGGCCTATTAATTCTGACAATTTTTTAGGTCTGTATTTCCTTGCAAGAGCTAGAAAGGGTTCTATCATTTTTTCTTTATATAATTATGGGAGATAAGCGACCCATATTTACTGGATAGGGCTGCTGGATTCCTCCTCTGACCCGATTAGCCAACAAATACGTCCACCATCTCCCATAACATTATAGCAGAAGTAAAAAGATTTATAAAAAGAAATAATTATTTACGAAATTTATCTGTGTAATAAGTGCCTAAAATCCTAACAAATCTTGTATATTCTTTTATTTCCTTAAGGGCAGAATCTACATTAAAATTTTTAATATCTCCTTCAATATCCACATAAAATTCTGCTTGTCTAAATGTTTCATTAACATAAGACTCTAATTTTGTCATATTTACATTATTAATTGCAAAACATCCGAGTGCCTTGTGTAAAGCTGCTGGAACATTATTAACTGCAAAAATTAAACTTGTTAAAATTTTTCCTTTAGAAGGATTTACTTTTATTTGTTTTTTTTGAAGTAATATAAAACGAGTAATGTTTTGAAAACTATCTTCAACATTTTTTTTTAAAATTTTTAAATTATAGATTTTACCTGCAAGCTTGGATGCAATCGCTGATTCTGTAGGATTATTTTCTTCACTAACCTCTTTAGCAGCTAAAGCAGTGTCAGCAGTAACAATCATCTTTACTTTATTTTTTTTTATAAATTTTCTGCACTGTGATAAGGCATGTATATGACTTTTTACAATTTTAACCTGATTAATTTTAATTTTTTTAACACCCAGTAAGTATAATTCTACTTTCATAAAATATTCTCCTACAATTTTCAAAGGAGTTTTATACATCAAACTATGAATTTCAGCAACCCTTCCTGCAATAGAGTTTTCTACTGGAATTAATCCTATATTAGACTTATTTGTTCTTACACTATCAAAAACTTCCTCAAAAGTTTCGCATGGTATAATTTTAGCTTTAGGAAATAATTTTTTACAAGCTAAATGTGAATTAGCTCCTTCTATCCCTTGAAAAGAAATTGTGTTTATATTTTTAATATACATAAATTTTCCTTAGTTTTTTCGAAGCTATAGATATATTATCAATTTTTAGATTTTAAATTAATTATTACAAAATATATGAAAAAATTAGAAAAAAAATACTTAAAATTAGCAAATGAATGTGCGGATGTTAGTGAAAGAATAATAAGTAAATATTTTCGAAAAAAAATTAAAATTGAAGTAAAGTCAGATAATACTCCTGTAACAAAAGCAGATAAAGAATCTGAAAAAAAAATTCGTGATTTAATTATAAAAAAAGCTCCAGAATGTGGTTTTTTTGGGGAAGAAACCGGTAAATTTAATATAAATAATGAATACACATGGGTGGTTGATCCTTTAGATGGAACCAAAGCATTTATTACTGGTAAACCTCTTTTTGGAACTTTAATAGGACTAATGAAAAATAATAAACCATATCTTGGAATTTTAAACCAACCTATCTTAAAAGAGCGTTGGGTGGGAATAGCAAATAATGAAACAAGATATAATAATGTAAAAGTTAGAACAAGAAATTGTAAAAAACTTAAAGGATCAAAAATGTATGCAACTTCTCCTATGATGTTTACAGGAAAAAATCAAAGAGTATACAAAAGTGTAAGAACTAAAATAGGTGAAACACTCTTCGGCGCAGACTGTTATGCTCATGGATTAATGGCTTCAGGATTTGTTGATGTTTTATTAGAAGCTAATCTTAAGCCTTATGATTATGTAGCAAGCGTAGCTATTATTTCAGGTGCTGGAGGGAAATTTACAGACTGGAATGGAAATGATTTAAATCTAGATAGTGATGGAAAAATTTTAGCCACAGGTGATCTTAAAATTCATAAACAACTTCTAAAAATAATTCAAAAAACAAAATGAAGAATTTTTTGAGTTTTTATATATTTTTTTTATTTTTTTCTAATAGTTTTGCAATTGAAAAATTAGAAAATGCTCATGCAATCAGTATGCATGAAATACCAAAATATAGTGCAGATTTCAAACATTTTGATTATGTAAATTTTGATGCTCCAAAAGCTGGATCAATTAAACTCCATCAAATTGGAAGTTTTGATACTCTAAATAATTTTATTTTAAAAGGAAGCCCTGCTGTAAATTTATCTCAAATTCATGACAGCTTATTAACACAATCCTTCGATGAACCTTTCACAATGTACGGTTTAGTGGCTGAGTCTATAAGTGTTCCAGAAGATAGATCTTGGGTAATCTTCAAAATTAGAAAGGAGGCTAAGTTTCATGATGGAAACCCGATTAGAGTAGAAGATATTATTTGGACCTTGAATACATTAAAAGAAAAGGGGCACCCTTTCTTTAAATTTTATTATGGAAATGTTAAAACGGTAGAAAAAATTAGTGATAATGAAGTAAAATTTATTTTTCAAGGTGAACAAAATTTAGAACTTCCATTAATCATAGGGCAAATGAAAATATTATCCGAAAAATATTGGGAAGATAAATTTGAAGATATTTTATTAGAGAGTCCTATTGGATCCGGACCCTACCGAGTTAAAAACTTCAAAGCTGGGCGAACGATCGAGTTCGAAAGACTTGATGATTATTGGGGAAAAGATCTTCCGGTCAATAAGGGAAGATTTAATTTTCAAAAAGTAATAATAGAATATTTTCGTGATGCTACAGTTGCATTAGAGGCGTTTAAAAGTGGAGACTATGACTTTAGACAAGAAAACCAAGCAAAAAGATGGGCCAATGCTTATAATTTTCCTTCAATAGAAAATGGTCGTGTAAAAAAAGAATCAGTGAAACATGAAATTCCAACAGGAATGCAAGGTTTTTTCATAAATACTAGAAAAGAAATTTTTAAAGATCGTGTTATTAGAAAAGCTCTTAATTACGCATTTGATTTTGAATGGACAAATAAAATACTTTTTTTTGATCAATATACAAGAACCAATAGCTTTTTTTCTAATTCTGATTTAGCTTCATCTGGTTTGCCATCTAAACAAGAGCTTGAATTACTAGAGCCTTTTAAAAATCAATTACCAAATGAAATCTTTAATAAAAAATATAAAAATCCAGTGAATGATGGCTCCGGTGATATAAGAGTGAATTTACGAATTGCAGATAAATTGCTTTATGATGCAGGCTGGATTATTAAAGATGGTAAAAGAATAAATAAAGAAACGGGCATACCATTAAAATTTACTATACTTTTAGTTAGTCCTGAATTTGAAAGAATTGCTTTACCATACGCTAGAAACTTAAAAAAAATTGGTATAGAAGCAAAAGTAAGAACTGTTGATAGTGCTCAATATGAAAGAAGACTCGAATCTTTTTCATTTGATATGACTGTTGTAAGCCTAGGCCAAAGCCTAAGCCCTGGGAATGAACAAAGAGATTTTTGGAATTCTACTTCTGCTACAATAAATGGAAGTAGGAATTATGCGGGTGTATCTAACCCTGCTGTCGATTTTTTAATTGATAAAATAATTGCTGCTAAAAATAGGGAAGATTTAATGTCTGCTACTAAAGTTTTAGATAGAGTTTTATTATTTGGATATTATGTTGTGCCCCATTGGCATATACAAAATTTTAGGATCGCTTATTGGGATAAATTTGGACAACCCAAAATAAAGCCAAAGTATGATTTGGGAATAGATACCTGGTGGTACGATAGTGAGAAGGTTAAACTATTAGAAACTGTAATAAAATAATATAATTATTTATATATGTTGTCTTATATTATAAGAAGACTTTTACTGATTATCCCTACTCTACTAGGTATATTGCTTATAAACTTCATAATTGTGCAAGCAGCACCTGGCGGTCCTGTAGAGCAAGTAATAAGTCAAATCAAAGGACATAATGTAGATTCTACTTCTAGAATTGCTGGAACTGATAAAGGCGATGTTTCCTTAGAGAGTACAGGCATTCAAACAAATCTGTCTAGTGATGCATCTAGCAAGTACAGAGGATCTCAAGGTCTTGATCCGGAATTTATTACTGAATTAGAAAAATATTATGGTTTCGATAAACCTGCACATGAACGCTTTTATATCATGTTAAAAAATTATCTAAAATTTGATTTTGGAGAAAGTTATTTCAAAGGAAAAAAAGTAATTGATCTTATAATTGATAAAATGCCTGTTTCTATTTCTCTAGGTTTATGGACCACTTTAATAGTCTATTTAATATCCATACCTTTAGGTATAAAAAAAGCTGTAAGAGATGGTTCTAAATTTGATATCTGGACAAGTTCGGCAATTATAATTGGTTATGCTATCCCCTCATTTTTATTTGCTATAGCGTTAGTTGTCTTTTTAGCCGGGGGGAGTTTCTTAGACATTTTCCCATTACGAGGTTTAATTTCAAGTAATTGGGAAAGTTTAAATTGGTTTGAAAAAATTCTGGATTATTTGTGGCATATAACTCTTCCTGTTATAAGTCTAGTCATTGCAGGTTTTGCAACACTTACTATGCTTACTAAAAATTCTTTTATGGATGAAATTAGTAAGTTATATGTATCTACTGCAAAAGCAAAAGGTCTTTCAGAGAAAAAAGTTTTATATGGACATGTTTTTAGAAATGCTATGTTGATAGTGATAGCTGGTTTCCCTGCTGCATTTATATCTGTACTTTTTACTGGAGCTTTACTTATAGAAGTTATATTTTCACTTGATGGCCTTGGTCTTCTTGGGTATGAATCAGTTTTAAATAGAGACTACCCGGTCGTATTTGGGACTTTATTTATCTTCACCTTGTTCGGACTAATTTTACATTTAATCACTGATTTAACTTATGTTGTAATTGATCCTCGAATTGATTTTGAAACAAGGAATACTTAAAAATGCTTGGTTTTAATATATCCGAAATAAATTACAGAAGACTTCAAAACTTTAAGGCTAATAAGAGAGGTTACAGATCTTTTAAAATTTTTTTATTTTTATTCTTTTTTACTCTTTTTGCAGAATTTATATCAAACGATAAGCCTCTACTAGTAAAATATGATAATTCTTTTTATTTTCCAATTTTTAAAAATTATACAGAAAAAACTTTCAATGGTGATTTTGAAACTTATACTGATTATAAAGACCCCTATGTAAAAGAAAAAATAGAAAATGATGGCTGGATGGTATGGCCATTAATTGCCTACTCACATGATACTATAAATTATTTAATTCCAACTCCCGCTCCCTCTCCACCTGATACTGAAAATTTACTTGGAACTGATGACCAAGGTCGTGATGTTTTAGCAAGATTAATTTATGGATTTCGTATTAGTGTTTTATTTGGTTTATCATTAACACTTTTTAGTTCCGTAATTGGTATTGCAGCTGGTGCAGTTCAAGGTTTCTTTGGTGGTATAACAGATCTTATATTTCAAAGAATTATTGAAATATGGTCAGGATTACCTGTCTTATATATATTAATTATTTTAGCAAGTATTGTAGAACCAAATATTTTCTGGCTCTTGGGAATTATGTTGTTATTTTCATGGATGTCTTTGGTTGGTGTAGTAAGAGCAGAATTTCTTAGAACGAGAAATTTTGAGTATATTCACGCCGCTCGTGCATTAGGGCTAGGCAATCTAGCAATAATGAAAAGGCACATACTTCCAAATGCAATGGTCGCGACTTTAACTTTTCTACCTTTTATTTTAAATGGATCAATTGCTACTCTGACAAGTTTAGATTTTTTAGGATTTGGTTTACCTCCAGGGTCTCCGAGCTTGGGAGAATTATTAGCACAAGGAAAAGCAAATTTAACTGCTCCTTGGTTAGGCATAACAGTATTTATCACTTTAGGAATTATGCTTAGTTTATTGATTTTTGTTGGTGAAGCAGTAAGAGATGCTTTTGACCCAAAAAAATATTTAGAAAAGAATTTATAAATCATGGATAATCTTTTAAAAATAAATAATTTATCTGTTTCATTTAATATTGAAAACAAAGTCTCTTCAGCAGTAAAGAATATTTCTTTAGATGTTGCAAAAGGAGAGGCTCTTGGAATTGTTGGAGAATCAGGGAGTGGTAAATCTGTTACGGCTCTTTCAGTTCTTAAACTATTACCTTATCCAAAAGCTTTTCACCCAACCGGTGAAATTTTTTATAAAAATAAGAATATTTTAAAATTAAGTGAAGAAGAATTACAAAAAATTAGAGGAA
>Ga0315338_1002748_pt1 | contig 16593 bp, 14 predicted proteins | sample ASW8metaG_FD_204518 | JGI IMG/M metagenome (GOLD analysis project Ga0315338, IMG submission 204518) | Ammonia-oxidizing marine archaeal communities from Monterey Bay, California, United States - ASW #8 | ecosystem: Environmental > Aquatic > Marine > Coastal | place: USA: California | collected... | reverse complement strand
GTTTTGTCCTCCAGCAGCGGAATTCCCTTCATTTGCGACGCGGGCCAATGCCGCGCCGAATTGACGACCTATTGCCTGCAACAGGATCGAGAACCACCCCAATACGACGAAGCCTATCGGCCGGGCCGAGCGTCCAACTTCACCCTGGTGACTACCGACGGCGACGGCGTGCAAAGCCGACTCCCAATTGGCGAAAACGTCGTGTTCTCCAGCAATCGCGGGTTTACATCGGCACATGCCGTCATTCCGAAGGCGACCGTCGCACGCTACGGCATCGTATCCGCCACGATCGAAGTCGCTGAGAATGCGTCGTTGGTTCCTGTACAGGTGGCCGTAGATTATAGGCCGTTGACCGACGAAGACGTTGCGACCGCGATCGGACCGCTACGCCAAATTGGTGACCGGATCGTCGACGCCTCCATGTCAGCGGCGGCGGCTCAGGTTCTGATGCGAATTTCGAGCCGGTTCGCACAAGCGACAAAATTCCAATACGACAAATTGCCCGGCCTTTGGCATTCGGTGCGCCGCGAGATTCAAACCGATTTGCGGCATCTCAGCGGCCTTAAAATCGCACGAAACGCGTACGACAGATGCGTTACAGAGGCGAATACCCAGCAATCGTATTGGCCGCCATCCGCGTCGAGCAACGAGCCGCACAGCACGGCCGAATTCGCGTCGAACATGCTCCAGTGTCTGCATCGGGACCATGACAACATCGTCCGAGACATCAACGTGACCTATTGGAGTAGCCTTGCCGGCAGTTAGTTCGTGCGACTGACAGCGCGATGTTCGCCACGGCCAGCTGTTCCAGCCTAACGATGGCGCAATAGCCGACGTTCAGTCCTGGCGCCGGCCGAACAGCATGGTCACGTTGATGCGGCGGTTCTCGTAACCCGGCTTGAAGGTGAAGCGGTCGGTCTCGTGGAACAGGTCGGAGTTGAACAGCACGACGCGGTTCTGCTGGTGCGGCACAATCATCTTGCCGCTGTCGGCCTCCGCCAAAAATTGCCGAATGCGTGCCTGGTCGGTGTTGTAGGCCCGGAACCCCCAGTCCAGCGGCGCTTCCTCCTTGTAGACAACCAGGCCGCCGCTCTTAGGGTCCAAATTAGCCTCGTCCGGCGTCACCCAGAAATTGACGTTTATCGCGGCAGCATCCGCATGCACCTCGATCCCGTCCAGGCTGCTGTCGTATTTGTAGGCCCAGCATTGCAGCAGCCGGTGATCCTGGAATATGTCGGGGAACGTACGTCGGAAATCCTCGGCGATTTGAAGCACTAGCGGACAGGCGAGTCCATCGTTCAAAAACGCTCCCAAATAGCCGCCATGGTAGCGGAAATCGAACCAAATTGTACTTTCCAGCAGAAAGCTGCGCAGCTCGTGCAACGTTTCCACCGATAACGCGTCGTCAAAATAGGTCATACTTGGCGCGTTATTGAAGTAGTCGCGGGTGATCGCCTCGGTGTCGAGCGAGGCGCTCAAAGCCGCGCCATTCGTGCGCGGCGTATCGATAATGTGGATCGGCCTGTTGTAGCTCTCGGCAACGCGTACGCGCTGTTCCTCCGTCAACGGCAGGCGAAACTCACCGCCGTCTGGCCAATTGATTTCGCCGCGCAACACCTCGTAGCGCTCCGCTACCGTAGCAAACGCCTCTTCGCCCTGTGTGACAAGATAGCGGCACTGCTCGATATCGTGATCGATCTTCGCTTTCGAAATCAGGCCAAACCGCTCCGGGTCGCTGTCATCGGCAGCCGGCCCGCGCCGCGCGTGCAGATAAGCATCGAACTGTTCCAAAGCGTCATCCGGCCGTCCCAGCGCGTTCAATACCAGGCCGAGATTACTACGCGCATTGCCATAATCGGCATCAATCGCCAACGCCCGCTCATAACTGTCGGCGGCATCGGCATACCGGCCGAGGTCTTGGTAGACGAGCCCCAAATTATTGGACGCGTTGGGATTTTCCGGATCGAGAGTTGCCGCCGCCTCAAAAGCGGCTACGGCATCGTTGAATTCTTCCAGCTCGTGCAATGCGTTGCCCAGATTGTTGTACGCCTCGACATAGTCGGGCACCAATCCGATTGCTTCATGATAATGCGGTACTGCCGCCTCGAAGCGTTCCAGCGCCTGCAGCGTATTGCCAAGGTTGTTATGTGCCTCGGCATCGTTCGAGTTCAGGCGCAGACAGGATTCGTAACTCGCGACCGCCGCCTCAAGTTCCCCGCTCGTCTGGAGGACAAGGCCCAGATTGCAGTGCCCATCCGCGCCATCCGGTTCGAGCGCGACCGCCCTGCGGCAATGCTCGAGCGCTTCGCCTGTCCGGCTGAGCCTGTTCAGCACGAGGCCCAGACTGCTATGCGCTTTGGCGTAATCCGGCCGTTGTGCAATCGCCCCCCTATAGCTATTGACGGCCTCGTCGAACCGGCCACTCGCAAACAAGGCGTTGCCCAGATTGTTGTGGGCACCCGAATTGTCCGGGTTAATCGACAGAGATCGCCGATAGCAGGCAATCGCCTCGTCAACGCGACCCAGCGCATTGAATACAAGACCAAGATCGGCGTGCGCTTCGGCATAATCGGGGGCCTCGCGCGTAGCTTGTTGGATCAAAGGCCAAGCGCTCTCGCTATCGCCGTCCTGATGCGCGATCACGCCAAGCAGATGCAGCGCGGCCGGATGCCCCGGTTCGACATCGAGTATTTCGCGGTAGATCGCCTCGGCGGGCTCCAGGCGGCCGGCTACATGGTGCTGTACGCCAAGACGCATTCGGTCTTGACGGTCGCCACGCCTGATCGGTGTAGTCTGCCCTCCCGCCAAAATCGCCCCCACGACACGGCCGTTACAGAACAGTCAATTCCGCCAACGGTAATATGATACGCCTTATCGCGGTATTGAGATACCCTTATTGCAACCCTGCCAAGGGTTCTTGGATGGTTTGAATATCGACGCCGCGCGCTCTAGATTGCGTGTTTGAATTCCGTCGAAAACCGAGGACAGAAACATGGCGCGGCGCTTCGTAACGGCCGTAATGCGGCACGAGACCAACACGTTCTCCCCGATCCCCACGCCAGTGGCTGATTTCGGCCGCATCGGTCCAACCGACGGGCCCGCGCGCGGCGAAGAGGCGTACCGGGTCTATGCGGGTACCAACAACCCGGTCGCGGCCTATATCGACATCGCCAAAGCGGAGGGCGCGGAACTGGTCTTCCCAATCGCCGCCAACGCCCATCCCAGCGCGCCGGCGCCCGGTGAAATCATCGATATGTGCGCCGAGGCGATCTGCGAGGCGGTACAAAAGGGTTGCGACGCATTGTTCCTCGACTTGCACGGCGCGATGGTGACGCAAGACCATGACGACGGCGAAGGCGACCTGCTGACGCGCATCCGCGCCATCGCCCCGGATTTGCCTATCGCCGTAGCACTCGACTTCCACACCAACTTGTCGGCAGACATCGTCGACAACGCCACCGTCATCGCCGGCTACCGTACCTATCCGCATATCGACATGTACGAGACCGGCGAACGGGCGGGCCGCACCCTGGTCCGCGCGCTGAACGGCGAAGTAAATCCAGTGATGGCCTGGCACTCGCTACCTGTCCTGACCCACATGAACCGGCACGCCCCATCGATGCAGCCGATGCAGGATTTGTACGCAAAGGCAATCGCGGCGGAGTGCGACGGCACCGTTCTGAACGCCTCGATCTTCGGTTGTTTTCCGCTTGCCGACATTCCGCATGTCGGCCTCAGTGCCATAGTCGTGGCCGACGGCGACAAGGACGGCGCGGAGCGGCTGCTCTACGACATCCTCAACGAGGGCTGGGAACGCCGTGAAGAGTTCGTCTTTCCTGTCGAGCCGGTCGAGACCTCCATCGCCGAAGCGAAGTCGCTCGATAACGGACCGGTGATCCTGGTGGATCATGGCGACAATTGCGGCTCCGGCGGCAACCAAGACGTCATGACGGTTCTGGCCGAAGTCATACGACAGGACCTCGACGATGTCTGTGCCGGCCCGTTCTGCGATCCGGAGACGGTCGCGCAGTTGATCGATGCTGGAATTGGCGCGACGGTAACCGTCCAGCTCGGCGGCAAGGTCGATATGCCAGCGATGGATTTGAAGGGCGAACCGCTGGAAGTGACCGGCACGGTCCGCCGCATCACGGACGGTTCTTTCACGATCACCGGACCGATGTTCACCGGCGTGCAATTCAATATCGGCCGCTGCGCCGTGCTGGATACCGGCAAAGTCGAAATCGTCGTCAGCGAGGGCCGTTACGAGCCCTTCGACGTCGGCGCTTTCACGCACGCGGGCATCGATCCGGCGAAAAAGAAATACGTCCTGCTGAAAACCCGCCAGCATTTCCGCGCCGGCTTCGAACCGCTCGCCAAGCATATCGTGATGGTGTCGGGGCCGGGAACCTGTACATCCGACTACGGCCTGTTCCCCTGGAAGAACATCCGACGGCCGGTCTATCCACTGGACCCGGACGCGGAATCGAACCTGCCGACGCAAAGCTGAACCGACGGCGATACCGATCTATCAGGACAGTTACGACATTCGCTGCGAGTGGGGCGAACAGGGCGTAACAAAAATCGCCGAGAGGGCCGATTGCTGCGTCATCGTGGATACGCTGAGTTTTTCCAGTTGCGTTGATATCGCGGCGGCGCGCGGCTGCCTTCTATATCCCTGTGTTCCCGGCGACGACCCCGACGCGCTTGCCGAATCGCTTGGTGCGGAATGTGCACAGAAACGCGGCACTGGCCGTTACTCGCTATCGCCCGATACGCTTGCCGACATCCCCGAGCGCAGCAAACTCGTGCTCCCCTCGCCCAACGGTTCCACCTTGACCCGCAAGGCGAGCGCAAAACGCGTTTTGGCCGGGTGCTTTCGTAATGCGCGCGCCATCGCTAATGCGCTCAACGGTTCGGCCGTCGTCGTCCCGGCGGGTGAACGCTGGCCCGACAGGACAATCAGGCCCGCTATCGAGGATCTGATCGCTGCCGGTGCGATAATCAGCCATTGCAGGGGTACAAAATCGCCGGAAGCGCAAACCGCCGAAGCGGCGTTCCGCGCAGTCGAAAGCGAGCTGGATGCCGTCCTTCAGGAGTGTGCATCCGGTTTCGAGCTGGTCTCGCGCGGCTACGGGCACGATATTGCACCGTGCGCCGCCCTGAATATTAGCGACTGCGCGCCAGAACTGATCGATGGCTGCTACCGGAATGTCGCGGCCTAAACCGCCGCGATCGTCTGCACTTCGACCAGGAACTCTTCCTTTACCAGCCGGTCGACCATCAACAATGTGTTCGGCGGGTAAGCGCCGTTCGGGAAGAAGTTCGGGAACTCGCGCAACCGGTATTCCATGAAATTTGGGATATCCTGGCTGTGCACCAGATAAGTCGTGAACTGGACCACATTGCCCCAGCCCGCGCCTTCCACCGCAAGCGCCTTCTCAATATTGCCGAAGACCTGAACGCATTGCGCATCGAAATCCCCGATGCCGACGGAATTTCCCGCCTTGTCGGCGGAGAGCGACCCCGCGATAAACAGGAACTCCGACGCCTTCACGCGCGTGATCTGCGAGTACTGACCCAGCGGCGTCCCCAGGCTATCTGGGTTGTAGATTTTGATATCTGCGGCCATGTCGTGCCCTCCCTCGTTTGTTAGTTATGCCGGCGTTCCCTTGACGACCGTCTCGCTCAACAGTTTCACCGCATCTTCGAACGACGGGTTAACCCCGTCGGCCGACTGAATTTCCGCATCGACGGTGCGGGCGTGCGAACGGCGCGTGCTTGCCGACATGATCGGCTCCATGCCGAGCTCCGCTAAATTTTCCATGACTTTGTCGACTTCCTCCATGCGGCGCTTGGCGTGATTGGTGTGGCTCGCGGTCAGCGATTTCACCATGCCGGCAAAGGTCCGGTCGTCGATATCGGAGAAACAGGCGAGCACTTCTTCAGTCAATCCCGCCCGGTGTGCGGCGACCAGACATTCGACGCCAAGGGCTTCCAGCCCTTTGACCATGATCGAACGGATGATCTTGACCGCCGAGGCGTCGCCGGCCCGGTCGCTCATCACGCTCACATCGAAGCCAATTGGCCGCATCCAGGATGCCGCCCGCTCGGCCGCCGGCCCCGACAGTACGAACGGCGCGCGGTGCCCATAAGTACTGAACCCGCCCATCGCCGCCACGTCGACATAGTCGATCCCCGCCGCGTCGATACTCGCGGCGATTTCAGCGGTCTGTTTTCCGGTCAGCGTATTGACGTCGAGATAGATCGTTCCCGGCCGCAAGAGCGGCTTGGCGGCCTCTGCCGCGTGTTTGGCGTCGACACCGGTAACGACGGAGATGACAAAACCGGCGGCGGCCAGCGCGTCGGTGTATCGGTCGTCGATTTCGACGCCGATTTCCCGCGCCCGCTCGGAGATCGCGGGACCCCGGACGTTATCTTTCTGAGCTGTATCGACTCCCAGGATGCGGCGCGAAGGATCGTCGCCCCGCCAATGTTCGGCCAAGCCGCGCGATATTGCCGTCCCCGCCTCGCCAAGCCCCAGCAGGGCGACTGTCGTAATTTCGTCCAGGCTTTTTTCCGCCATTCCATTAGTCCTTGGGAAATTTTCGTTTCTCGGTTCCGCACAGTATAAACACCGCGACGGTTCATTCGACTGCTCGACCCCCGATTTCCCCGAAAAGGATAGAGATTGAGTTACAAGATTCTGATCACGGCGCCGACACTGGCGGACAAGGCCATGGAGATGCTCGACACGCTTGGCGCGACCTATTTCACGATACCCGACGGCGCCGACGATACCCTGATCTACGACATCGCCGCAGGCGAGCAGGTCGATGGGATAATCGTGCGGATCGGCGAGATCGACGCGCGCGTCATCGACGCATCGGCAAATCTGCGCGTGCTATCGAAGAACGGCATTGGCGTCGACAATGTCGATCTCTCACACGCCACGCAAAAAGGCATACCCGTCGTCAACGGGCGCAACTCGAACTCCCAATCCGTCGCCGAGCACGCGCTCGGCATGATTATCGCGCAGCTGAAGGATTTCCGCCGCCTCGATGCCAGCGTCCGCGCCAACAAATGGGAGAAAGCCAGCTATTTCGGCACTCAACTGTACGGCAAGCATGTCGGGCTGATTGGTTTCGGTGGTAATGGCCGGGCTCTGGCGAAATTGCTGCGGCCCTTCGGCGTTCGCATCTCGGCCTATGACCCCTACCTTGACGACGCGGCATTCTTCAACGGCGTCACCCGCGTCACATCGCTCGACGACTTTATCGCCGACGTCGATATCCTTAGCATCCATTGCCCGCGCACGGACGAGACGGACGGCATGATCGATGCCGCGCGCTTCAGCCAGATGAAGCAGACCGCGCATTTGATCAACTGCGCGCGCGGCGGCATCGTCGACGAAGCCGCGCTGGTCAAAGCACTGAAAAATAAAGAGATCGCGGGTGCCGGTATCGACGTGTTCGACATTGAGGCGCCGCCGGCCGGCCATCCGCTGTGGCAGTTCCCGAACGTCATCCTCAGCCCGCACATCGCCGGCGTGACGCATGAGTCTTTCGAACGCATGGGCACCATGGCGGTCGAAAACGCGTACAAAATTCTCGATGGCGAGCCGATCGACATCGACTGTGTCGTCAATCCCGAGGCGTTGCCAGCGGTTAACCGGCCTTAATCCACCGAACATACGGAAATTCTAAGCATGGAAGATTTACTGAACGACGGATTGTCGCCGGAAGAAATCGATCGCCGGTTCGAGGCATCGGGCGAAAAACTGACGACGCCCTGCTACGGCGGCGAGATGATCTGGCGCATCTGGGGCGAGGGACCGCCGCTTGTCCTGCTACATGGCGGCTACGGATCATGGCGGCATTGGATCAAGAATATCGGACCGCTTTCGAAGTTCCGGGCACTTTATGTTGCGGACAATCCCGGACTTGGCGATTCCGCATCCGTGCCGCTGCCGCACACGGCCGAGAAACTGGCTGCGGTCATCGTCGAGGGGATCGACCAATTGATCCCCGCCCCGGCGCAGTTCGACCTGGTCGGGTTCTCCTTCGGCGGCCTGCTCGGCGGGCATGTCGGATCGATGATGGGTGAGCGGGTGCGTAACCTCGTCACCGTCGCGCCCGGCGGCCTTGGCATCGCGCGCACGACCGAGCGACCGCCGCTGGCGAAAATCCGACCGCATATGTCGGAAGAGCAGCTGGTCGCCGCACACCGCCACAATTTGTCGATCATCATGTTCCACGACATCGACAAGATCGACGATCTGGCGCTCTATCTGCAGCAGGAAACTGTCAAGCGCGCACGGGTAAAAAGCCCGGTGATCGCGCGGACCGACACGCTCGCGCGGGTCCTGCCGAACATCAAGGCCAATATGAATGCGATTTACGGGGAAAAGGACGACGCCACCGGCGATGGGCTGGAACGGCGGCAAAAGCTATTCGAGCAAATTCATCCCGACATCGATTTCCGCGTCATCAAGGGTGCGGGTCACTGGGTAATGTACGAAACGCCCGAAATCTTCAACGCGATGGTGCAGGAGATGATCGACCGGAAGTAGCGCTTACTCCGCAGCCGCGGCCAGTGTGAAGCCGTACTTCTTGTCCAGGCCCAATTCGCGCAGGATATCGAGCCCGCGCTGCAGTGCGGCGCCCTGAAAACCTGTCAACGGCCGCCGCAGATCGCCCGCCGGCAGCCCGACGGCCCGCATCAGCGACTTCACCGGCACAGGGTTGATCGCTGAATAGGTGAAGTGCAGCATCGGCAGCATCTCCAGCCACATATTCTTGAAGTTCTCCGAATCTTCGAAGCTCTCCCAAGGTTTGGAAATGACCGTCATCTCGGCCGGAATGATGTTGCCCGACATATTGGCGGTCCCGTGCCCGCCGAGCGACATGGTTGGCACGACAAGACCGAGATTGGGCGAGTCGCAGCACATCAAGGACATCTCCGGGTTGCCGGCGGCGAGCTTCGCAGCCTGGCCGACCCTTCCCGTGGATTCCTTGTTCACGACGATGTTGGGATGTTTGGCCAACCGCAGGATCGCTTCGGCGGAGAGGTCCGTCGTCACCCGCGGCGGGTTGTTGTAGATGCCCACAGGAATATCGCTCGCCTCCGCGACATCGAAGAAGAACTGCTCGATATCGGCTTCCGGCGCGCAGATATAGGCCGGGGCGGCGATGATCGTACCGTCCGCGCCGGCGGACGCCGCATGTTGCACGTAGTCGATGGTCGTCTGCGTGTTGTTGCCGGTGCAGCCGTAATAGAACTGCATGCCGCCGGTCTTGAATTTCATCGTCTCCTCGACGATCTGGTGGCGCTCTTCCTGGCTCAGCATGGATACTTCGCCGGTCGACCCCATGATCAAGACAGCGCTGGTGCCGTTTCGCTCCTGGAAATCGAGCAACGTCCGAAATCCGCCGAAATCGATCGACCCGTCCCGGTTGAACGGGGTGATCATCGCCACAAATGAGCCAGTCGGTCTATCCATCATTCTCTCCATGCCTAGATTTGCGCGCTATAAGACCATATCCCTTAGACGGGTTCCAGCGGCGCGTGCAGGGTTGCGCCTTCGATGTGCATGCCGCCGCGGTCGCCAATTTCGATCCGGCCGTTGTACTTGTCCTCGAAACTCTGCGGCAACGGCCTTCCGTCGGGCGGACACAGCCACAACCGCAACAAATGTCGTTTCTTGTCCGGAAAATCCTCGAACGCGGTGCGGTCGTGCAATATCTGGTGGTTGTGGACGAACTGCATGTCGCCCGGCTCGAAATCCATGAACATCGCATGTTCGTCGGCCAGCAGCTCGAACATATCGAGCGCCTCGGTTTCCCGATCGGTTAAGGACGGCAAATCCGGAAAGCGCCGCGCAGACTCGACATAGCGCCGCACGAGTTGGGTCGTCAGGAGCCCCTCATGCCAGGCAAATACCGGCGCCGTGTAGTACGGATTGCGGCCCGGAGGCACCTCGCCGCGCCGGTCGGCATCGAACAACCGGTAAAGGACCGGCACCAAGTCCGGCCGGCGGGCGAGCATCTCGTTATAAATCGTCACTGCGCTGACCAAGCTGCTGAGGCCGCCGGACTTGGCTTTCTGCAGACACATCAAGGCAACGATATCACAGGTATCCACGTGATAGGTCTGCCGCGCCGAGGTCTGGTAGATCCGCGCATCGGTGTCATGCTCATGCCGCCCCATGTCGATCACGTGACCCAGCAGATGGCCCTTCCCGTTCTGCGGCACCGGGTGACCGAAATACGCGCCAATACCCCAGTAAAGGATCGCGGCCTCTTCGGTGGAGTAGCGTTCTAATGGAAGTCCGCGGATCACGACGAAACCGCGGCCCCGCAACACGTCGCCTCGCAATTCGTCCAAGATTGCACCGAGGGTCGGCAACGGAAATTCGGGTCTACCGATATCTTCGATCTTCAGCCCGCGCATCTGCACTGTCCGAAGTGTTTTATCCAACTCTGCCAGTGCATCGTCGGAAAGCGTATGGATACATTCCGTCGACGCTTCGATGTCTTTGCCATACCAGGCCGCCGGCCCAACTATCGGTCCGTCCGGCATTGGGACTGCAGACTCGGTTGCGGGAATTGCCGGTTCGATTTCCATGTAATCTCTCAATCCGTATTCAGGACGCCTCACGCGTATCCTAGCCGAAAACCGATACACTCCAAATTCAGCGCATCACTATCACTAATATCACTGACGTAATTATTTCGGTACGATGTCGCCGCGACCGGCGTTGAAACGCCGGTCGTTTCGGTACGATATCCACGGAATGAGAAACAACGAACAATGACGACCACACAGGACAGCCGCTCCGACATTGGATGGGTCAGCCAGAACCATCAACTCGTACGCTACGAAGAAGCGAAAATTTCGATTATGGCGCCCGGCCTGACCTTCGCCGCGCTGGTGTTTGAAGGCTATCGCGCCTACTGGAATGAGGAACAGCAAGACCTGAACATCTTCCGGCTGGAAGACCATATGAAGCGGCTGGAGTTTTCGATGGCGTTGCTGGAACTGGACGAGCCGCCCTCGATCGAGACGCTCATCGCGGACACCATGGCGACGCTCAAGGCGAACGATTTTCGCGCGGACACCTATATCCGTCTGCAAGTTTATGTCGACGATTGGGGCTCGATGCTGGCGACGGCACCGACCGGTAGCTCTGTGATCTGCCGGCCGCGGCCGCGAGTCGCCCATTTCGAGACCGGCAATAAGTTCATCGTCAGCAGTTGGCGGCGCAATGCCGAAAATGCGACCCCGCCGCGCATCAAGGCGTCCGCAAATTACATGAATAGCCGGCTCGCCGGCCTTGAGGCCAAGCGGCAAGGCGCCGGCGGCGCGATTATCCTCAATGATGACGGGACGGTCAGCGAAGGTCCCGGCGGCTGCCTGTTTTTCCTGCGGGACGGCGTCTTCGCCACGCCGGACGGGACCAGCGGCATCCTGGAAAGCGTCACCCGCCGCACTGTTCTCGACATTGCCGGGCCACTCGGGATCGAGATGGTGGAACGGCAGGTGGGACGCACCGAACTGTACCTCGCTGAGGAGGCGTTCTATTGCGGCACGGGCCAGGAGATCATGCCGATCACCGCTATCGACGGCCGGCCGGTCGGCGACGGCGCACCAGGACCGCAGACCAGACGGTTACAGCAACGCTACGACGATGTCGTGCGCGGCAAGACCGATGATCATGCGGACTGGCGGACTCCTGTCTACAACGGTTAAGCCGCAACTATTCAAGCGGTTATAAGGGGATAAATGGTGTCGCAGAGTCCGATATCTACAGATGCGCGGCGCATGACGGTCGTCGAACTATTGGTCGGGCGATTGAGGGATGCCGGATTGCGGCGGATATTCGGCGTCCCGGGTGGTGGCAGCAGCATGGACCTGATCGACGCGGCGCGGCGCGCCGACATCGAATTTATCCTCTCGCGACGGGAAGATTCGGGCACCGTCATGGCCGCCATCACAGCCCTGCTATCGAACGCACCGGGACTGGCGCTCGGCACAAAAGGCCCTGGTGTCACGTCGAGCGCCAACGGCGTCGCGTCCGCTTTTCTCGACCGCGCGCCGGTCATTTACGTTTCGGACGGTTTTGGCGCGGACGAAACGAACTATGTGTCGCATCAGTATTTCGATCAGGCCGCCGTCCTGGGACCGATCACAAAGAGCGTAAGCTTGCTGAACGGCGAAGATCCCGCTGCGGAAATCGACGCCTTGATCGAAACCATGAACAGCGCGCCAAAAGGCCCGAGTTACGTGGAATTGACCGGCGGCACGGCGAAGCGGGAGGTAGATGCCAGTTCAGCCAAACCTAAATTGGAAGTAAACGGCGCAAATTCGAACGCTGACGGTTTTGAACGTGCCCGAAGCCTGCTTGCGGCCGCCAAGCGGCCCGTTGTCATTGCCGGGCTTGAGGCCGCGACCCCCGAAAACTCAAAAGCGATCAGAGATATGGTCGCAGCGTTTGGCGCGCCTGCGCTGGTGACATACATGGCCAAGGGCGTGATTGCGGATTCTGACGACAGATACGCCGGCATCTTCACCGGTGGGCAGGCCGAATTCGCCTGCGTCTCGAGCGCCGACCTGATCATTCTGGCCGGGCTCGACCCAGTGGAGCTGATCCGCAAGCCGTGGGCCTACGACACGCCGGTGCTGGATATCAGCGAGGTGCGCCATGAGAAACATTACATGGAACCCGCCTGCGGCGTGTACGGCCCGATCGCTTCGAATATCGCTCGGCTCTCGCACGGCTTTTCACCATCCGATTGGACAAGTTCCGAAGTCGCGTCGTACCGGGACGGATTTTACGCCGCGATGGCTTACAAGGATCGGCCCGGGATTACACCGGTAGATATCGTGAAGATGGCCGCGACCGCGTTCGAAGGCCGGCCGCGGCTGGCCGTCGATGCCGGGGCGCACATGTTCTCCGCCATTGCCTTCTGGCCGGCCCGAGACCCGCTCGACGTGTTGATTTCAAACGGCCTTGCGACCATGGCCTTTGCGCTCCCGGCCGGTCTGGCTGCGGCTTTGCACGACCCGGAGCGCGGCGCCGTCGCGATGACAGGCGATGGTGGCTTGATGATGTGCATGGGCGAGCTGGTCACCGCCGCGCAGCAGAATGCCAATCTGACGACCATCGTCTTCAATGACGGGGCGCTGTCGCTGATCGACATAAAGCGGCAGGAAATGCAGATGCCGGATCTCGGTTTCACGTGGAAAAGGCCCGATTTTGCCGCCGCGGCGCGCGGTTTCGGCTGCACCGCGTGGCGCGCGGAGACGGGCGAAGAGCTTGAGGCCGCATTGGCCGCTGCGGCTGAAACCATGGGCCCCTGCCTGATCGACGCCGTGCTCGACCCGGACGGTTATCTCGAACAAATGCGGGCCCTGCGGGGATGAACGCCGAGGGCGATACGCAGTTCAGGCGGCTCGACGCCTGGATCGAGTCGATGATCGCCGACGGGAAGATGGCGAACGCGCAGACGACAGTTTTTAAATCCGGCGCGACGATCCATAGCCACCGCGCGGGCGTCATGGATATCGCCGGCGACGAACCGCTCCGCGAAGATGCAATCTTTCGTATCTACTCCATGACAAAGCCGGTGACCGCCGTCGCGATGATGACATTGGTCGAAGACGGAACGTGCGATCTTGACGATCCTCTGGCGAAATTCATTCCCGCCTTCGCCGAAACGCAAGTTTACCATTCCGGTGACATCGACGATTACAAAGCCGAACCGCCGAAGACACCGTTCACGATACGGCACCTCTTGACCCACACGGGCGGGCTGACCTATGCCAATCAGCAGGTCGAACCGGTCGCGACTCTCTATCGGAATGGCAAGGTTGATTTTTCAGCCGCCCGCGACGACTTCGCGGCCGCTGTCGATACCGTCGCCGGCCTGCCGCTGATCTTTCACCCTGGCGAGCGCTGGCACTACAGCATCTCGCACGATGTCATGGGCCGACTGATCGAACTGATATCGGGTCAATCTTTCGACCGGTATCTGCGAGAGCGTATTTTCGAGCCGCTCCGCATGCTGGATACGGGATTTCGAATTCCGGCCGAGAACCATCACCGGCTGCCGGCGATTTACGGCTACGACAAGCAAGGCCAACTCAAGGACATCAGCAACTATTCCGCCGACCGCTTTCTGCGCGGCGGGACGCTCCTATCTGGCGGCGGTGGCCTCGTGTCTACAACGGCGGACTATCTCCGTTTCGCCCGCATGCTCCTCCACCGAGGCGAATTGGACGACGCGCGCATCCTGCGTGAAGAAACGGTAAGCCACATGACCCGAAACGAACTCGATGGCGACCTGCCGTCGATGGGCGCCTTGGAGGACGGTGGCGACAGCATGGCCGGAATCGGATTCGGCCTCATCGGCGCGATCATGCTCGACCCGGCGCAATCGGTGTTTTCCGGTTCCACGGGCGATTTTTGCTGGGGCGGGGCGGCCAGCACCTATTTCTGGGTCGACCCGAAGGAAGACATGGCCGTCGTGTTCATGACGCAACTGATGCCGCCGCGCGCGCTGCCGACCCGCCGGGAAGTTCGACGACATGTCTATGATGCCTTACGCACCTAAAACAGGATGAATCCATGAGCAATCTGAAGTCGGTAGACCCTCTACCTCATTTCAATGCCGTCGCCGCTGCGGCTGCCAACGCAACCTCGGCCGACGATATCCTGACGGCACTCGACCCGGCGCTCGACGCGGTGTTTGGCCATAAGCTCTACACCGGCCTGCTGTATCACGGGCCGGAAATTGGCGTCGAACGTTACTACTCGAATCAGCCGGAAACCTACCTTGTAGGCGGCCGCAAGCCACCGAACGTATCGCCTTGGACTCAGCAACTGCTCGTCGAAGGTCGACCCTACATCGGCTACGACGCGAACGATATCCGAGAGGTCTTCTTCGACCACGAGATCATATTTTCGCTCGGCTGCGAGGCGATCATCAACATCCCCGTTGCCAATAAGGGAAAAGTGCTCGGCACCCTCAACATCCTGCATGAGGCGGGGTGGTATAGCGAAGACGATATCCCGACGGCGCTAGTGTTCGCCGGTCTCGCCGTTCCGGCTTTCCTCGAACTGACGGCGGCGGCTTAAGCCGCTTTCGCCCGCTCGCCGTCCCGGATCGACATCGGCCGCTCGCCGACGATCGTCACCCGGTGCATCTCGCGGCGCTGACCCTGATAATCGTTCAGCGCGTTGTGCTGGGCACAACGGTTGTCCCAGAACGCGATCGATCCCGTCCGCCAGCGGAACCGGCAGGTGAATTCAGGCCGCACGGCATGAGCGCACAAATAATCGAGCAGCGGTTTGCTTTCCGCTTCGGTCCAGCCGGAAAAACGTATGGTATAGGACCCGTTGACGAACAACGCTCTGCGTCCGGTCTCGGGAATCAGGCGAACGACCGGATGTTCGACCGTCGCCTCGGCATCGTCTCCGGAACGCACCTTCATCGACTGGACACCCTTGCCGAATTTACCGACGGCGCTGGTACCGGTCCCGTAGACGCGCGTCGCGCTGTGCACTGCGGTCATCCCGTCGAGCATTTCCTTCATGCCTTCGGATAACGTCTCGTAGGCGAGATACTGGTTGGCAAACAGCGTATCGCCGCCAAATTCCGGCACGTCGATACCATAGAGCACCGAACCCAGGGGCGGTCGCTCGTAGAACGTCACGTCGGAATGCCAAAGCCCACCGAAATTGGCGCCGCGGTCGTCGGCTTCCTTGATAACCGGCAGGACCTCGGGGTGATCCGTCAGACCGGCCGCGAAGGGATGAATGTCGAATGCGCCGAACCGACCGGCGAACGCGAGATGCTGGTCCGGCGTGATCGTCTGGTCGCGAAAGAAAATGATCAGGTTCTCGTCATACGCCTTGCGTATTTCGGCGAATGTGGCGTCGTCGAGCGATTGCGACAGGTCGACGCCGGATATCTCCGCGCCAAGCGCGCCCGCGATGGGGGATACTTCGATTGTACTCATGCGCCGCTCCTTCCTAGAAGGTCGATCCAAATCATACTACGCCGCTGCCGAGGTGGCGGGAATATAAACGAAACCGTCGAACAGCCGGCGCTGCGTCCGCAACACGCCCGCCTTGACCGCACGCCACTGACCATCGCGCCGTGCGACCTCGGCCGCGCAATGAATCACGCCGGAGGGCTGCACGATACGCAACGCCTCGTCCGAACCGCCCAACGCCGGACGCAGCGCACGATGAACCACAGTACCCTCGATCCGTGCCGCGACCGTCATACACAAGGTGCCGGTCAGCGGCAGCGCGCGATGGATGTTGCCCATCGATACCATCCGCCCCAGTAAATCGCCGTCCGCAGCCGGAACGCTCTCACCGGACAGCAGGGTCGCATCCTTGGGCGACGCCACGAAGCCGATCATTGGCAGCGCCGGCGAGAACTTCAGCCCCATCGCCGCAGCACCCGCCTTGCGGATCGCCTGCAGGCGCGCCATCAGATCGGTATCCGCATCCAGATCGGCCGGCATTTCGTTGCCCGCCACGCCCAGATCGGCTGCGGACACGAACACGCCCGGATTGGCCGC
>Ga0315338_1002747_pt1 | contig 16593 bp, 17 predicted proteins | sample ASW8metaG_FD_204518 | JGI IMG/M metagenome (GOLD analysis project Ga0315338, IMG submission 204518) | Ammonia-oxidizing marine archaeal communities from Monterey Bay, California, United States - ASW #8 | ecosystem: Environmental > Aquatic > Marine > Coastal | place: USA: California | collected... | reverse complement strand
ACGGTTGGGGTCGGGGTGACCGTCGGCGTTGCGGTCACGGTGGGCGTCGGGGTGACCGTCGGCGTCGCGGTCACGGTTGGGGTCGGGGTGACCGTCGGCGTCGCGGTCACGGTTGGCGTTGGGGTGACCGTTGGCGTCGCGGTCACGGTTGGCGTCGGGGTGACCGTTGGTGTCGCGGTCACGGTTGGCGTTGGGGTGACCGTTGGTGTCGCGGTCACGGTTGGCGTCGGGGTGACCGTCGGCGTCACGGTCGCCGTTGGTGTTACTGTTGGTGTGGGCGTCGGATCGACGACGATGACGATAGTCGCGGTGGTCGTCGGAGTTGGCGTCGCTCCATCGGTCGGCGTTGCCACCGGCGCTGTCGGGGTCGGCGTTGGCATCGGTCCGGTGAAGGCCGGCGCGCAGCGACAGAAGCGGACATCGCTCAGGTTGATCTTGTCGGCCACGAGTTGGACGCAGCCCTGCCCGTTGCTGATGGTGATGCCGCCGCCGGTGTTGCAGAGCGTCCAGAAGGCGATGCCGTTCAGAACTGTGTTGCTGAAGCTGAAGTGTGTTCCGTTGTCATCCTGTCCCGAGTAGAAGAGGACGCTGTTCAGGCCGATCCCGCTGTTGCCGATCAGGACGTTCGAGTTCGAGATCAGCATGTTGGATCCGTCGGGGATCCGGAAGATCGCGCGAGCGTCCGCAGGGCCGTCGATCACCAGGTTCGAGTTCTCAATCAGAAAATCGTTGCCGTCCGGGTTGATGTCGATCACGTTGAGCCCGGAGACCAGCGTGATCGTAGTGTTGCTGCTGATCTTGCCCCCGGTTGAGGTCAGGTTCAGCGTCGACGTTGCGGTGAGGCCCTCGATCGCAGTCTTGGCGTCTTCCTTCTCGTCGATCAGGGCCGTGAAGTCCGTGTTCCCGTTGACGCCGAGCACGCCCGGAGCGCCCGGATCGTTGGGATCGAGGTCTGCGATGCGGGTGCTTTGGTCGGCGTTGCCTGGGTTCACGTCCAAGCCGGACCCGCTCGTGTTGTTGGTCCCGGCCTTACTGAGGCCGGTGTCCGTGAAGGTATTCGGGAAGCACATCGGATCGTTGAAGAACGAGTTCTGCGTGCCAGCGTCGGCGCCCATTCCCGATTGCGCGGTATCGATGCCGATGTCGGCGTACAGTCCAACGTCCTGGAGATTGAATTCGCCGTCGTCATTCGTGACGGCGACGTTGCCATCAAAACACTTCCCGGTGCCGACCAGCGCCGCGTTGAGCGGAATATCAGGGACGGCGCCGAGTAGGGTGGGGCCGCCGCCGCTGTTGAGGAAGCTGTCGGTCGACGGTACGGGAGCCTTGTTCGCCCCGAGTTCGAAGTTGTTCATGTTCACGGCCTGTCCGACGCCCGGCTGTCCGTTCCCACCGCCGTTCGTATTCACCGGTCCCATGCCGACCAGGAGGTACTGGCTACATTCCGTGGTATCGAACTGCGCGTGTGCGATCTTCGGGGCCGCCGCAAGTACGCAGATCGAACAGAGGACGGCGAAGGCTACGGTCGGCAAGTGCCGCTTGCGCGCAGTGGTGATGTCGTGCGCGTCTGTGCTGGTGGCGGGGTGCATCATGCGGACTCCTTCGGCGTGGCTGACGTGTCCAACTAGTCCAAGCGTAAATCGACGGCACGGGTGATGCTCCGTAAGGGGGAGCGTCAGCCCTGCGGGGATTTAAGCGATTTGATACGCGATGTGTCAATGAGCATTTTAGGGTGCAACGCGGGATTCGATGGTTTGCCGATGCGCCTGCTATGTGGTCGCGCATGGTGAAGGGGCGATCGGGATGGAGCACGAACCCTTCAGGAACTACGTGCCTCAGTGTGGTGCGCGTAGTTTCCCTAGGGGCGGTTGGGGCGAGGGTGAGAGCGAAAAAAGCTGTGTCCTACGGATCGACTTTCCGGGGCGTCGGCTACACCGCGTAGTCGACGCCCCCCCGAGGTCACACGATCAGCCGCCGACGGCGGCGAGCTTCTGTGGTGCGGCGGCGGCCAGTTCGTCGGCCGTGGCCTCGTCGATGCGCTTCTTCCAGGCAACGAGTGTCGGGCGCGCTTGAATCATGGCCTCACCCTGCGGTGTCGGGCCGCTCGCCATGGTGCTGAACTGCCCGGCGATGGCGAGGTCGGCGGCGCTCGGCTGGTCGGCATAGAAGAACGGGCGGTCGCCCAACATCGCCACCAGTTCGTCCAGCCGCCGTCCGAATTCGTCGGTGAGCACGTCGAAGGGAAGACGCGTCAAACCCTGTGCGAGGGCCTGCCCCTTGATCTGTCGTGTGAGGAACATCTTCACGATTGGAAGGAGAAAGGACGGCATCGGCAGCCCACTCGCAACTTGCGTCGCCGAGGCGTCTCCGTTCGGCGCCGCCCAGCGGAACGCCATCAGGTACCAGTACAGCGACTCGTCGGACCAATCTTCGAGAAAGCTCTGCTGCGCGGCAATCTTCGGATCGCGGTCGAACAATGGGGGCTCGGGCGCCAGTTCTTCGATCCGGCGCAGGATGCGGGTCGAGTCGAACGTGCGCTCTCCATCCACGATGAGTACCGGCATCTTCTGCGTGTCTGGATTCTGCTTCTTGAAGTCGGCGGGGCTGCTGAATCCGAGCATCGAGTACGGGATGCGCTTCAGATTCAGACCGCGTGCGACCTTGTCTACGAATGGCGAGAGCCGTGCGCCGAAGAGTTGAACGTCCATAGCGAAGTACCTCCATCAGTGCGCCGAACCGTGGCGCGGTTGCCGGTTACTCCAATGCGAGCATCGCGGAGTTCGCGATGTCACGCAGCACGCGTGGATCAGGGTTGGTTTTGCCGATGACGCGAAGGCCTTGCATGGTGCTGAGCAGCAGCCGGGCCAGGGCGCGTGGCTTCTTGTCGGCTCCAAGGTTGCCGTCGCGTTGCGCGCGGGTGAGGGCGCGGCAGTAGGTATCTTCAATACGTTTGAAGCCAGCCGCGAGCGTGGCCTGGATCTCGGGATCGCACGAGCCGAACTCGGTGGCCGTGTTTGTCAGCAAGCATCCGAGCCGGCCTTCTGGTTTGGCTGCGAATTCCGCGATCTCTTGCAGCAGGGCCCGTATGGCGGACACTGGTTCGTCCGCGTGCTCGACGTTCCGGATGACGGTGTCGACGATGTCCTCCGCGTACGACTCGAGCGCTGCGACGAAGAGCGCGCGCTTGTCGCCGAACGTGGCGTACAGGCTGCCGCGTCCGATGCCCATCTCCTCGGTGAGCATCTCCATCGAGATGGCGTGGTACCCGTGCCGCTTGAATGCCTGGCCGGCCAGGCCGAGGACGGTGTCCGGATCGAATTCCTTCGTGCGAACCATGAGCTGAGGGCACGATTCCCAAACTGGAACGCTCAGTCAAGATAGGTTGACGAAGAAATCGGCAAAGAAAAAGCCCCCCGGGTCGGTGACCCGGGGGGCTTGGAGTCGCATCGGGCAAAGCCCGAAAGGGACCCGAATGGGCCCGAATTACATCATGCCGCCCATACCACCCATACCGCCCATGCCACCCATGCCGGCACCCGGAGGCGGGCCACCAGCTGCGCCCTTTTCCTCTGGCTTCTCGGCGACGGTAGCCTCGGTGGTGAGCAGGAGCCCGGCCACCGATGCGGCGTTCTGAAGTGCCGTACGCACGACCTTGGTCGGGTCGATGATGCCGGCCTTCATGAGGTCTTCGAACTCTTCGGTCCCGGCGTTGAAGCCGTTCGAGCCCTTCGAGTTCTTGACCCGGTCGAGAATGATCGACCCTTCGCAACCGGCGTTGCTCGCGATCCAGCGGAGCGGCTCTTCGATCGCCCGGCGAATGATGCCGATACCGACCTTCTCTTCTTCAGTGCCACCACGCAGCTTGTCGAGGCTTGCCGACGAACGGATGAGCGCGACCCCGCCACCGGGAACGACGCCCTCTTCCACCGCGGCACGCGTCGCGTGCAACGCATCCTCGACGCGAGCCTTCTTCTCTTTCATCTCGATCTCGGTCGCAGCACCGACCTTGATCACCGCGACGCCGCCGATCAACTTGGCGAGACGCTCCTGGAGCTTCTCACGGTCGTAGTCGGAGGTCGTCTCCTCGATCTGAGCGCGGATCTGCTTGATCCGACCCTCGATGTCCGCCCGCTTGCCGGCCCCATCGACGATCGTGGTGTTGTCCTTGTCGACCACGACGCGCTTCGCCCGTCCGAGATCGGTCAGGGTGATGCCCTCGAGCTTGATGCCGAGTTCTTCGGCAATGACATTGCCGCCCGTCAGGATGGCGATGTCCTCGAGCATGGCTTTGCGGCGATCGCCAAAGCCAGGGGCCTTCACGGTCACGCACTGAAGTGTGCCGCGAATCTTGTTCACGACCAACGTGGCCAACGCCTCGCCTTCGACATCTTCGGCGATCATGATGAAGGGTTTCCCGGTCTTGGCGATCTGTTCGAGGATCGGGAGGAGATCCTTCATGGCGCTGATCTTCTTCTCGTGGATCAGGAGGTAGCAATCTTCGAGAACTGCCTCCATGCGCTCGGAGTCGGTGACGAAGTACGGCGAGAGGTAGCCGCGATCGAACTGCATCCCCTCGACAACCTCGAGCGTGGTCTCGAGGCCCTTGGCCTCTTCGACCGTGATGACGCCTTCTTTGCCGACCTTGTTCATGGCTTCGGCAATGATGTCACCGACCGTCTTGTCGTTGTTGGCCGAGATCGTGCCAACTTGCGCGATCTCTTTCTGGTCCTTGGTCGGCTTCGACAGAACCCTCAACTCTTCGACGATGGTGCGAACCGCGCGATCAATGCCGCGCTTCAAGCTCATCGGATCGTGGCCCGCGGCCACCATCTTGGTGCCCTCGGAGAAGATGGCGCGCGCCAGCACCGTGGCCGTGGTCGTGCCGTCACCGGCGACGTCGGAGGTCTTGCTCGCAACCTCCTTCACCATCTGGGCGCCCATGTTCTCGAACTTGTCTTCGAGTTCGATTTCCTTGGCTACGGTGACACCGTCCTTCGTGATGTTTGGTGCGCCGAACGACTTCTCGAGGACGACGTTGCGTCCCTTCGGGCCGAGCGTCACGGTGACGGTATCCGCGAGGGTGTTGACCCCCTTCAAGATCCGGTCGCGTGCATCTTGACCGAATCGGACGTGTTTGGCTGGCATACTAGTGACTCCTCCTTCGAAAATTACTCGACCACGCCGAGGATGTCGTCCTCGCGCATGATCAGATGCTCGTCGCCGTTCAGTTTGATTTCGGACCCGGAGTACTTCCCGAAGAGGATTTTGTCTCCGACTTTTACGTCGAGCTTGACGAGCTTGCCGTCGTCGGCGGTTTTACCCTTGCCGACGGCGATCACCTTGCCCTCTTGCGGCTTCTCTTTGGCCGTATCGGGAATGATGATGCCCCCCTTGGTCTGCTCTTCCTCTTCGATCCGCTTCACGATTACTCGGTCCTGAAGTGGCCGAATTTTCATGCTGCTCTCCTTTCCTAATTCCTGCTGGTCCTGCAGAAACCCTTGAGTTGTAGACCGGTTATCGTGCGCGACTCGGACGAGCGACGCCTGACCCGGATGTGCACGGGATGTTGGATACCGGCGGGAACATAAGCATCCCGTCGGCGTTGTCAACGGCCGGGAGGACTCAGCGGCCTAGTTTCCGGCGCTCCTCCTCGAGATATTGCCGATAGAGCACATCCCACTCGCCGCTGCCCTCGGGAACCCGCCGCGACAGGCTGGTGATCTTGCGGCGTACCTTGGCATCAAGGGCCTCGTCGATGTTCAGGTACTCGTCGAGGACGGCCTTCAGCTCCTTCAGAAGGAGCCGGTCCTGGTGCAGATCGGAGACGTCCCCCGCCTTCAATTGGTCCAGGACCATGTGTGCCAGGTGGGAAATCCGCCCCTCGGAGACGTGGCTCACAGCGTGAACCCCTTTTCTTTGGCCAGGCGCTCCTTGACCAGTTGCAGTACCCGGTGGCGGTCCATGCCGACGAGCTCCCGCTCGTGGGACACGGCAAATCGCTTCGCTTCCAGCTCGAGTTCTTCCTCGGCGCGGATGTTGGCCTTGAATGCGCCGACAATCCGTTGCTCTACGGTGTCACGTGGGCCCGTGACCCGGATCATCTCGGCCTTCTCCAGGCGTGCGATGATGGCAGCAGCGATGCGTTTCATCTCCGGCTCACGGAGCTTCATGGTCGGATACGAGTAGAGCCTGCGGCGGTCCGTTGCAAGGTCGCCCTCCACCTCCCATCCGCCAATTGACCCACTTCGTCGATAGGGATAGCTACTTGATTTAGCGTCATCTTTGCCTGTTCGGGCACCAGAACGAGGTCGCCATCCAATGATCGTCAAAATGTCAGCACACGCGACGGCGACCGAGGTCGACGCCATCGAAGCGAAGCTCCGCGATCTCGGCTACGGAGTCGGCAAGATGATCGGCTCGCAGGTGACGCTGCTCGGCGTCTACGGCGATATTTTCAAGCTGCCGCAGGACGATATCGCCCAGATGCCCGGGGTCGAGCGTCTGATCCCGATCTCGCGCGCCTACAAGCGCGCGGCCCAGAAGGGCGATGCGCTGAACCCGATCCACAGCCCGGTGAGCATCGGGCCGGTCACCGTGGGTGGGGACGAGCTCACCATCATCGCCGGGCCTTGCTCGGTCGAGAGCGAATCCCAGATCATGGAGTCGGCCCGCATGGTGAAGGAGGCGGGGGCAAAGTGTCTCCGCGGCGGCGTCGTCAAGTACCGGTCGAGTCCGTACAGCGGGTGGGAGGGGCTCGGTTCCGACGACGAAGACTCGCTCCGGCGCGGTCTCGAGCTGATCGTGAAGGCGGGAAATGCGTTCGAGATGCCGACCGTCGTCGAGATTCTCGACCCGACGGACGTCCCGATCTACGAAGATGCTGGTGTCGCCTGCCTGCAGGTTGGGGAGCCGAACAGCAAGAACCAGGCGCTCCTGAACCGGCTGCGCGATACCCCCCTTCCCGTCATCCACAAGCGCGGCAATTCGCTCGATACCGAGGCGTATCTGTTGTGGGTCGAGCGCGTGATGGCGCTCGGCAAAGAGAATGTGATCCTCTGCGAGCGCGGGATCGCGAGCTGCAACAAGTACACGCGGAACACGCTCGATCTCGGCAGCGTCGCGGCCTTCCACTACCAGCTTTCGGGCTTGCCAGTTGCCGTCGACGCGTCGCACGGTACCGGCGTCCGCGACCTGGTGTTCCCGCTCAGTCTGGCCGGCATCGTCTCCGGGGCGTCCGTGGTGCTCGTCGAGGCGCACCCGAATCCGCTCATCGCCAAGTCTGACGGCTTTCAAGGATTGTTTCCCGAACAGCTCCGCGGCCTGGTCCGCGCTGCCGAAGAGGTGTGGCGCACGCGCCGGACCACCGAGCGTGAGTACGTGACTACGGCGGCACTCGAGCGCGACTACGAGGGCCGCATGCAGGACGACCGCAAGCGCTTCTTCGGCGACGCCTGACCCGGCGCCCCTGCGCCGCATGATCATTCCGGCTCCTACGACGACGGACACGACCATCGGCGTCATGGCGCCCGGCGGCGCGGTCGATCCCGACGCCCTCGCGCGCGGACTCGATGCTCTGCGCGCATGGGGGTTTCGTGTGCGGACGGGGGAGCAGGTGCTGGCGCGGCGGCGATACTGCGCCGGCGAGCCTGTCGTGCGGGCACGCGAGCTCGAGGCGATGTTTCGCGACCCGGAGGTGACGGCGATCATCTGCGCGCGCGGCGGGTACGGGACGGCGCAGCTGCTCCCGCTGCTCGACCCCACGGTCCTGGCGGCACATCCGACACTCGTCTGCGGCTACAGCGACGTCTCGCCGCTTCTGGGTTTCCTGACCGAGCGCTGCGATCTCGTGGCGTTGCATGGCCCGATGGTGGCCAGCGATCTGGCGACGGGGCTCACCGAGCGGAGCGCCGCGCGCCTGCGCACCTTGCTGGAGACACCAACGAGCGTGTGGCAGGAGCCGGTGAGCGAGGTGGTAGCGCCGGGGCGGGCGTCGGGACGGTTGGTGGGCGGTTGCTTGTCGTCGCTCGTCGCGTTGCTCGGCACGCCCTACGCGATCGAGACCGAAGGGAGAGTCCTCTTCCTCGAGGACATCGCCGAGCCGCCGTATCGGATCGACCGTATGCTGACGCAACTTCGGCTTGCCGGGAAGCTCGACGGTGTCGCCGCGGTGATTCTCGGGTCGTTCGCCGATTGTCGCGGTCGCGACGAGCGTGACGTCGTCGAGGCGGTGTTTGCCGACGTATTTGCCAACGCGCCGTACCCGGTCGTTGCTGGCTTTCCGGCTGGACATCGTTCGGAGAACCTGACGCTCGCGTTGGGTGTGGCCGTGGAGGTGCGTGGTGACGCGGGGCGCGTCGAGGTGCTGGCCACGTGAACTTCGATCGCGTCGAGCAGGCGATGGACGAGGCGGTCGATGCCGGCGCCTTTCCCGGCGTCGTCGTGCTGGTGAACCTGGGCGGAGAGATCGTGTTCCATCGCGCCGCGGGGGTGCGGGCGTTCGACGATGCGCGTTCGCCCATGCGCGAAGACACGATTTTCGATCTCGCGTCGCTGACCAAGTCACTGGCCACGTCCGTTGCGATGATGGTCATGACCCGCGAGCGCAAGATCGATCTCGACGATCGACTGACGCGCTTCTTCCACAACTTCGGCGTGCACGGGAAGACGCACATCACGTTCCGGCATCTGTTGGCGAATACGTCGGGGCTGGCTGCGTGGCGCCCGTTCTACAAAGACGTGCTCCGCACCGAGCGCGAGGGCCGCATCAACTTCACCGCGAGTCGTGGTGCCAAAGAGTTCGTGTACGAGTCGATCCAGCGCGAGAAGCCGGAGTGTCCCCCGGGGGCGCGCACGATCTACAGCGATCTCGGGTTCATGCTACTGGCCGCGGCGATCGAGCAGGTGAGCGGTCTCACGTTCGACCGATACTGTCACGAGAAGATCTTCCGCCCGCTCGGGTTGCGCTCGACCTCGTTCGTCGACCTGTCGTCACTTCGCACGCGCCGGCTCGAGCTCATCCCCGAGATGATCGCGCCCACCGAACGCTGTCCGTGGCGGAAGCGCGTGCTCTGCGGTGAGGTGCACGACGACAACGCCTACGCGATGGGAGGCGTGGCGGGCCACGCGGGGCTGTTCTCGAGTGCGCGAGACGTCGATCACCTCGCGACGACGCTTCGGGCCGTGCACGAGGGGCAGAGCGATTTCCTGCCGGCGAGCGTCGTACGCGAGTTCTGGCGTCGCGACGACACGCTCGGAACGTCGAGCTGGGCGCTCGGATGGGACACCCCCTCGGCCAAGGACTCGACCGCCGGCACCGAGATCTCCCGCACCGCCGTCGGGCACGTCGGTTTTACCGGGACGTCGCTCTGGATCGATCTCGATCGCCGCATGCACGTCATCGTCCTGTCGAACCGCGTGCACCCGTCGCGGGACAACGACAAGATCCGCGAGTTCCGCCCCCGGGTGCACGATCTGGTGGTCCGCGCTCTCGAAGCAGCGTGATGGAGACGAGATGAGGAGGGCGCCGGTGACGTGGGTGTCGAGGATCGATGGCTGAGCCGAGTCCACTGCCACCACGACCTGCGTGGCCTGCGACGCCGCGACGAATTCATCTGACGGCGATCGCCGGTGTCGGCATGGCATCGCTCGCGGGGATGCTCCGTGCTGCCGGCTATGCTGTGACGGGTTCGGACCAGGCCATCTACCCGCCGATGAGCACCGTGCTCGCCGATCTCGGGATCGCGGTGCAGGAAGGGTATCGAGCAGAGAATCTGGTGCCCGCGCCTGATCTCGTCGTGATCGGCAACGCGATGTCGCGGGGCAATCCCGAAGTCGAGGCGGTGCTCGCGGGCGGGATTCCGTATTGCTCCATGCCCGAGGCCTTGATGCGCCTGTTCATGGGTGCACGGCGCCGCGCGGTCATCGTCGGCACTCACGGCAAGACGACCTCGAGCGCCCTCCTGTCGTGGATGCTCCACGAGAGTGGTGGAGACCCCAGCTTCATGGTCGGGGGCGCCTGCCTGAACTTCGCGCACAACTACCGGCTCGGGCAGGGGCCATGGTTCGTGACCGAGGGCGACGAGTACGACACCGCCTTCTTCGACAAGGGGCCGAAGTTCCTCCACTACGACGCGGATGCGCTGCTCGTGAATGCGGTCGAGTTCGATCACGCCGACATCTACCGGAACCTCGATCACGTGAAGCAGGCATTTCGCACCCTGCTCGAGCGCACACGCCCGGATGTGCCCATCGTGGCGAGCGCCGACTTTCCCGAACTCCGCGACGTCGTTGCCACGACCGGCCGGACCGTCACCTGGACACACGTTCCCGGCGGACCGGGTGCGCCAGCGACCGCCGGGGCGCACGTTCCGGAGGTCGAAGGACCACTGTGGCAGGCCGTCGATCTTGGCGAAGCGGAAGGCCGGACGACGTTCACCGTGCTCACCCCAGACGGCACGCGCTTTCGAGGCGCGTCGCCGCTACCCGGTGCCATGAACGTCGCCAACGCACTCGGTGTCACCGTGCTCGCGGCGAGTATCGGCGTGCCGGTCGAGACCAGCCTCGCGGCGCTCCGGACGTTCCGTGGTGTGCGCCGCCGGCAAGAAGTGGTCGGGGAGGGCGGCGGCGTCACCCTGATCGACGATTTCGCGCATCATCCGACCGCAGTCGGTGCGACCCTCACCGCGCTTCGCGCTCGCTATCCCGATCGTCGACTCTGGGTGCTCTTCGAACCGCGCTCCAACACCAGCCGCCGTCGCGTCTTCCAGACTGCGTTCGCCGACGCCTTCGCTCTGGCCGATCGCGTCACCGTGGCCGGCGTCCACCGCCAGGAGCAACTCGTCGCCGACGAGCGTTTCTCCCCCGCTGAACTCGTGGCCACGCTCACCGACCGCCACGTCAACGCGGAAACGATCGACGAGATAGACACCATGGCGACTCTGGTCGCTACCGAAGCCACCCGGGGTGACGTCGTCATCCTGATGTCGAACGGAGCCTTCGGCGGCCTCGGCGTACGACTGATCGAGCGCCTCAGCCTTTCCGCTCCAGCGTAGTAAGCGTTTCGCGACGCTACCGCGAATACAACTGTCGATACCGCCGTAGGTTCGCCAGCACCGCCTTGGCGTACTTCCGTGTCTCGCGGTAGCTGATGCTTTCCACGAACTCGTCGGGCTCGACGTCGCCCTCGCGCGCGACCCACTTGTCGACGGCGTGCTCGCCGGCATTGTAGGCGGCGACCGCCCACGCCACCCGTCCCTCGTAGCGATCGAGGAGCTGTCGCAGGTAGCGTGCCGCGAGTGTGATGTTGGTCGCGGGGTCGGCCAGGGCGCGGAGATCGACCGGACTGCCGGCAATGCGACGTGCCGTGTTGGGCATGAGCTGCATCAATCCGCGGGCGCCGACCGGCGAGATCGCTTCGGCATCGAACAGGCTCTCCTGTCGCATGATCGAGACGATGAGAAAGGGATCGAGGGCCAGCTCGGCTGCGACGCCGGTGATATGCCGCCAGTACGCTTTCGGATAGTCGTAGCGCAAGCGGGTGGCGGTGGTGATCGTGCCGTGGCTCGCGAGGCGGTGTGCGAGTTTGCGCGCGCGCGAGTGCGCACCGACCGAAGCGTACGCTTCCAGCACCGAGGCATCGCGTTGCGCGGACGCGGGCAGATGTCGGACCCACGCGGTAACTTCGCGCGCGGCCAGTGGCTCGAGGCCGGCGTCCAGGAGTGCCGTCCGTCGGTGCCAGTGGCCGTCATCGGCGGTACGCGTTCCGGCCGGGAGCGGTACGGTCTCGGCGGGCGCGGCAAGAGTGGGTGGCCGGTCGAGTCGCCTCTCGACGAGGCTGCCGTAGTAGCCATGTGGCGATTGCTTCAGGACCGTGTCGTACAGCGGTGTGGCCGCGGCGAGATCGCGACGGCGCTCGCGGATGCGCGCTTGCCAGTAGATGGCCTCGGTGCGATCGGCGGCGCCGCGCTGCTCGACGGCGCGGAAGCCCTCGGCTGCGGTTGCGAGATCTCCTCGCCGATAGGGTGCCCATCCGAGACGCCAGCGTGCCTCGCGGGCGAGTTTCCTGTCGCCGCTCGCGGCGACCTGGCGATAGCGACGCAACGCCTCGGTGAGATCGCCACGCTCCTCGGCGATCCGCCCGATCGCGTATCGCATGCTGACGCGTGCTGGATGGCGGGGCGATTCCTGGAGGAACGTCTCGAACATGGCTTGCGCCTCGGCGTCGTGGTCCTGGCTCCAGAGGCGGTAGGCGAGTTGAAGTCGGGCCGGGTTCGTCCGTGAGGGATCGAGTGCGACCGCACGACGGAGGACGGCGAGGGCTTCGTCATAGCGTTCCGCCAGCTTCAGCGTGCGGGCGAGATCGAGCAGGACGCGCAGACGATCGTGTGCGGGCGTCAGCCGTGCGAGATCTTCGAGGCGCTCGGCGGCGAGATCGCGTTGACCTTCGGCGGCCCGGAGCGCGGCCTCGGCGAGCTGAAGCTTCACGTCGGCGAGCAGCGAAGGATGCGCCGCCTCGAGTGCCCGTGTTCCTGCACGCGCAGGTTCGGCGGCCCATCCTCCGAGGCGGCGGACCCGATGAAAAAGGCGGTAGGCCTCGCGCGGGCGAGTACCGGCACGTTGGTTTGCGCGAACGAAGAGCGCGAGGGCACGGCTGTCGGCGTCGGCGTCGGGATGTGCCAGTGATCGTTCGATGAGGACCGCAACGTCGGGCGTGCCGCGGTCCAGTGCGCGGGCTGCCTGGCGTGCCAGGGCGTGAGGGATCCAGACGCTCTCCGGGTACTCGCCGAGCAGCTGATCGTCGGCGGTGGCGGATGCGCTCGCCCGTCCTGCGCGCTGATCCACGAGCGCGAGGAAGTGCAGATAGTAGTCCTCGAGGACGGGATTGGTCGAGCGGAGCGAGGCGAGGATCGGCCGCGCGCGCGCTTCCTTGCCGGCCTGTACCAGAGCCACGGCGTGCGCGAAGCGTTCACGGATTTCTGGGGTCGCCGTTGCCGAGGGCGTCGGAGTCGGTGCGATCGGGGACGGCGGTCTTTGTGGGGGTTCCGCAGCGCACCCGAGAAACAACAGTAGTGTCGCCACTCCCAAACCCCGCCGCATCGGTTCCCGCTACCACCGGGGTCTTGGCGAGGCAACGCGTCGTGCCGAACCCTAGGGTCGTCGTGCCGTCGTCCATGTCCTTGAAGTGCCGGGCCGTTTCGTCCGGGGCGGCGGCCGAGTCGGCTTGACACCTGTGGGGGGCTTCGGCACGTGTGCTCAATGGCGGAGCGCAGCACGCAACCCGAGCGCTCGCCGCTGGTTCTGGCATCGGCCTCCCCGCGTCGACGCTGGCTGCTCGGCAATCTGGGCCTGGTGTTCGAGGTGTCGCCCGCTGATATCGATGAACGGCCCCGGTCGGACGAATTGCCCGAGCCCTACGCGCGTCGCATGGCGCAGGAGAAGGCGGAGGCAGTCGCTGCGGCGCATGCGGGCTCGTGGTTGCTGGCGGCCGATACCGTCGTCGCGCTCGGTGACGCGGTGCTCGGGAAGCCACGCGATGATGCCGAGGCGGCCTCGATGCTGCGTCGCCTCTCCGGGGAGGATCATGTCGTCTTTACTGGAGTCGCCATCATCGACCCGGAGGGTTCGACGGCGGTCAGCGAAGTGGTGGCCACGAGCGTCCGCTTCCGCGACCTCTCGGACGACGACATCCAGCGCTATATCGCCACGGGCGAGCCGCATGATCGTGCCGGCTCCTATGCGATTCAGGGTGAGGGCGCGCATCTGATCGATCGCGTCGAGGGCTCCTACACCAACGTCATCGGTCTTCCGGTGCCGGAGGTCGTCGGGTGGCTGCGCTCGTGCCGGGTGATCTAGCGACGCGCATCGCGTCGGTGCGCGAACGCGTGGCGGCCGCCTGTACCCGAGCCCGCCGCGCGCCGGACGGAGTGCGCGTGGTGGCAGTCGCCAAACGGATGCCGGCGGCACTCGTGCGGGAGGCGACGGCGGCCGGTGTCGACATCATTGGTGAGAACTATCTGCAAGAGGCCCAAGCAAAGCGGGCCGACCTGGCGGATATCCCCGAGATCGAATGGCATTTCATTGGGCGGGTCCAGCGTAACAAGGCGGCGCGTCTCGCGGACTTCGCCCTCGTCCATTCCGTCGCCGATCTCGGCATCGCGACCGCGCTCGATCGGGCCGCCGCCGCGCGCGCGCTACGCGTATCTGTGTTGCTTCAGGTGAATCTCTCCGGTGAGACGACGAAAGACGGTGCAACAGAGGCGGACCTGCCGCCGCTCCTCGAGGACATCCGAGGGCTTCCGCACGTGCGGGTGGTCGGCCTCATGACCATGCCACCGCCACTGCCTCCGGAAGAGGTGCGGCCGATGTTCGCGGCATTGCGGGAGCTTCGCGATCGCCAACAGGCGGCGAGCGAGCTACGAGAACTGTCGATGGGTATGAGTGGCGACTTCGAAGTCGCCATCGAGGAAGGCGCGTCGCTCGTGCGCGTCGGCACGGCGATCTTTGGACCGCGCATGACGAAAGGGAGGATGGATTGAAGAAGAAGATTGGATTCATCGGCGCCGGGAACATGGCGGGCGCATTGATCAAAGGACTCCTCGAAACGAAGCGCTATCGCGCCCGCGATCTCTGGGCCAGCGACGCCGACGGCCGCCAGCTTGCCCGCCTGCGCCGCGCCTACAAGATCGAGGGCACGCGCGACAATCAGGCGTTGGTCGAGAACAGTGCGGTCGTCGTACTCGCGGTGAAGCCGCAGATCATGGATGTCGTGCTCGAGCAGGTGCGCGGGTTCGTGACCCGCCGGCATCTCTTCGTGTCGATCGCTGCTGGCATCACGCTTGCCCGGTTGAAGGCCGGGCTCGGGCCTGATGCGAAGCTCGTGCGCTCCATGCCGAATACGCCGTCGCTGGTCGGAACGGGAATGACGGTACTCGTGCGCGGGGGGCGTGCCACCCTGGCCGATGAGCGCCTGGCGACGGCCCTCTTCGGTGGTGTGGGCGATGTGGTCCGTGTTAAGGATGAGAAACTGATGGATGCCGTCACGGGTCTCTCCGGAAGCGGACCAGCGTTCGTCTATCGTTTCGCCGAGGGACTGATCGCAGGGGCGGTCGCTGCGGGGTTGCCGCCGGCGACCGCATCCCGTCTGACGTTCCAGACGATCGCGGGTGCAGCCAAGATGCTTCAGGAAACTGGACGATCGCCAGAGGAGCTGCGGGTCATGGTGAGTTCTCCCGGCGGTACGACCCTTGCCGGCTTGAAGGCACTCGACGATTGCGATCTCGTACCGGCCGTTGGCGGGGCGGTACGAGCGGCGACACGTCGTTCACGCGAACTCGGTCGCGGTTGAGGAGAAACGCATGTTCGTATTTGCAAACCTACTCGAAGCCGTCGCGACCGTGCTTGGCATGGTCCTGCGGTTGTACTTCTGGGTGTTGGTCGCGCGCGTCGTCATCTCGTGGTTGAACGCCGACCCCTACAACCCCATCGTGCGCGCCATCGTTTCGGTGACCGAGCCGGTGCTGTACCAGGTGCGCCGATCGCTTCCGGTCTTCTTCGGCGGGATCGACTTCTCGCCTATCGTGATCATTCTCGGTCTCGAGTTCCTGCAGATCTTCCTGGTGCGTAGTCTCCACCAGCTCGCCGTGCAGATGATGATGTGACGACCGGGGCGCGAGCCTCGCTGGAGGTGCGGGTCGTTCCCCGCGCCTCGCGGACCGCGCTCGCTCGCGATGCCGCCGGCGGCCTGCGCGCCCACCTGGCCGCCCCGCCGGTCGACGGCGCGGCCAATGAAGCGCTGGTCGAGCTACTGGCCGCCGAGCTGCACGTCCCGAAGCGCAGCCTCGAGATCATCCGCGGTGGACACGCCCGCACCAAGGTCGTCGCGGTGTTTGGCTGCAATCAAGCGGAGTTGGAGCGACGGATCGTCGACGCGATCGGGGTTCCCGTTGACAAGCCCAGGGACCGTGGCTAATCGTGAAGATTAGCAATTTCCGGAGGCCGAATGCCTATTTACGAGTATCACTGCAGCAAGTGCGGCGAGTTCGAGGTGATGCAGCGCATCAGCGACAAGGAGCTTCGCACCTGTCCCACCTGCCGACGCAAAGTGACCAAGCTCATCTCGAGCACCACGTTCCATCTCAAGGGCAGCGGTTGGTACATCACGGACTACGCCCGCAAGGGCAAAGGCAGCGGCGAACCCACCGCCGAGAAGAAGGGCGACGCCGAGACCAAGTCCGACACGAAAAAGGACGCCAAGTCCGACGCCCCCACCGCCAAATCTCCCTCAAAGACCGACAAACCCAAAGGCAAGAAAAGCACCAAAGCCAAGAGCGCCGCCTGACCCCCCAATCCCCGAGTCCTAGCCATCGCATCCCCCCAAGGCGATGAGCTCCCGCCCCCCCAAGTCCCGCGCGCGAAGCGCCGCGGGACAATCGACACCAACCGCCCGACGTCCGCGCCGCTCCAAGACAGCGGGAGCAACCGTGGCTTCGCCGCGGTTCGCGACGCCCGTCGGAGCACGGGCGCCCCGCGCCCGCGCGCACGGGGGCAAAACCGGAATAGACACCGGCGGAACGTTCACCGACTTCGTCGTTCGCG
>Ga0315338_1002746_pt1 | contig 16601 bp, 14 predicted proteins | sample ASW8metaG_FD_204518 | JGI IMG/M metagenome (GOLD analysis project Ga0315338, IMG submission 204518) | Ammonia-oxidizing marine archaeal communities from Monterey Bay, California, United States - ASW #8 | ecosystem: Environmental > Aquatic > Marine > Coastal | place: USA: California | collected... | reverse complement strand
ATGCTTGAAACCGCACGCTTTGGCAACCTGAGCAAAACCAACGACCCCACCGGCCGGTCCGGAAAGGATACTGTCTTTACCCCGATAGCCGGATGCGTCGATGAGTCCGCCCGCCGAGGTCAAAAGCCGAAAGCGGCTCGTGGCGGGAAGTTTTTGTTGGATTCGACCGATATATTGCTGGAGCACCGGATTCAGATAGGCATCAACGACCGTGGTATCCCCGCGGGCAACCACATTCATCAGTGGCGAAACATCACTTGAAAGACTGATGTTTGAAAAGCCGGCTTCCTCGGCCCACACGAGCAACAATCGTTCGTGTTGCGGATGCCGGTAAGCGTGCAGCAAGCAGATTGCGAGCGCCTCGACTCCCTCGCGATGTGCCGATTCGAATTGCTTTCGGATAGTCTTTTCGTCAGGCCTTTGCAGGACTTCTCCTGCTGCAGTGATGCGTTCGCCGATTTCGATCACCTGCCCATAGAGGGATGGTGGTTTACGGACAGACAGATCAAATAGATGGGGCCGATCCTGATAGCCAATCTGCAAAACATCTCCAAAACCCGCGGTGATGACCAGCGCAGTCGTTGCGCCATTGCGTGTGAGTAGGGCATTGGTGCCCCGCGTTGTCCCCAGTCGGACATTGGCAGGTGGTAGCGGCTCTCGGAGGGTTGTTCCGGTCAGGTAGCGCATTGCCATAAGAGGTGCTTCTTCTTCGGACAACAGCTCATATCGCATTTCTGGTCTGGGATTAAATGGCAGGGGAGAGGCCAGAAATAATTCACCCGAGCTTGGAGTGAATCGACTTATTGTTTCCTCGGCGATTGTTCCGTCTCCTTCTTCTTTGATTTGAATCTGGTATCCCACCCAAAAATCTTCCGGGTCGTTGCTGCGGGCAAGATCGACGATCCGGTGTCGATTCGAATGTTTGCCAACCCTTCCGGGACATATGCTGGAGCTGAGCAATTTGTGCTTTAACAGATGCCCCTGCGGATTGCGGGCAAGACAATCGGTGAACGTTCCCCCCACGTCGATCCAGAATTCCCAGCCATGTTTCTTTTGCATGATCGCCCGCTATGAAGGTGTCGGAATCGTTCGCTGGAAGTATAAACTGCCAGCCCTCGCCTGTAATATTACACCGAAAAAACGTATTTCTTTCTTGTGTGAAGTCCCCTCTTCTCGAAAAACGTCTTACGGTTCTTCCTCGGGCGGAGTGCAGATACCATCCTCCGGTAGCCATTTTGCAAGTGGACATTCTTCGCACCGAGGTTTCTTGCGACAATATAGATTGCCGATACGGACCAACAGGGCGTGGAATTCGTTATAGAGTTGAGCATCAGCCTCCAGATGGGTCTGGAAATGTGCCTGAATCGTCGAGTAATCAGCCTCATGTTCGATCCAGCCATGACGTTTAAGAATCCGATTGGTGTAGGTGTCGACCACAAAGACGGGTCGCTCTGCGGCGTAGAGAAGAATGGAGTCTGCCGTTTCCGGCCCGATCCCGTTAATTTGCAGCAGTTGCTCGCGGAGCGTTTCTGTATCGACCTTGAGCATGGCGCTGAGAGATCCCTCGTGTTGTGTGAATAGGTAATCGAGCAGGTTGCGGATGCGTCTGGTTTTCATGCGGAAGTAGCCGGCGGGACGGATCAGCTCTTCGAGCTCTTCAGGGGGCAATTGATACATCGCTTCAGCAGAAAGTAAATCGGATTGCCGGAGGTTCTCAATGGCTTTCTCAACATTCCGCCACGCAGTGTTTTGGACAAGCACTGCACCAAGGACAACTTCAAAGGCCGATTCAGCAGGCCACCAATGTTGTGGCCCAAGAGCTTCGTACAGCTCTTGATAAACCTCATCGAGTGTAACGATCATGCCGAAAGTTCCACGAAAAGTCGTGCGGGTTGCTCCGAAAAAAGAAGTCGCAATTAACCCCGAGCATACTCACCGTAGGGTAGTAGTAACTGCACCGCATTTTAGGAGTTTAACTCAAAGAGCCCCTGCCTTCGAGATCTTAAAGGCGACACTCATTGAACGTCGAAGATGGAGTTAGTTTGCCAGGATATTTTTTCAGGTTCAAAGTATCGCTACACCACAATCACTCCCAAGCCACAATCATTCCCAAATCACCGTCTGATGATCAATCGCTTGCAAGCCGAAACCAGATCGATCGCCACGGCATCCAGCAATTACTGGAACCAGTCGCGGCGACCCTTGGCAAGTCTGTTTTTCGTATTGCCACTGCTGCTCTGTTATGAAGCGGGTACATTGTGGCTTGGCTCTGCGGCGGTTCGCAACGGTGCCGATATCTGGTTGAAAAACTTTCTTGCTGCTGCGGGAATCAGTAGTATTCTGTTGTTGCCACTGCTTACGGTGGCAATCCTACTTGCATGGCATCACACTACCGGACAGCCCTGGCGAGTTTCCTCAAATGTCATCTACACGATGGCGGCCGAGTCTGCTCTTTTAGCAGTTGTACTCCTGGCGATCGCTCATGTGCAAGCCAATGCCCTCTCGATTACTGGGGTGATGCCTGCATGTGAACTGAATGTGGGCCAGATGGACCGCGATGTGTTTGGGCAGATGGTCCGTTATTTTGGTGCAGGGGTCTATGAGGAATTGTTGTTCAGGCTGATATTGGTTCCGCTCGCCATCATTCTTGTTGGATTGGCATTTGCCTCCCGGAAAATCAAACTAGCAGGTGCTCTGCTTTTGACCAGTCTCATTTTTGCTGCGGCACATTATATCGGCCCCCAGGGCGATACCTTTGAAGTTGCCAGTTTTTCTTTTCGGTTTTTGGCCGGGGGCTTTTTTGCCATCTTATTTATCTGTCGTGGATTTGGCATTGCTGCGGGGACGCATGCCCTTTACGACCTGATGGTTGGATTCCCGGCATCTTAGACATGCGGTCTTCTGCTACTGCGCCTGTTTTCCAGGAAGTTTTTTAATCTCATGCCCCAGCAATGCTCTTTGCCTGCATTCTCCGGAAAGTTTATAATCACGGCCAGTTCACCCATCCATTGTTTGTTGCCCTCAGGTATTTCATTCGGTGCTTTCCGTTCGTCCAAAAGTTGCAGAATTGGTTTTCCAGCTGTACAGCAGGTCGTTGCATCCAGAACTTTTTGAGGTGTATTGCACTCGCACATTGGAACACGGTCTCTATCAAGCTCAGGTCGATATTACGAGTGCCGGACACATTATTACCTGGCATTACCGCAATATGACATTGACGGAGGTTGCGACCGGCGCCCATACTCCGCTGCCGCAAAAAAGACGGCTCTTTTCCTATCGCCTAGAAGGCGAGCGCAATGACAATATCGATTGCCGCTGTGGGGCAAGCTATCTGATGGGTTTTCAGCTTGAACGGGTCCAACCTGATGTGTTCTGGAACTATCAGAATGAACTATTTCAAGACTGTGAAACAGATGGCCTGCTCTATCGTTTTGAATCGAGCGGCCGGATGGCACTCGGAGCGATCAGCTATATCAATATTGAGACTCGTATCCAATCCCTGCGTATTCAGGCATTCCATACGTTTCCAGACGATCACGCGATCGTGAAGAGCCAATCGGTCTTTGCATTGCCCCAGAAGGCCTAATGCAGTCGTGTCGTCAATCGGGACGTTCGCCCTTGGCGAATGTACATCGTTTATGCGACTGCTGACTTGAGAATGTGGGTTGTGGAGACACCCTCAACCAGAGGAGCGATGACGACAATACCTCCGTACGACTCGACCAAATCCCGTCCCACAACTTCATCGAGACTATAGTCGCCACCCTTCACAAGAACATCGGGCCGAATGGCATCAATGACGTTTAGGGGGTCGGGGGCGTCAAAAATAGTTACAAAATTGACACACTCCAATGCAGACAGGATAGCTGCACGGTCGGTCTCCTGGATAAGAGGACGATTCGGGCCTTTAAGTTGGGCCACACTTTGATCACTGTTTAGTCCAACGACCAGCAAATCGCCACTCGCAGCCGCCTCATGGAGATAGCTTATGTGGCCCACGTGAAGTAGGTCAAAACAACCATTGGTAAATACCACTTTTTGGCCTTTGTAGCGTGCCTTTTTAGCAATATGCACGAGCTGGCCCAGATCTCGCAATTTCATCTCCAAAGGTCTTTGCTGTGTCAGGAGACGACTTCGCAAATCATGGCGATAGACGATCGAGCAGCCGATTTGTTCCACGGAAATGCCTGCTGCAAGATTGGCCAGACGGGCAGCGATTTGTGCCGAGCACCCTGCCGCGATGCAGATCCCAATTGTGGCCAGCACGACGTCTCCTGCCCCCGTGATGTCGTAGACGACTCTTGGATTCGTAGAAAATAATTCGGCTTCACCGGTTGCATTTGCCAGCACCATTCCATCGCTATCAAGGGTAACGACTGCCATCTCCAAATTGGCAATCTCGCACAATTTGCGACCAGCCTGAAAAGCATCGGATGGTTTTTCGATCGACAGGCCAGTTGCCTCTATTGCCTCAGCACGGTTGGGTGTTATGAGTGTGGCGCCGTGGTAAAGGCGATAATCGCGTGTGCGGACGGGATCCACGATGACGGGAATTCGAAGCCTCTTGGCCTCGTCGATAATTGCTCGAAGTAGCGAGGGGGTAACAAGTCCTTTGGCATAGTCGGAAAACAGAATAACGTCAAAATCAGAAAGACGGTTGCTGATGCAGTTAATCAGTTGTTTTTCTACTTCGTGTGAAATATTTTCTCGTCGTTCATTGTCAACTCGCAAAATCTGATGGGGATGTTTATTGGCTGCGAGTCCCATGAACCTCTGTTTGGTCGTGGTAATGCGTGTCGAATCTGTAAGTAGCATCTGACAATCAATTGCTCGATCCTCAAGCATCGTGCGGACAGAGGCCCCCGCTTCATCCTTGCCGATCGCACCAGCACATTGCACATCCGCACCTAGACTATGGAGAATCTGGCAGACGTTTCCGGCTCCCCCTAATTTTTGTTCCTCACGGTTCGCTCGCAAGAGAATGACGGGGGCTTCCTGACTAATACCTTCAGCATTACCCCAGGTATAGTGATCTAGAATGAAGTCTCCGATCACCAGTATTTTTGGGCTGCCGAGAGCATCCAAAGCATCTAGCAGGTCAAGGGTTTTCATCCGAATGATCTCTCTAAAACATCGTGCTACGCAAATCGAGCCCACAAGAGGAGACGACTCCACTCAATGATGGTTCCGGCTTTATACTCACCCAGGACTTTGGGGCATAGAGAATTTTAGGCGGACCAAGTGCTAGCAGTCGCGCATTGTTGGCATCAGAACACTAGGAACGTGTTCCGGCCCGTTTGATAAGGGGCTTTAGTAGGCGGTTTAGATCGTCTCCGCCCCTGAGAATTTTAGAAGTGATGGTGAGTGCATAGAGTTTTATGTCTGCAGGCCAAAGGGAGCGCAACTTGACTAAATCCTTGTGCGTGCAAACTGCCACGTTCGCCTGAATCGTTTGTAGCCAATCGAGCAGATTGGTGACGTCCTGGCGATCATATCTGTGATGGTCGGGAAACTCACGCCACCCGGCGAGATCCCAGTTGCAGCTTGAGGTAATGGTCCGCCGAAAATTTTGTGGGTTGCCAATCCCACAAAAAGCAGCAATCTGCTCACCATCGAGCGATTCGGGGTCATCACTGCCACCATCAGCACCAAGGAGCGACTCCACATGGTGGGTTATTTCCAGCCATACAGCCTTCGGAGCCAAAGCCTCAATCCGCTGGCGAACATCCTCTCGTTGTGCATGATCGATTAACTCGCAGCGGGTCAGTGCTACGGCATCTGCCCGGACGATATTCGAAACCGGTTCCCGAAGGGTGCCACGAGGAAACACGTGATCAAATCCAAAAGGCTCTAGCGCATCAATCAGAACGATGTCCAAATCGCGGGCCAGGCGGCGATGTTGAAAACCATCATCTAACAGAATCGCTTGGCAAGCGTGCTGCTCAATGGCACTCGTTGCTGCCGCCACACGGTCAGGATTCTGTACGTGTGGCACTTGGGGCAATTTTTCCGAAAGTTCCATTGCCTCGTCATTGTGTTCCTGGCTGCTGCTGCCATACCCGCGACTGACAATAGCAATCCCTACCTCATGTTCGAGAAAATATGTAGCCAACCACGCCACCGTGGGCGTTTTGCCGGTGCCACCAAGAGTCAGGTTGCCAACACTGACGACAGGCACACCCACATCGTGAACTGCACAGCGACCCTTATCAAAACAATGATTTCGGTAGGCGATGGCCCAACGATAAGGGATTTCCGCCAGGGAGAGACCAAAGCGGGCAATCGTTGCGAGCAGACCGCAAGCTTGTCCGCTAACCAGTGCTCGAAATGTTGAGGAAGAGAGCAATGCTCAATCCAGTAGTAAGTGACGGCAAAAATTTCGTGCCGGTCACGATTTTATCCGATACCGATCAATCTTGCAGCTTTCGACAAATAGCGTCAGCCATCTCCTGTGTGCCGACGGCGGTAGGGTCATCGCGGTGAGGCTTCAAGTCATATGTTACTTCTTTGCCTTCCGCAATAACGGTAGCAACCGCAGTTTCGAGACGCTCGGCTGCCTCCTTTTCACCGATGTGCTTTAACATGAGCATCCCGGATAAGATTAAAGCTGTCGGGTTGACTTTGTTTTGGCCTTTATACTTCGGTGCACTACCGTGCGTAGCCTCAAATACGGCCCCTTCGGGGCCGATATTGGCACCAGGTGCAACACCCAGTCCTCCCACAATACCAGCGCCAAGATCACTAATAATGTCGCCATAGAGATTCGGCAAGACCAGGACATCATATAATTCTGGTTTCTGTACCAGTTGCATGCACATGTTGTCGACGATCCGTTCTTCAAATTCGATGTCGGGAAAATCTTTGGCAACTTGTGCAGCGGTGTCCAGATAAAGGCCATCACTATATTTCATAATATTGGCTTTGTGGACGGCAGTGACTTTTTTGCGCCCGTTATCGCGCGCATATTCCATCGCACAACGAACAATGCGTTCGGTGCCCGAGATACTGATCGGCTTGATAGATATGCCGGTCTCTTTTCCCAAGGTTTTAATTTTTCGGTCGGAGGGCAATGCATTGATGAACTCGATCAGGCGATCCGTTGCTTCTTCTCCAGCTTCGAACTCAACACCGGCGTAGAGATCTTCGGTATTTTCTCGAACAATCACTAGATCGACCGGTAGGTCAGAGAAATAGCTGCGAACACCCTCATACTGCTTGCAAGGTCGGATACATGCAAAGAGGCCAAGTTCCTGGCGGAGGTAAACATTGATACTGCGAAATCCAGTACCGACGGGTGTTGTGATGGGAGCTTTTAGTGCACATCGCGTACGACGAACACTCTCTAGCGTACTATCCGGAATCGGCGTTCCGGCAGTCTCCATGACATCAATCCCCGCTTCCTGGATGTCCCAGTTGACCGCTATCCCTGTAGCATCGATGCATTTTTTAGCCGCTTCTGCAAGTTCAGGTCCCGTGCCATCGCCTGTGATTAATGTGATTTCATAAGCCATAATTGCTAACTTGTCTCGCTATCGATAGGACAGTTTGTGACTGCGATCTACTTCCGATGAGTGATTGCTTCCCTGTTTTATAAGGGGAGAAGTAGGGTGTGTCTGGAGAAAGGATGCAATCGGTTCAGGAACGAAAAAGGCTATCAGATGGCTGCAATATCGTCAACGAGGGCAAGCCAATTTCGCAGGCCTTGGAAAATTTAGAGTGTCCGCGGCATGCGTGATTAGTAACGCGTGCTTTGGAACCAGTTTGTTCGCCGAGTTTGTGTAAGAAGATACAAAAAGTGTCGATTTGCCGAGTTGCAAATCGCGTAGTCCCTGGTGGCCAAGGTGTTCGCTCGCGGTATAACTGAATGCGGGCTGTGCAGGTTGATTATGGATTGGAGTTTGGCTTGTAGTCGCCGGAAATAGGGTGCTCGATTGCAGCATCGCTGTGGATGCCCACGCAGTTGTTGCTTATGCGGAGCATAACGTTTGGCTGCCAAAACAGATTTCAATGGAAGCAGGTCAGTGTGATGTCTGAGGACTCTATGGATTCTGGTGTGATTGGGCGTATTGCAAGTATCGATTTCGGAACGGTGCGTATCGGTATTGCAATTACGGATCCACAACAGAAAATTGCCAGTCCGCTCGATAATTACAAGCGGCAGAGCGGCGTCCAAGATGGCCATTATTTTCGGCACCTTGCCGAGCAAGAGCAGATCTCATTGTTTGTAGTCGGTTTGCCGATTCACTTGAGTGGCGAGGAAAGTCAGAAATCCCTAGAGTCCCGAGAGTTTGGCAGTTGGCTACAGAATCAGACTAGTGTGCCGGTGGTTTTCTTTGACGAGCGGTTTACGACGAAAATGGCTGATGAAATGCTCGCAGTCGGTGGTTTGACCAAAAAACAGCGTCAAGGGCGTCGTGATAAATTGGCGGCGCAAATCCTGCTCACGGCGTATCTCGAGTCGGGACCGATGGGCAAAACCGATACTCGTGGATTGGACGACCCTTAAGTGACCGATACGGTGCAGCGGTTAATCGTTGGGTGTGGCTATCTGGGCGGTCGTATTGCGCAGGGGTGGCGGAGTCAGGGAGATATTGTTTGCGTGATGACCCGTAGCGTCGATCACTCTTTGCAATTTCAGCAGCAGGGTTTGAAAACGCACGTGGGAGATATCTTAAAACCAGAAACACTCATGGATCTCCCTGCAGCAGGGACCGTGCTTTTCGCGGTGGGACACGATCGGTCAAGTGGTACATCGATCCAGTCGGTGTATGTTGACGGTTTTCAAAATCTATTAGATGCCCTGCCGCCATCGTCCGGTCCGGTACTCTACACAAGCTCAACAGGGGTCTACGCCCAAGAGGATGGCGAGTGGGTTGATGAAGATTCCATTTGCGAGCCAGATAGAGAGGGGGGCAGGGCTTGCTTGGCGGCCGAAAAGATGTTGCTTGCTCATCCACGTGGCCAGGACGCAAAAATTCTAAGATTGGCCGGCCTGTACGGTCCCGGTCGTATCCCGCGCAGTGCCGATGTGATTGCCGGAAATCCTCTTCCGGTAGCTGGGAATGATTATCTGAATTTGATCCATGTGGACGACGCTGTGGCAGTCCTGCTCGCCGCTTCCGATCAGGGTGGTGTGACTCGCACCTACAACGTGTCGGATGGTTCCCCTACGAACCGATGTGAATATTTCACAGCACTTGCCCGACTTCTCCAAGCTCCCACTCCCCGCTTTGAGATTGCCAAGGAGTGGTCTGATCGGAAAAGTAGTACCAACAAGCGAGTATCTAATGATCGCATGGTTCGCGAACTTGGCGTCCGGCCCATCTACCCGACGTATCAAGAGGGTTTGGCAGCTATTGTTTCCGGGATGGGACGCCAGAAGCTGAATTGAGAGGCTACCAACCGCCGCTTGGCGCGGAGGCAAGTCGATCCTTAAAATCAATGGGTTCCGTTATGGATTTTCCATCGCGATCCTCGGCTACGCTATCTTCCCTTACGGTTCCCCAAAGAAAGTGGATACATGCTCAATCGCCAACCTCTTTTTCCCCATGTTATTGAAATGAACCATGCGGCAGGGCATCGGTTCGGATGTAGCGTTTATCTCGTTTACGATGACGAGCAATGGCTTCTGATCGACATCGGTTTTGAAGATACTGTCGATAAAATTATCGAACTGATTCGACAACTCGACTTCCCACTTTCCAAATGTGTGACGCTGGTTGCAACCCATGCGGACGCGGACCATGTTCAAGGGCTGGCCCGCGCCCAACAACTGATCAAGACCACGACGACCGGACATCCGTTGGCGGCCAAGCCGTTGGCAGAAGGCGATCGACTTAAGACCTTTGCAGAGATTCCGTCCCAGGGGATCGACCTTGAGATGCCGCCGGTAGAGTTGGACCGACTCGTAGAAGATGGGGATACGATCAAGATCGGTGGTCTGGAACTTGAGGTCTGGTACACGCCTGGGCATACGGATAGTCAACTCTCGTTCCGTTTAGGCAATTTGTTATTTTCGGGCGACAATATTTACCGCGATGGATGTGTAGGGGCGATTGATGCCCATCATGGCAGTGATATTCCTCAGTTTATTGCCTCGCTTCGCCGGATTCGCGATAGCGATGTGGAGTGGCTGCTGCCTAGCCACGGTCCCGTGTTCCGCAAGGAAAATGGCCAGTTGGACGCGTCGATTGCCCGCTTGGAGAGTTATTTGAGCATGGCCGATTTCGGCACCTGTGCTACCAGCTGGCCACTGATGGATGAGTGGGATGAGGAATTGCTCAAGGGGAAGATGCCCACCTGAAGTCTCAGAAAGTCGCCGGGTGGCCCATTGTTTGGCTGCTAGCAGTGATCATCTTTATCGGTTGTAGTGAATATTCCCTTAATATGGTCTGCGTACCAAGCCGATGGGTACATAGAAGCCAATACGGCCTTCGTGCGCTTCTGTTGACGAGATCCCGGGGGGAATAATTCATGATCTACCGCATTTTACCTGCCATTTGCGCATTTTGGTTCGGGGTCGTTCTAATTTCCAGCAATGCGGAAGCCCAAACCCAAAGGGCCTATGGCCGCGCTTGGGGCTACACCTACAAGACCCAGGACTGGGAGAGGTTTTACCACTATCCGTATGTCTATTATCCGCAGAATTTCTGGGGAAGCGAATATTATCGGAGTGCCGACAGCCTTTACTATCGTTATCCGCCGGAAATGCGGATTCCGGTCTACAACCGACAGTGGCAGAACTATTACCCCGAGTCTCGCGAGTACCATCAGGGAAACCACTTTAAGCTGGATGTCTTCTAGGTGGATTTTCAGGTCGGGCTAGATTCCTGTAGAAGTGGCGCTCTCGTTTACCAGGCACTGTCCGCGGCCAGGGCATACAGTATGTTGCTAGCCGCTTCCACTTGCCTCATATCGATCCATTCATCGGCCGTATGGGCCTGATCGATCGATCCCGGTCCGAAGACAACCGTGGGAATGCCACTATGAGCGATTGTGGCCGCATTGGTGGCATAGGGGACTCCCAGACTGTAACAATCCATTCCCTGCCGGTTTGCGATATCGCTTATCCTTCGGGCAAGCTCGCCATTCTCAGCATCGGAAAGCCCCGGCGCATGGAGTAGTGGCGGTTCGTGCGACACGTGGACACCTTTGAGAGCGTCCAACTGTGCCACCACGTGATTGTAGGCATCCGAAAGTGATTCACCGGGTACGACGCGACGATCGATTTCAATCGTACACCGTTCAGCAACGGTATTCACGCTTGTTCCACCAAGAATGGTGCCGACCGATAGCGTGGGATTGCCACAGAGTGTGTGATTTGCCAGCGATGGAACAATGTTTTGGGCATATTCCTCAAGGCATTGAATGACCCGACCCATCTGATAGATCGCATTGTCGCCTTGCTCTGGCAAGGAGCTATGGGCCGCTCGCCCGTGGGTATGGCATTTCCAACGGATTGCCCCTTTGTGACTCACAATCGCCTGCAAGCTTGTTGGTTCAGCCACAATACAGGCATCAGGGCGGCATTGCAGGAAGTCCGTGGTCCGATCTTCCGCCCAAAGCCGGGTCAATTCCGCCGCTCCGGAAAATCCATATTCCTCATTGACGGTGCATGCCAGCACGATCGTGGGCATTCCCGCGGGCCGGTCTTTGGCGAGGCGATCAAGGGCTAGGAGCATGGCCGCCATTCCGCCTTTGACATCACAACTACCTCGGCCATAGACGCGGTGACCCTCAATCCGAGGCAAAAAAGGATCGATCGTCATGTCATCGACCGGCACAGTATCCTGATGGACGTCCCAGAGCAGCAGTGGCCCGTTGTTGGGCGCATTTAAATCGCTATCGAGACGAACAAGGATGTTTTCTCGTCCGGAAGCGACCGGCTGTCGCAGGGTGGGAAGGTCCAGAGAGCGAAAAATAATTTCCAGATGGTCCGTTAGACGACCTTCTAAATAGCCGTCTCCAGAAAGGGCTCGCCCCATTGGATTAACACTTGGAATCGCAATTAATTCACAAAGTGTGTCATTCAGGTCCATCAATTTTCGGTTTCCATGATTGATCCGAGCAAAACACGGAAGAGTTCGTTGTAACATACCTGCTTTGGGACTGTTTGATACCTTGTTCTTGTGCTGATTTTTAGGATCGGTTTGAGGGCGCGGTTCATAGAGTGGAAAAATTGCTATAGAAAATGGTTAGCGGGACCCCCAGACGATTGGTTGTTGCAGAAATTCGTATGGACATAATTTAAGTGAGAAACATTTTGAGCCAAAAAGTGGCCGCGTCTTCGGATGCAGGCCACTCCCCCTTTGCAGGTTCTGCCCCATCTGTGGAGGGGTTTTTTATGCGCTTTTATGGGAGTTTTGACTGCCTCCCATCTTCGGGGCAGCGAGGCCCGCTCGTCTCGCCTTGACCGTGAATATGTGGCCCGATAGGATGCCCACGGACTCGACCTGAGGTCGGGTCTTCTTTTTAGATGACTTTGTGATAACTTTCACAATGTCATCTAAAAATCGTATTCGTCGACAGTTGCCACCCGGATCGTCAGGGGTTGCACGGACCGACCAAACCCTTGCGTAAAGGATCCATGACCATCGCGACACGAATTTGTCGAGGTTTGCAACTGCCGATCACGGGCAACCCAGTACAGCAAATCAGTTCCATTGTTCCGGTCGGCCAAGTGGCCTTGCTGGCAGACGATTATCTCGGCATGAAACCGACGATGTTGGTCCAAACGGGGGAGCGGGTCTTACTGGGGCAACCTCTCTTTGAGGACAAAATGACCCCGGGCGTTCTCTTTACTTCGCCGGCCACAGGTACCGTGGTCGCAATCCATCGTGGCGAGAAACGAAAATTTGCATCGCTGGTCATTGATATCGATGTTGGTAATACAGCACAAAAAACATTTGTATCTCATGAAAACATAAGCTTCAGGACATTGGATCCAGGACAGGTGCGGTCTCAATTACTTGCCTCCGGATTCTGGACGGCTTTTCGGACGCGTCCTTACAGTAAAGTGCCCTACGTGGAGTCGATCCCCAGTTCCATTTTTGTGACTGCCATGGACACAAACCCCTTGGCGGCCGACCCGGCCGTGGTCCTGGAGACGCGACCCGCAGAGTTCATTGCAGGGTTGGAGATTTTGAGTACCTTGAGCGAAGGACCATTGCGGGTTTGTCATGCTGCAGGTGTTCAACTGCCAGGAGCCGGTCATGTCCCGGCCGAATTCCACGTTTTTGAAGGCCCCCATCCTGCCGGTCTTGTCGGTACCCATATCCACTTTCTCTCACCAGTAAATGCAACAAGAACCGTTTGGCATATTGGGTATCAAGATGTAATCGCGATTGGACATTTGTTCCGTACCGGTGAGATACTTACCGAGCGGGTGATTTCGATTGCGGGTCCTGTGGTAGAACGGCCACGGCTGGTACGCACACAACTGGGCGCGTCGCTACGAGAAATCATGCGAGAGGACGTAGATGCAGGCAAAGGTTCAGTCCGTGTGATATCGGGCTCGGTCTTGTCAGGGCGCAAATGTGTCCCCCCCGTTGAATTTCTCGGCCGTTATCACAATCAGGTCTCCATCCTTGCCGAGGGTGGAGCGCGCGAACTGTTGGGCTGGGTCAAACCAGGATTTGATAAGTTTTCTATCCGGCGCGTCTTTGCATCGTCGTGGAAACCCCGGCGTGACCGGCACTTTCCCATGAACACAAGTACCGGGGGCCGTCCGCGGGCCATTGTTCCGATCGGGATGTATGAAGACGTGATGCCACTGGACATTGTCGCGACCCCTCTGCTGAAGGCACTTATTACTGGGGATACGGAATACGCGCAAAAATTAGGGGTTTTGGAATTGGACGAGGAAGATTTGTCGCTGTGTACCTTTGTCTGTCCGGGAAAACACGAATATGGGCCACTGCTCCGTCGCAGTTTGACCCTTATCGAGGACGAAGGTTAGGCGTACGAGGAGAGGTCTGACGTGTTGCGAAAATTGCTCGACCGCTACCAACAACTCTTCGAAGAGGGTGGTAAACTTTCGAAGTTCTACCCTTTGTACGAGGCAGCTGATACCTTTTTATACACGCCAGGTGACGTGACCCGCTCTGCTTCCCATGTGCGGGATGGCATCGACCTAAAGCGGATGATGGTTTTGGTCGTCATTGCCCTCGGCCCCTGTTTTTTTATGGCCTTTGACAACACCGGATATCAGGCCAATCTCGCAATTTCCCGGCAGATTGCGGATCCCCTCCCTGTATGGCAGGAGTCGGTACTGCGCTGGTTTGGGCGCGGTCACAACCCGCAAAGTTTTTTAGATAATTTCTTCCTGGGCGGTCTCTATTTTCTTCCCGTCTACCTAGTGACGATCCTTGTAGGTGGGCTTTGGGAGACAATCTTTGCCGTGGTGCGAAGGCATGAAATTAACGAAGGATTTTTGGTTACCAGCGCATTATTTCCGTTAACCTTGCCGCCCACCATTCCCCTCTGGCAGGTTGCCCTAGGCATCAGTTTTGGTGTGGTGATCGGCAAAGAAATTTTTGGTGGTACGGGGAAGAATTTTCTCAATCCCGCACTCACTGCGAGGGCTTTCCTCTATTTTGCGTACCCAGTCCAGATTACTGGCACCAAGGTTTGGATCGCAGTGGAGGGTGCTGATGGTTTTAGCGGGGCGACACCCTTAGGTGCGATGGCGGATATGAGTATAGAAACGCCCAAACCCTCAATTGAGGCGATCACGGGCTACAGTTGGTGGGAGTGTTTTATTGGTTACATCCCGGGATCGATGGGGGAAACCTCGGTAGTGGCATGTTTGATCGGGGCGGTCATTTTGTTGCTGGCTGGTGTGGGTTCGTGGCGGATCATGGCCGGTGTGCTTGCTGGCGGATTGGCAACTTCAACGGTGTTTTGGCTCGCCAGCAGCGGTTCTGACAATGCGATGATGTTTTTTCCACCCTGGTGGCAACTCGTGGTGGGAGGCTTTGCGTTTGGCACGATTTTCATGGCGACCGATCCGGTCTCAGCGGCCATGACCAATGCAGGCAAGTGGTGGTATGGCGGCCTGATCGGTCTGATGACGATCTTGATTCGGGTGGTCAATCCTGCCTACCCGGAGGGGATTATGCTCGCGATACTCTTTGGCAACGTGATGGCCCCCTTAATCGACTATTTTGTAATTCGAGTAAATATTAGACGCAGAAGGGTCCGCTATGGAACGTGACAGTGTGCCCCACACACTGCTGGTGGCGACCCTCGTCTGTATTGTTTGTTCCGTACTCGTTGCGGGGGCGGCCGTAGGGCTACGCCCGCGCCAGCAATCCAATAAGAGACTTGATCAAAAGAAAAATGTACTCCTTGCGAGCGGAATTCTCTCGGAGGGCCAGCGGGTTTCGGACGACGAAATCGAGCAACGGTTCACAACGTCGATTGAAAAGATATTAATTAATTTAGAAACTGGAAATCCGGCGGCTTCCGAGGCAGTCGATCCAGAAACATATGATCAGAGAGCGGCTTCAAAAGATCCTGCACGTAGTGTGCCGATCCCGCCGGCCCAGGATCTGGCGGGGATCAAACAGCGCGAAAAATATGGATTTGTCTATAAGGTTCGTCATCCGAATGGGCAGTTGGATCGGATTGTATTGCCGATCAATGGAAAAGGTTTGTGGTCTACGCTCTATGGATTTCTGGCACTTGATGCCGACGGCACGACGGTGCGGGCAATTACCTTCTACGAACATAGAGAAACCCCGGGCCTGGGGGCGGAGATTGAAAATCCGAAGTGGCGCGCAATCTGGCCCGGGAAGCAGATCTTTGATGAAAGTGGTGAAATTAAATTGGAAGTCATTAAAGGGGTGGTATCCCCCGACAGCCCGAGAGTCAAGTTTGAAGTGGATGGCATCTCGGGCGCTACGATTACGAGCAAGGGCGTGACCAATCTTATCCGGTATTGGCTGGGCCCAGATGCATTTGGTCCGTACCTGCAAAAACTCTTCGGGCAATCGTTAGGGGAGGGTGCAAACGATGGCTAAATCCAAAACCGGGGATATCCTGCTAGCGCCCCTTTTCCGCAACAATCCGATTGCGCTGCAGGTGCTGGGTGTCTGTTCCGCATTGGCTGTGACCACAAAATTGGAAACATCGACGGTGATGGCATTGTCGGTCATATTTGTGATGGCATGTTCCAACACCGCAGTGAGCATGATTCGGAATCATATTCCTACGAACATCCGCATCATCGTGCAGATGACTATCATTGCGTCTCTTGTGATTATTGTCGACCAATTCCTGCAGGCCTTCGCTTACGACGTCAGCAAACAGTTGTCGGTGTTTGTGGGTTTGATTATCACCAACTGCATTGTGATGGGGCGCGCCGAGGCCTTTGCGATGAAAAATCCGCCTTTAGTCAGCATGCTGGACGGCATCGGTAACGCACTCGGTTACAGCATTATCTTGCTGGCGGTCGGTTTCATTCGAGAGTTGTTCGGGTCCGGAACCATTTGGGGTTATATCGTGATGCCTCTCAATAGTCAGGGCGGTTGGTATGTCCCCAACGGACTGATGTTATTGCCGCCGAGCGCATTTTTCATCATTGGTGCCTTTATCTGGCT
>Ga0315338_1002744_pt1 | contig 16617 bp, 13 predicted proteins | sample ASW8metaG_FD_204518 | JGI IMG/M metagenome (GOLD analysis project Ga0315338, IMG submission 204518) | Ammonia-oxidizing marine archaeal communities from Monterey Bay, California, United States - ASW #8 | ecosystem: Environmental > Aquatic > Marine > Coastal | place: USA: California | collected... | reverse complement strand
ACAGCGACAATTAATAGGTGCCAATGATCAGCTTCAACGCATCATTACACTTGCACTGGAAACTGGTATGCGACGTGGAGAGATTCTGAGTATCAAAAAGAGCCATATCAACTACTCAAAATCAGTACTTCTCATACCGTCTACAAAGACCGATCAGCCTCGATCCATCCCTCTTTCAAGTCAGGCTTTAACGACTCTTAGAGGCCAATTGAGGGCCTCTCAGAAGGTATCTGGAGAGGTTATTCTCTTAGTTGAATCCACCCTCTTCCACTACAGACCAAGAGGGTTATCAGGGGAGTTTTTGAAGTTGTGTCGCAAGGTAAACATAGATGATCTTCACTTCCATGATCTTCGTCATGAGGCGACATCAAGACTATTTGAGAAAGGATTAAATCCAGTAGAGGTGGCAACCATTACCGGACACAAAGATACCAAGATGCTCATGCGCTATACGCATTTAAGAGCAGAGGATTTGGTGGGGAGATTGGGATAGATCTAAATGAGCGAGGTATACATCTTGTATGCCCCGTTTGCTTTGTGAGAACTTGTTGGGAAGAGTTGCTTTAACTGTTGCTGAAAAAAGAAACCCCGACGAAGCGGGGTTTCTTTACCTTGAAGAACCAAGAATTAGTCAGAATTTATTTTGATGCCACAATCTTTTTGTATTGCAACCTGCTCTAGGGCTTCGAATTCGCCCTTTAGGTGGGAGTACTGAGACGCATTTACGCCATCTCCACCTTCAAGAAAGAATAAAGCTGGCCAAAAAAGTATAAGTCCTATACCCATTTGTGCAGCATCATTGCTAGCATCTTTATCCAAGGTACCGCGAAGCTCAGCAACTTTCCGTGATACTCGTTGCATCTCCATCCCAATCTGGTCACAGGTGTAATCTTTGTACTGTAATGGGGAGACATATGTTGTCCCGAGTTTCTCTGGTGCTGTTGCACATCCGACCAGAAATGTTACCAACAAAAGTACAACAAAAGATTTGATATTGATTCCGCTCATCGTTCTTCTCCACTAAGTTGGTGTATATCAGCCTCTAGTGGGCTGTATTACTACAGACTATATACCTCTATTTTGGGACTGGATATAACTGTGTGTGGGTGTCTGAGAGACATCTCTAACAAGCACTCTTTAACACCTCACCAACCTAAACTTTCCCATCACCAAGAAACGGCATATTTGCGCTAATTATTGGCTATTTTTTAGTCATTAAAACCTAAACTTTTTTTTGATGCCTGAATCTGGATACTCAGAAACCCCACCGCTGTGCGGAGACAATATATTCAATTGAAGAAAGACCAATGGGGGTGGCTGGGATGTAAACCCTAAATTCGCGATAAACAGCTTAACTAAGCTATTTCTTTGGATGACAATGTAAACCCTAAATGGAGGCCCTGGAGACGGTTCTATTTACACAAAGTCGTCCAGTTTCATAATCCATTCCAGTTCTTTCTCATTCTCCACTTGCTCCTGAGCCATCCGTTTCCGTAATCTCTTAAAGGAAGACTGGTTAGGATCAGTATTCGCACCCATCTTCGGCTTAATTGCTGGAATCGAATCCGGTACTAGCATCCTATAAGCCTCTTTCATAGTGGCATAGAGATCATCAATGTACTCATCTTGCACGACGAAACTGTCATGGACCGGCAGTACCAGTTGTCTTCTCGCTTTCATATTACCCAATACATATTCCGCGATCTCAGAATCCTGAAATTGCAAAGAACCACCGCTGCCACTAAAGAAGTGCTGACGTACGACAGGATGTTTCTCCATCACCTCGTCAATTAGAGGATTGATAAAGGCATTGGTACTTTCAAGTTGAGGAAAGTCATAGTTGATCTTCTGCCGTATGGCTTGAACGGCTTTATTTCGATCGGGTTCATTGACAAGAATCAGAATTGCGACTTTAAGAAGGTCACGAACATCCTCCCCGTATTTCTTTAAATAGTACGGATCATCGTTAAGACCTTTAAGCCAACGGTACTCATCCTCTCCTCGGGCATAAAGAAGAAGGAGATGCTGACCGCTGTAGTCGAGTTCTGAACAAGGCTTCCCATCGATAGTGATGTGCTTTCGTAAATCCCTTGGAATGTTCTGCCACCAGCCCCTGTAGAACCTGCCACCGGATGAGAAATCACCGTTGAAGATGCGATAGAGACGGTTTCGGGTGTAGTCAATCGCTGGGCAACGTCTTTCAATCAGAATTCTTCGAATATCCTCTACGGATATCGATAAACCTAATTCATGACTTTGTAGGAAAGTATTGTAAGAAGATAAATACTCCCGCATCCGGACAATCTCATCGGTATCTTCAAAGGAAAGTTCTTTCTTATCCTTCCCATCGTCCTCAGCATCCACCTCACGAAGAACAATGACATCAGCATCTCCGGTGGAGACCATAGAAGTGACTATGTCGTAGTCCTGGATCAATGAAATAAGACTAGAAGTAGCCCGCATCCTCGAGAGATAGCCGACACCAGTAGTTCGATCATGGAAACCGCTATGATCATCCAGGTAACCAAGACTAGAAAGACCGTCTACGACCTTCTTCATAGAATCAAGACCAAGATGTAATTTCCTTAATCTTGTTCCTGGCCCATAAGCATCCGAATTTCTTGGATAAGCTACATAGACCAGAGGATCACGCATATAAGCGACATACAGATCAAGAACCACTACTTTGAGGTGTCTTAACACCTTATCTCTAGGAGAACCCTTAATAAGACCCGCTTCTTTCAATAGAGAAAGAAGGTAAGAGATCATCCTCGGGACCTCTGGATAATCGCTTATTCTGTGAACATCTATAAGACGGGAATACTGTAGGTTATCCATAGAGGTATCCTCTACGAATTACTCTAGGGGGAGTCCTTCTTCATTACTAGGGGGACGGATTAAGGAAGGGAACAGAGGGTTAGGGTTGGCACACTGGTGGCACAGTAAGGAGGTAGAATAGATACAGGCGAGGGTGACCAACGGGAACCCGAGGCCTTAGAAATCAAGCAGTTAGTAAATCCTCAGCGTAGCTCAGGGGGAGAGCACTGTCTTCACACGGCAGGGGTCGCTGGTTCAAATCCAGCCGCGCCCACCATTTTTCACTGCTTTTAGGCCATTCTGGTAGAGCATTGTCTCCTTGGATTTCTCAGTGTGCTGAAAACGTGCTGAAAATCCGAGGCTAGCCACTGCATCATGCAGGTAATCCGGGGCCAGATGAGCATATCGCTCGGTCATCTGGATACTGGCATGACGGAGTAATTTACTCACCTCAAAGAGCGGCACACCTTCCATCACAAGCCAACTGGCAAAGGTATGGCGTAGGTCATGGATATGGAAGTTTTCAATTCCTAACCTTCTACACGCCGTATTGAACGACTTCTTCACATCTTTGACCCGGTCTCCCGCCTTGGTATTAACAGTGGGCACCATATGGAAGAAAACCCACGGTGTATCACGACAGATTTCATCCCTCAACCGCATTCGTTGTACCAGAACCTGCCTAGCGTCCTCATTAATGGGAACGGTCTGCCATTCCCCACTCTTGGTCTGCTCCAGATAGAGAAGACGAGTCGAGAAATCGATGTTTTCCCACTTGAGGTTGAGCAGCTCACCCTTCCGACACCCAGTATTCAGAGCCAGTTCAATGAAATCCCTTAAGACAGGGGACTTGTATTGACTGGTAAGGGCCATCCCTTCGGCATTTACAGGCGATTCAGCGGCCTGTAACAGTCTCTGGGCCTCAGCATGGGTCAGATACCGCACCCTGCCCTTGGGCTCTTTGGGTCTTTCGGCCTTAAGACAGGGGTTCTCAATCCGCCAGTGATGCTTCCGAATAGCATGATTGAAAGCAGCAGATAAGGCACCCACTTCACGCTTGATGGTCCCATCGGCAACTGACCGGGAACGCCAAGTGATGTACTGCTCCACATGGGTTTCATTGAGCTGAGTGACATCGTTGTCAGCGAAGTATTCAATCAGAGGTTTACACGCATACTGCAGGCGTTCAAAGCCCCTGTTTGATTGCTTGGCTTGTAGATAGTTGACCATCAGCTCTTTGAAACTCCGAGCAGGTTCCTTGCCGAAAAGCTGTGCCTCATGAATGGTTAACTCCAGTTTGGCCTTTCTTTGTTCAGCTATTCTCTTTTCAGAGGTTTTAAGAGAGCGTCTAACCTGTTTTCCACCTCTTGACTGGTAGGTAACGTGGTAGACGCCGTGACGTTTATAGAGTCGCATAAGCTTTCTCCTGTATGAGATAGCACCGGCTCCACGCACGCTGAATTATATCGTGTTTGGCTCTCAACCCAGTCCAAAACTGCCTGTTTAGACACGTATTTTCGACGACCAATTGATACCGTTGGGAAGGCACCCTTATCGACAAGTCTCGACACAGTTCTTTGACATACAGCAAGCTGCTGAGCTGTTTCTGATACAGTCCAAAGAAGCACATCGTCTTCTCTGTTGACCTTAGTAGACGTGGACATAAATCAACCACGTCGCTGTGCCAAGCAAGAAGTATTTATATGAAAGATCCTAAATGTCATATTCATATCCTCTGTCCCACTGGCAACCATCCAACTGGATATAGATAACGATAAGGATTCAGATTCCGATATAGATACGGATAGAGATATCGTTCTTGATATTGATACGGGTTATTCATCACTCAGATCCCCCCATCGATGGGATCACCTCTAAGAGTCGCCCTATTCTGGAATACTGGTTAACCTTGGCGAGAAGTCTCTTTTCCTGATCCCGATTTACTTCACGAACCTCGGCGAGGAACACCAATTCTTCAAACTCACTGGTATCAAACTGATCATTACGGTCAACTGACCCAAAGCACTGTTGATAGTCCCGCATGAAATTGGACTTCCACCCCGCCATAAACTGGTCTCCGTTCCATGTCACCCGATAGTAGGCTGGGAGTATTTCCCCGAAATAGTCGTTCTCTTCCACAATCTGAAACCACATAACAAGGTCTGGCCGTCGAAAATGCCAGAACTTCTTCCACCTGCGAAACTCCACACGGTATTCGCCCTTTGGCACGAATACAGGACGCAATAAATCAATCTCACCCCGGATAGGATCACTCATGATCTTGGCCTCCAGAGAAGCCCTTCGGTGGTGACTTAGCAGCCCGCAGGAGCGCGTCTTTTAGGGGACCGTAGCGGGCCGTTAGACGGGAGTAGACCGCAACTATTCTGATCGTTAGATTCGCCGGTACGCTCCCTGCTTTTAGGCCCCACAGGGCGCGTTTGACGTATAGCCTGAGGTAGTGGCAGACCGGGTCGCCCTTAACATGCGCCCTATCCAAGACATCAGGATCAAGTGGGCAGATCGGTGCATTGCACTTATCGAATCTAGGGCACTCTTTCATCACCCGAGTACCACCAGACAACTCTTCAGGTTCTGGTACAGCTTGGCCAACTGGGTCGGTCTCGGTTGGCTTTACAACTATCGAATGGTTCATAGGTTGTTTACCTTTGCCCGGCTCATTAGCAAGAACGAAAGTCACCGGTAAACGCTCGTTCTAACTAATGGCGTAGCTAGCTACCGGTTCCGACCCGTTATTACCCTCAGGGCATCAAAAAACCCGCCGAATGGCGGGTCAGAAACAGGAAAATAATTTTGGTCGGGAGCGGTCGGATAACGTAGCCAGCTACCCTGAAGACCTAGGAACCGACGAGAGTTACCTCATCCACCCATCTCCCTATTTTGGATATACGCAGACGCTTCGTCGCCACGCATTTCCCAATCTTCCTCGTATGAATACCCGTCTTGATCGTCACCATCAGGCTCTTGCTTGTCAGCCTGCTGATCATCATTGAAGGGCACTTGTACTGCTTTCTCTTTGGCACGCCGATCGAGGGCATCCCGGTCATCGATGAGTCGGAAATGTGGAACGTAGCCTCGTCCCTCCTCATAGTGGAAAGGGTCGCAAGAGAGGCCAAAGAGTTCCTGCAGCAGTTTCCTCAAACTAGAAACCCCGTACTTTTTTTCCGATGAGACCCGCTGCTGGTTCGCTAATTTCAATAATAGATTACAGGCTGTATTTGCGCCTCCAGTTGTTTTATTTATAAGCCCCAAAGCCCCTAGGGTGACACGCTTTTCGTTATGTTGGATTCCTACGGCAACAAGAAAGTCCTTCAAGAAGCGAAAAGTGACGGCGTCCCACCCTTTAGCTTGGTGGCACCAGGAAACTACACCATCCTCATCAGCTTGTTGACCAGCTTTTCGATAAGGTTGTTGCCTCTGTAACACATTCAGCTGTTGACCAGTCAGATCACAATTACGCAAAAATCGAAGGCCAACGTAGTGAAGGTCTGTGCCTATAGCGACGCTCTTGTCGAAATCAAGCTTCAAGAAGTGCCACTGATGAGAAGGCATGTTCTTTAGGACTGAATCATGCGGATCATCATAACCTAGCGCTACAATATCTCCGCTCAATAACCCATCGATTATTTGTGACTCCACCCTATCTAGCAGATCAAGTGTCCGTGGCAGAAGGTACGCCTGAAAATATTCGTCTTCTTCTGCAGCAGCTATTAATTCTTGGCGGGTATCGCCCGCATCAGGGTAGTCGTCGAGTTTGTCTTCAACATACGATCGGCGAAGCTTATGGGCCGAGATGCCTAGATTGTAGAGATCAAGGACTGTATCGTTATCTGTCATAGAAAGGTATCTCATGCGGCGAGAAGGTGTAGGCGCGCATCAAAATAGATCGCACTCATTTCGCGGGGGCAAGGAAGGTTACAACATTGAATGTAACCTAATGCTGCGGCGGGGGAATGAACAGCTGACACACCGACAATTATAGCGAGCAATAAGAAACTGCGCAGGCAATTTGCAAGCAAAAATTAACTTCTGTGAGGTTACTACTTTGCTTTACTTCTCAAACTCAGTTCGAACATGCCACAGAGCATTACCACTCGGGAACACACGCTTTCTATAGACTTGATCGCCAAAAGGGAGACAGCATTACCCCCTAATCAATTCCGTATCAAGGTGTCAGAGACTGTAAGTCATTGATTCTTCGTTAAGGGCTGTACGGTGTTGCATGGGAGTGTGGGGCAAGAAAACGCTACTCCTTTCATACTAAAGCTTCACTTCCCGCACTACCTTTCGGTCCTAGTCACCCAGCGGAACAAGTCATGTCACCATCCGTGCTCTATAGTGTGGCGACGGTAAAGTCGGGTATACGCGAAACACATGTCGATACACATCATCCGCACGACTGTGCACGTCAGGCTCAGTGTACTGGTCCACTGGCAATCCGGTCGATTCACTCCACAGGAAATCCCGAATAACCAGCCGGACTGCATCGCGGGTTGCTTCCTTATCCGTCCAGTGATCGATGCGCAACTTCTCTGCTTTTAGCGTTTTGAGCAGTTCGACTGCGACTGCCTTGATGCGCTTGATCTCCTTGACTGAAAGGTCTGGCTTCGTAAGAAGGTCAAACAGGGCCAGCGATTCCTCATCGAGCCCTTCCCGGACCGCCCGGGTTTCCTCATTATCCAGTTCCTGCGCCAGTTTGAGCAGCGCCTCGAAGGTCTGTTCGATGGTCACCCGGTCCTTTTCTCGATTGTATTCCGCAACGATCTCTTCGTAATGCTGTTGGAAATCGGTGCGCAATGGATTCTGTGCCAGCATCCGTTGAAGTCGATCTTCCAAGGCATGTCTCAGGTTCTGGACCGTGGTCTTCTTCCTCGGACTGCGTTCAAACTCCCGTTTGAGCAGATCGAAGTCGATACGACTGATGTCGTACGGTCCAGGGCCTTCACCGCTTTGATCTTGTCTTGTCTCGATGGCTTCGTCTATGACTTCATGCAACTGCTGGATGATGTCGGCGATGTCGGCCTGCTCGCGGTCCTGTTGGAGGCTCCTGTACACGATGTTGATCGCGTCACGGTTACTTCGGTGATCGTTGACGCCTTGGGCATTGATGCACGCCTTAAATTTCTTGAACACCTCGCGGCACATTATCTCGAAGCGCTTGCGGGTCTCGTCGTTCTCGTTGGCCACCTCCTTGCACGCCACGATGGCAGCGTTGCGTTCGAATCCAGCCTTGTGGATAACGTCGGCGAGGGAGGCGTTGCGTTCATCAAGGAAGGTACACACTAAGGCGATCGCTTCGGCCAAGTCGGCGAGCAGTTCCTCATCAGGCCTTGCGGGGTCGATCTTCCCGCCACCGTCACCCGGTTGCGTGCCGGCGAAGGTCGCCAGCGCCTTTCGAAGATGCTTGAGGATGCCACAGTAGTCGACGATCAGGCCATTGTTCTTGTCCTCGTTGACGCGGTTGGCGCGTGCAATGGCCTGCATCAGAGTGTGCGCCTTCAGCGGCTTGTCAAGGTACAGCGTGGTAAGGCTTGGCACGTCAAATCCGGTCATCCACATCGCGCAAACGATCACGATGCGAAAGGGGTGTTCCTCTTCTTTGAAGGCCTCGTCCAGTTCCATCCGCTGCATGTTGCGGAACTGCGGCTTGTTGCGCATCGACTCGGGCAGATCCATTCCATTCTTGATCATTGTCCGGTGTGGCTTGATGTCCAAGTCCCACTTGCGGAACTTCTCCACTTCGCCCTGCTCTTCACTCACGACTACCGCGGTGCGGGTTTGACGCATCCATTCGATCTGGTGTTGGAGATCGATCTCTTCCTGCTTGTCGGCAGCCTGTGACAGCGTCGCTTCAAGATCCTTGATACGCTGCCCCCAATACTTAACGATCAACTCGTGCATTCGCACGCAGGTCACCTTGTCGATGCAGACCAACATCGCCTTGCCCGTCTCCCACGCCGTTGAATAGTGCTGTACGAAGTCCCGAGCCACCTGGCCAAGGCGTTTGCCAGCGGTGATGATGTGGTAATCACGCTTGAGTTCTCGCTCTAGCCGCTGTTGAACGTCGATGTCGTCGGTTTCCAGCCCCTCCAGCTTCTCGGCAATCCGCTCGTTGAGGTCACCGATGGAGACACCCAGCCGGTCACCCCGCGCATCGTAGTAGAGCGGAACCGTGGCCTGGTCCTCCACGGCGCGCTGGAAGTCGTAAGTGGAAACATATTCACCAAAGACCCGCCGCGTGATTTCGTCATCTGTGAACAATGGTGTGCCCGTGAATCCGATGTAGCTGGCTTTGGGTAAAGCGTTGTGCAGATTCAATGCCAGCGTACCGTATTGTGTGCGGTGCGCTTCATCGGTCATGACGATGATGTCGTCGCGCTGCGTGTAGCCCTCGTTGGGATCGACGTCCCGGTTGAACTTTTGGATTAGCGAGAAGACGTGCGACTTGTGCTCGGCCAGCAGCCGGCCCAGATGCTCACCGCTTGCAGCTCGGCAGGGGTCTCGGTCGTGATCCACCACTCCGCAGCCGGCAAAGGTCTTGTAGATTTGCGTATCCAGATCGTCGCGGTCGGTAAGCACCACAAACGTGAAGTTGCCGCCCAGCTTGCGGTGCACCTTGCGGGTGAACATCACCATCGAGTAACTCTTACCTGATCCCTGCGTGTGCCAGAAGACACCAAGCCTGCCCTGGCGGGCCTCGCGGTTACGTACAGCCTCGATGGCGAGGTTCACCCCGAGGTACTGGTGGTTGCGGGAGAGGATCTTGATCGGTGCGCCGGAGGATTCGTCAAAGACGATGAAGTTCTCCAGCAGGTCCATGAAATTGCACTTGTCACAGACACCCTTGAGTAACGTTTCCATGTCCACCACTCCAGGTTCTTCTTCGGCCAGGCGTTTCCATTCGTGAAAATGTTCCCACTTACTGGTGATCGAACCGATCTTCGCCTTGTCACCGTTACCGAACATCACGATGGCGTTGTGATAGAAGATGTGGGGAATGGTGTCGCGGTAATCCGAATAGTTCTGCTCAAAAGCGGTTTTGAGGTTCTTGTGGATGTTCTTGCATTCGACGAAGAGCAGCGGCAGACCATTGACAAAGCCGATGATGTCCGCCCGCCGACGATAGAGGTCGCCACGCACCCACAGTTCCCGCACGCAGAGAAAATGGTTGTTCTCCGGTGAGTCGAAGTCAAAGAGTCGAAAGCGATCACGCACCCGCTCGCCCTTGTCGTTGCGGAAGGTGACCTGCACGCCGTCACGCATCAGGTCGTACTTCTCGCGGTTGGTGGCGACGATGGTCTGTGAGGCGACCGTGGCAGTTATCTGTCGCACAGCATCGTCGTAGGCGGCGTCGGGCAGGCCGGGGTTCAGTTCAACCAGTTTCTCGCGAAGCGTGCGTGTCAGCACTACCTCGCGGTCTGAATCGCGACCCAGCAGGCTGTTAGGGCCGAAGTCCTCATTGTTGTAGGCGTAAACCGATTCCCAGCCGAGCTGCTGCTCCAGGTACTCGGCGGTGGTCTGCTGAACGAGGGTGTCTTCGGAATACCTTGTCATCTCTGCTCATCTTTAGCCATTTGACGCATCTTCGCTCGCCAGCTAACGTCCAGAGGCTTGCGTGTCTGCGCGTCAAACTCCTCAAACCCTAGTAGGATGATCCTGTCCAGTCGTTCTTTGTTTCCAAATCCATAGGTTTGGCACTCTCGTAAACGTTGTTTACCAAACTCATAGAGATTCCAAATGCCATGTCTGTGAGCGTAGTTCTTCGGCAACGCCAACAAAGCAAAGTCCGCGCCAAAGTGGAGATACATATGAGCTTTTAAGACATCCCGGAGAATCTTCTCGCGGTTTGTCTTTTCGACCTCCACCGCAACAATGTTGTCGTTATATTGGAATGCGAAGTCCAGTTGCTGAGGGACATCTGGCGGTAGATCAAATACATGGGAGGATGCACCCCGAGATAGGATAGCCTGTTCAAATTTACCATCGAAATCGGACGTCATTTGCCCCTGGTTGGTGCCGGGATTAGGAATCTGAAACTCGAACTCAAATCCATCTAAACCAAGCAGAATTTTCTTTAGGGTTTCGTGGGCAAGACTATCCGTAGGATATAGTTCAATACTACTGCAATAGGCATTGCACCTAATCACACTACCATCTCCCCGTTCATCAGGCGTGGTAGAAGCAGGTCGCGGGCTTGGGTGAGTGTCTTCGTGGTTAATGCGAGGCGGAGAATTTGTGTTAGGAAGTCGGCAGTTACTTCCGTAAACATTTCCATTATTCGAGACGATGGGATAATGACGGGCAACCGCAGAAGGTCCTTCCTGGCTATACCCGGGATAGCAGCCCCAGTTCCGGCATTATTCATCCAACTCAATATCAAATCAGAGGACAGATGGTAGTAGAGGAATTCCTGCGAAATGCCGCTGCTGCCGCGAATCCTATAAACATGAGTATTAAGAGCCATCTGTCCAAATGGAAATCCACAGCCAAAAAATGAGACATGGGGTGTAAAGTAGCCTGGCCTTCCACCATCTTTGTAGACCAGAACGTCGCGGTCTTGAACGACACCTTTTTTTAGGTTGTTGAAATAGATGTCTGGTACGTACTTCGTCTTCGAAAAGTCGAATAGGCCTGCTCCAATGATGCTTTCTGCACCAATGCTTGGAATGCCGTCCTCAATGCCAGACACGCCCCCTTTCGGACGATTGCCTGTTTCAAGGGTCGAGACGCAGTTCTCCAAGCTTCTCCTCTCCCACCCATCCGGAACGCCGTCGGTGATAGTGACGTGCTCGTGGCCGGGGAAGCGGATGTGGACGAACCACTCCTTGTAGAGCAACCGCGCCGCCTGCTCCAGCAACTTAACCCGACGCTGGTTGTTCTCGATCAGGTTGTCGTAGGCCGAGAGGATTTGGCCAACCGAGTGCTGCGCTTCTCTGTCACTCAGGTACTTAAACTTGAGCGAGCGGAAGTTTTCCAGACTTATGAACGGCTGAGCAGAACCTGATCTAACATTTAGGAAATGAGCGCGAAAATACGGACTAACTACTAAGTAATAAAAGTAAAGAGCATCAACTTTCTGGGGATCGGGCCTGAAAAGCGCGATGTTCTTGATACTGAATTCGACTTCGTCAGTAACGCGTGCAGCATCACCAACTGATCCAATATTGGAGAACAGAACATCGTCCCGTTTTGGCTTCACTCGTCGGACACATTCCAGATGATCTTCCTCAGTAATGTAGTCACAGTTTTCAAAATCTATGCGGCCTGAAGAGATATGCTTCCCTTTGATAAAAGGCACACCGGAAGGCTGCAGCTTCGGTGAATCGTGGGTTCCGTCTGTAACCAACTCGCAGATCTCGGGGAGAGATGTTGTCGCCAAGACACTACTCATACCCCCAACTCCTCGAAGTTCTTCTTGATTGTCGCCCCCAACGATGTCGCTTCGGTGTTGAGGTCGTCCAGTTCAATATGGATCTCGCGCAGGGCCTCCTCGAAGTCGAAGTTCTCGTCTTCCTCCTCGGGGGCAACGCCGACATAACGACCGGGCGTGAGGCTCCAGTCGCTGGCCTTGATCTCGGTGCGGTCCACCAGCTTGACCAAACCTTCCACATCGCAAAGTTCGGCGTCGGGGAAGCGTTCGGTGAGCCACTGGGCCTGCCGCCAGAAGTAGCCAACCTGCTTGAGCTGCCCCACCGCTTGCTGCCGTGCGTCGTCGGCAGCTTTGCGGGTGCGGGTGATGTCCTTGCCACTCCACACATCGCTGGCCTTGGTATCGCACTCTTTCCCACAGGTATCGATCAGGCGGGTGGCGAGCTTGTAGAGTAAATCGCTTTGCTTGACGAGATTGCGACTGGATTCGGCCAGCGGTGCGAACTGCTCGGTCAGCTTGTTCAACCCGGCGTTGGTGTCTGGTATTTTTTCCCATTGCGACGCCGCCTTGCTGACATCGGCACCAAATCGTTCCACATCGTCGGCGAAGAGTTTCCGTTCCTTCTCCAATTCGCTGAGCAGTTCGGTGTGCGGGCCGGTTTTCGGTTGGGTCTTTAGGAACCGAGTCAACTGCTCACTTAACGCAGTTAGCGATTGGGCGTACTCCAGCAGTAGGTGCAGTGTTTCGCCGTCTTCGGCCTCCCATTTGAAGCAGGCCTGGCCTTCTTCCACAACCTGCTCCAGGTAACGGGAGACCAGTTCCAGGAAGCGGTCGGTCTCGCCGCGGTAGAGCCAGACGATGGCCAGCAAGTTCTGTTGCTGCTCGGGGCTGAAGTCGTAGATCTTGCGCGTCACCATGCGGTAGACGTTGCGTGCATCGAGCATCAGCACCTTGTCTTGGTGCAGCTTGGGTTTGTTCCGATCGACAAACCACAGCTCGCAGGGCACGGTGCGGGTGTAGAAAAAGTTACTACGAATAGCCATCATCACGGCCACGTCGCCGGTCTCGACCAGTTTCTGCCGCACTTTGGCCTCGCCGCCGCCGGCACTGGAAGCCTGCGACGACATGACGAAGCCCGCGCGGCCCTTCTCGTTTAGGTAGCTGTAGAAGTAGCTGATCCAGACGTAGTTGCCGTTGCTGAGCTTGTCGTTCTTGTTGACACCGGGTAAGCCGAAGGGAAGGCGTGGGTCGGTCTTGACCTTGGCTGCGTCGATCTCGTCCACGTTGAATGGGGGATTGGCCATCACGTAGTCGGCCTTGCCGACCAGTTCGTGCGGGTCTTCGTAGTAGGTGATCGCCTGCTGGATGTCGCCCTCAAGACCGTGGACAGCTAGGTTCATCTTGGCCAGGCGGATAGTGGTGGCGTTCTTTTCCAACCCGCGGAAGGTGAGCCGCTCGGTCGCGATCTGGCCCTGCTCCTCCACGGTGCGTGCGCTCTGCACGAACATGCCACCGGAGCCGCAGGCCGGGTCAAGCACCGTGCCGCGGTCTGGGCCAAGCACGTGGGCGATTAGAGAGACCAGCGAGATCGGCGTGAAGAACTCACCGTCGTCGTGGGCCTTCTGGTCGGCGAACTGGGTCAGAAAGTACTCGTAGATTCGACCGAAGACATCACCGGAGACCTGCTTTAACTCGTCGGGGTTCAGCGTCCGCAACAGCTGGCCGAGAACGTCGTTGTCCAGCTCCTGATACTCACCCTTGGGCAGGACACCACGGAGGCTGTCGTAGTCGGACTCGATGGAGTCCATGGCCGCGATAATCGCCTTGGCGCGGTCTTCGCTGTCGGGCAGCGCCACGAGGTGATCGAACTGGGCCTCTGACTGGAGGAAGATGGCGCTCTGTTGGGAGAAGTCCTCCTTGGTCAACGCCCGCGTCTTGCCGCCGCGCGTGGGGAGGCCGGGTTCAATATCGTCCTTCACCGCCAAGTAGCGGCTGTAGGCATGCCTCAAGAACACCAGGCCCATCACGGGTAGGAAGTACTCGTTGCTGGCGTAGTTGGAGTTGGCGCGGAGTTGATCCGCAGCGCCCCAGAGGCGTCTCTCAATCGCTTCGATGTGTTCTAGTTGGGTCAATTATTCTCCCTTTATGTGTCCCTTATCACCATTCGTCAGTCAGACAGTCGAATAGGAAGTTTACGCGAGTGATGCCTCAACCAAGAAAAATTAAATTGAGATTTAGTCGTCATCGGATTTGTTAATTTGTTTTATACGGGCTTCTATATAGTCGTACTTCGTTTTTGCATCATCACCTTTATTTCTCATCCATAGTTTTTTCCACAAAGACTGGATTTGGCTGCCACTTTCAACTTCATCCCATGCTTTGTCTAATGCCCGTTTGCGTACTTCTACCGGAATTGTTCGCTTTATTGGAGGCACTACACAAACTTTTTGCGGTAAATGAGGTCGAACCCTTTGGAACAGGTTCCCCGCAGCAGGTTCGTCTGATTTGATACCAAGGCCATGGAAAAGCATAAAAGCGTAATTAAACGCCATCATAGAAACTCGATCGATTGGCCATTCTTCGAGAATATCATCTTCATCTTCATCTTCGGGGAACATATCGTCTTCATAATCGTCTTCTAGAAGGGAGTTCTCGTTAATAGATTGACTTTCAGAGGATGAAGTTTCAACTTGTTGAAGTATGTTTTCGAACGGACAGAGATGAAGGTTCTCAATCGCATCTTTATACCTAGCTTGTAGAATTTGCAACACAGCCAGGTTAACGTCACATGCAGACCCAACCTCACGATCGCGGTCTTTCTTTAATTTCGAATAGTCCTCATCGCACCCCGTGTGCTCCTGATTAAGTATACGAATCGTCACACGATTAAATTCATACCATTCGTCGCAAGGCTTGCGATATTCATCCTCCAATCGAAGTGCTGTCGTAACTAGTGTTTCAATTATTTCAGTTGCTCGAGCGTAGTCTCCTTGGTCGTAGGCATCCGCAAATGCGATTGAGTAGGTTATCTTTCTTTCTGACAGATCATAGAATTCCTGATCGAATTCTCCATAAAACATACCATCTGGTTTAAGGGAAAGAGAAAGAGAAGGGGGAAATATCGCGGGTGGAAAAACTATAGGCCCCTTTTTCAATGCCGATCGTGCTGCCTTCGGCATCTCCTTCATCATTGTTGGTGCGCTGAACTTCATCGGTAATTGTTGCTAGCGGGTCAACCGACTGTTTGTAATTTGATGTGGCAACGGTCTTGGAGAAAGTCTCTGTCCTTTCATTCTAGATCCTGCTTCCTACCATCTTTCCAGAAGTGTTCTAAGAAGATATTGTGGACCGATTCTTCGAGTACCATGAATTCCTATGTGCAGTGTTACGGTATGTCCTACCTTTCAGATCGGTCAACAGATAACCTTCTCCAACCAAACTTGGAAGTTGGTGGTAAGGAACTCGGAAAACTCACTGCTTTATGCACCGTTGCTATCATATATGAACTGGCGTATGAGAAAATCTGAAAAAGTGCAAACCTAGGAAGCAGTAATTCTGTCCCACACTTTTTTCCCACATTTATGCTTTTGAGACAGCGTCGAACGTAAAACACTTGTTTAATAGGCTATGCGGGACAGGGAAAATCGTTTACCCCTTACTTCGGGAGGCAGGGGCCGGAGGTTCAAATCCTCTCACCCCGACCATTAAATCAAACGCTCGCGAATTTCAAAGAAATCGTGAGTGTGTAGCAGAATTACTGTTTTGGCGGGCCTATCACTCTAGAAATGCCTCAAAGCTGTTTTTACTCGTCCTATCCAATCACCTTTATGAACTATTTTTATGTAGTCATCTGGACGGTTATCCCTGATCCATCCTTTTGAATTCTTAGCCAAATCTTCCCAGGCAAATTTTCGAAGAACGTAAATGGCGTTACCTTCAAATGGACACTCAAGAATTACATTAGAGTGCCGATGGAATTGGAAGGTAGTGTAACCCGCCCATCCTTCCCTACCGATGTATGCCAGGTCAGGTTTGAGTTTACAAATTTCATTGATCCTCTGAATATCAAATTTATTGCTAAACCGTTCCTCCAATATTGCTTTGTTCTCTATGTAGTGCCTTTTCACGTGTTCTATAGCCCACCCGCCCGGTGGTAGTGGATCCCACGATAGTCGAATCTTTGGAAGCTCCCTTACAGATTCGGATCGCTGCCTGCCAGCTGCGATCTTACGTCGTCGTTCATCTTCTCCAGCCTTTGCTGCAGCTAACCCTTTGGATATTTTCTGGGCGAGTGTTGGATCAACAGGTTTTTTCACGGTTTTTGAATACCGGCGTCGAACAACTTTTTTCTTTTTTACTGGCCTATCTTTTTGTTGCCTCTCGGATCGCTGCCTGCCAGCTGCGATCTTACG